>Ga0183095_10208_pt1 | contig 307080 bp, 291 predicted proteins | sample BioMet4_FD_130346 | JGI IMG/M metagenome (GOLD analysis project Ga0183095, IMG submission 130346) | Microbial communities from bioreactor (seeded with sewage sludge) at LBNL, California, USA - Biofuel metagenome 4 (v2) (version 3) | ecosystem: Engineered > Bioreactor > Anaerobic > Unclassified ...
GGGATGGACGCACCGCTGGCGCACCAGTTGTCATGCCAATGGCACAGCTGGGCAACTACGTGCGGATCGGATAAACGCTGAAAGCATCTAAGCGTGAAGCCGACTCCAAGATTAGATATCCCATAGCGTAAGCTAGTAAGACCCCTTGAAGACTACAAGGTTGATAGGCTGCGTGTGTAAGTACGGTAACGTACTCAGCTTGGCAGTACTAATAGGTCGAGGGCTTGACCATAATTTTTCTTGATATTCATTCTTCTTGCTCTGCTTGTTCCTTTATTCAGTTTTCAGTGTATAACGTAAATACAAGATCTGTCCTTTTGGGCAGGTCTTTTTTTGTATAATGAACTTTTTACTGTGGCGGCATGATTATGCGCCCTATACTTCAATTTTTTTGTATTAAAACTACCTAAATTGAGCTAAAAGTCCTACTTTATATTATGAAATAGTTTAAAGGTGAATAAGATTAAAAAAAAATTCGCAGTAATGAATGATTATAATTGAATAGAAGCTAAAATGATTTGATGTTTTTATGCATTTATTTGTCATTTTACGTGCCCACATGCTATACTATTATTAAAAGGCAATTAATTTAGAATCTGTATTGACAAATTATGAACAATGTTGTATTATTGTATTAATTTGATAATACAAATTGAATTGAGGGGAACATTATGAACGTAATTAATCTGTTATTTACCGGCAGTTATGTCGTTGGCGGAGCTGACGGGCCGACATCAATGGTGGTGACGGCGGGGTTCGGCCTTGCGGCTTTGATGTGTGTTTTGTGTTTGGTTGGCCTTGCAGAGCGAGTATTGTTCGCCTTTGCAGCGTACAATGACGCGTGCGCGAAAGACAACTCCGACGCGGTTATGTGGGCACTTTTAATTGGATTCCTTGGCCTGATTCCAGGAATTATTTACCTTTGTGTGCGTAATTCCGGACGGAACTTTGCAATCTGCCCAAATTGCGGATGCAGCCACTATGCTGGTGATCAGAACTGTCCGAGATGCGGCACGGCAAATCCAACACCGCAGTTTGTTAATCCGTATGCACCGCAGCAGGCTCACCGGGCAAAAGTATTGTTGACGGTTGCGCTGGTTTTGGTAGGTGTGGGCTTAATTGCGGCAGTTTTCGGAATCGTTATTTTTACAGCAAATATTGTTTCCATGACGGGCGGCACGGTCTATTATTAATTCTTTGTTATAAAACAGGATGTTAAATTTGGAGGGTAATTCATGCTTGAGGTTTTAAACCTAACGAAAAAATACAATAAGACATTAGCAAATGATAATTTAAATTTTACGGTTGATTCAGGTGAAATTGCGGTTTTAATCGGCCCGAACGGTGCGGGAAAATCCACTGCCATTAAATGTATCGCGGGACTTTTGCGTTTTAACGGTAATATTTCCATTTGTGGATATCCCAATAAAAGTATTGAGGCAAAGCGCAGCTTCGGCTATATTCCGGAAATCCCCGCTCCGATTGATACGCTGACGGTTTACGAACATATGGAATTTATTGCTCGTGCCTATAAGGTGGATAACTGGCAGGAAAAAACGGAACAATTGTTAGTCCGAATGGAGCTTGACGACAAGCGGAAGAAGCTTGGCAAGGAGCTTTCTAAGGGTATGCAGCAAAAGCTGAGCATTTGCTGCGCGTTGCTGCCGGAACCACAGGTCGTCTTGTTTGATGAACCACTGGTCGGCTTGGACCCGCACGCAATCAAGGAACTGAAAAATATTATTATGGAACTGAAACAGCGCGGCTGCACCGTACTGATCAGCACACATATGCTGGACAGCGTGACTGAATTTTGGGATAAGGCGCTTATCATGGTGGAAGGTAAAATCGCAGCCATCCGTACGCGTGCTGAAATTGAAAGCACAGGCGAGGATTTGGAGCAGCTCTTCTTCTTTATTACCGAAGGTGAACAGGCAGGCGGGGATAAAGAATGAAAGCCATATTATATTTAATCCGAAAAGAAATAAAAAATGCGATTATAGATTTATTTCACCACCCTGCAAAGCTGATTTCCTATTTGGCGATTATTGCACTTTTGGGATTTTCACTGTTTTCCGGGACAAAGAGCGAGTCCCATAGCAGCGGAAAATACTTGGATATGCGAATTTTACACGGGATTTATCTTGCAGTTCTGTTGTTTATCGGTGTGCCCGGCATTTTAACCGGCGTAAAGAGCGGTGCGACCTTCTTTAAGATGTGTGATGTAAATATGCTGTTTGTTTCACCTGTTTCGCCAAAGACGATTCTTGGCTACGGATTGATCAAACAGATGGCTTCGAGTATCTTAATGATGGCATTTTTGATGTTTTACGCCGGAATGGCTACGAGTGCTTTTGGTGTTACGATTGGGCAGATGCTGGCACTGGTTGCAGGCATCGCGCTGATGGTTTTTATGATGCAGGTGCTTGTATTGCTGATTTACAGCTTTTCAAGCGGCCGCCCGGGGCGTATCCGCACAGTCAAAATCTGCGTTTACGCAATGCTTGGTGCGATGGTGGCGTTTGCATTCGGCAGCTTCCTTATCAATGGTGCAAACATGGAAGCGCTTTTATCCGCAATTGCTTCACCGAATCTTGAGCTCGTACCGCTTTTCGGGTGGATTAAGGGAATGATATTCGGAATTATCACCGGAAACACAATGCATATTGTACTATACGCGGTATTGAACAGCTTTGCTATCGCGGGCAGTATTCTTTTGTTTGCAAACAGCGATTCCGATTACTATGAGGACGTCTTACAGTCGACCGAGACTTCCTTTGCCCTAAGGCAGGCAGTGAAGGACGGGCGCTCCGTTGGGATGAACTCAATGAACGCAAAGCCCCGCAAGGTGACCGATACCGGGATTAATCACGGATGGGGCGCAGATACCTTTTTCTTTAAACATATGCGGGAGGCGAAGCGCAAGAGCCGCATTCCCTATATTAGAACTTCCACCATTATCCTGCTGGCCGCCAATCTGATTCTGATCATCGCCATTCAAGAGATAAGCGGTTCCGACGGGGAAAATCTTGCGGCAGGCTACTTGATGGGTATCGGACTTGCGGCAAGCAGCTATATTCTTTTCTTTCTCAACGCGGCCGGCGACTGGACGCTTGAGCTGATGAAACCGTATATCTATTTAGTACCGGAGAAACCGTTTGACAAGCTGTTTTGGGCAAGTATGTCCACTTTAATGATGCCCGTCATTGACGGTGCGGTGATTTTTACGGCGCTGTGCGTTATCCTGCGTGCGAATCCGTTTACCGCGCTGATCTGTGTGCTGATTTATGCTTCAATGGGTTTTGTGTACACGGCTGCCAATGTGCTTTCCCAGCGGGTGTTCGGCCAACTGGCCAACAAGGGTTTGATTATGATTTTATACATGATTCTGCTGGTCGTGCTGATGGCGCCCGGAATCGGCGGAAGCGTTGCTTTGTATATCTTAGCAAGGCAGGTTCCGGGAATTATGATGGGGTTACCGATTTTTGTGTGGAATCTGCTTGTATCGGTCGGCATTTTTTACGCCTGCAGAAATCTTCTGAACACGGTAGAATTAAGCAAATAAAGTGCATTTTGATATGGAAAGGTTGACGGAGGATGGATCATCAAAAAGTGGTAAAAAACACTGCTAAGGCGGGAATTTCGTTCGGTTCCTGCCTTGCAATGGTAATTTCCTACACTGCGTGGCATTCTATTCCATGGGCAATTATTCACGGACTTTTCAGCTGGGTTTATGTGATTTATTATGCTTTGAAATATTGAACAGAACGTCGGGAAAACCCCGAAAAAACAATAAATATGAAAAAAATTAAAAAAATCTAAAATAACACTTGCATTTTGTCGCGGATGGTGGTAATATAAACAAGTCGCCAAAACAGCGACAAAGAGTTGGTACTGATTACGATGAGGGTCCACCCGTTCCCATCCCGAACACGGAAGTTAAGCTCATTAGTGCCGAAGATACTTGGCTGGCGACGGCCCGGAACAATAGGAAGGCGCCAACATTTTAAAGCAGTCACCCAATAGGGTGGCTGTTTTTTTGCGTATAAAGTATACTGATTGTACTAATATGTTAAATATATACTAATCGGTGCATAGTATTCTTTGATATTTGTTCCTTATCTCTTAGAGGAAGAGATACTTGATTTTTTGCGATATTGTTGTATAATATATTTAACGATTTAAAGCATAAAGTTACTAAAGCGATTGACGGCTGATTAAATGAGAAAAGGGATTATTTTATTATGATTATTGTAATGAAGAACGGCTCTACCAGTCAGGACGTAGAAAAGATTATTGAAATTTTAAAGGAGCATGGCTTGGGTGCGAATCTTTCCACCGGAGCACAGGCTACCATTATTGGTATTTTGGGCGATAAGGCGAAGCTTGGCGACCTTGATCTGGAGCTGATGGACGGCGTTGAGAAATGCGTGCCGATTATGCATTCCTATAAGCTTGCAAGCCATGAAATGTGCCCGGACGGACGGACTGTACAGGTCGGTGACCAAATCATCGGCGGTAAAAAACTGGTTATGATGGCAGGGCCGTGTGCTGTTGAAAACGAGGATCAAATTAACCAGGCGGCAATCGGCGTAAAGGCTGCGGGAGCGGCCTTTTTGCGCGGAGGTGCTTACAAGCCGCGTACTTCTCCGTATTCCTTTCAGGGAATGGAGGAAGAGGGCCTGAAAATAATGCGCAGAGCCGCCGACGGCGTCGGCCTTAAGGTTGTCAGTGAGATTGTCGCCCACGACCAGATTGAAACCGCGGCCAAATATTGCGATATGTTTCAAATAGGCGCACGCAATATGCAGAACTTCCGCCTTTTGCGCGAAGTCGGCCGTTCCAAGGTTCCTGTGCTTTTAAAGCGCGGCATTTCCTCTACGATTGAAGAATGGCTGGACGCCGCTGAGTACATCATGAGCGAAGGCAACTACAATGTTGTGCTGTGTGAACGCGGGATTCGCACTTTTGAAACAGCTACACGTAACACGCTCGATGTTTCCGCAGTTGCGGTTGTTAAAGAGCGCAGCAGCCTGCCGATTATCATTGACCCGTCCCACGCGGCGGGAAAATCGAAGTATATAGCTTCTCTTTCACTTGCGGGCATTGCCGCGGGTGCGGACGGCCTTATCATTGAGGTACACCCAAACCCAAAGGTTGCACTGAGTGACGCTGCGCAGCAGCTCACGCCGGAAGCATATGCCGCGCTCTTCCAAAAAGTGGGGATGATTGCAGGAGTGGTCGGCAGGAGTATCTAATATAGTATTAATATATAGGGCAGGGCGCTGAATAACTTTGCCATGAATTCACAGCTTAAATGAATAAATGAAAACTGAACCGCCGAAGATTTTTCTTCAGCGGTTCAGTTTCATAGGTGTAATTTTAATTACGGGTACTTGATTTTTTCTTCTGCGGATTTAAAATATAATAATACATATTGTATTATTTAATCCAATATTAATGATTTGTTGAGAACAAATCACAATAAAAATGAATATTTGTTTTGATGAGCGTGAAACAAGTTAAAACAATTATACATTTAGTATCAATTTTGATTTAATCAACGCTTTGTTAAGAGAAACCGCAAGGACGGCGCAGACACCGACTTTGATACAATCGAAAGCAACAAAGGGAATCACGGTTGCGGCGAGGGATTTCATCCAACTGACATGTCCGACAAAAACGTACCAGAGCGAACCGCAAAGGTAACACGCGACAAGTGCCGCGAGCATGGCGGGAATGTAGGACACGATTGTTTTCCGGGGCAAAAGTGACACGACCCAGGCGGTCAAAAACGCCATAATGGGATACGCAATAAGAAAGCCGCCCGTCGGCCCGAACACAATGCCCATGCCGCCCTTAAAGCCTGCGAACACCGGCAGCCCAACAACACCTAACAGCAGGTACACGAGCTGCGAATAAGCCGCATACCGTTTCGGCAGTATTGCGCCCGCCAAAAATACCGGAAGCAACGACAGTGAAAGCGGTACCGGCGTAAACGGCAGCGGCAGAATCAGCTGTGCAAAAACAATGGTCAGTGCGGTAAACAGCGCGGTAGCAGCCAAATTTTTTGTTTTCATCAGATACTCCCATCGATTCTTTTTATATATAGTATAGAAAATAGAATATGAATTGTCAACTATATTTATTATAATCGGTTGACAATTAAGACGCAAGAAATCATAACGATTAAAAGCGCATACTAATCGAGCTGCGGTAAAAAATATACTACAAAACTGAAATGACGGTTGCGGTACAGCGAGAAATGAGGCAAAAACACGCGAAAATACGAGCAAATAGCGAACTAAATTAAAAATATCGCTTACATCTATTGACACTGCCGCAGCCATGTGGTAATATCATACATGCAAGTCCTTTGCGCCAGATTTTTGGCGCGCTTTTTTAATCAAAGGCAGCCCTGCCAAAGGGGCGGGGTTTTGCGATAAATTGGAATAAAAATCAGGAGGTAAAAGCTATGTCCACAAATTCGTCCACCACCTATATGCCAAAAGCTGGCGAAGTTGAGCGCAAGTGGTATGTTATTGATGCAGCAGGCAAGCCGTTAGGCCGCGTTGCCGCACAAGCCGCAGTTTTGCTCCGCGGAAAAAACAAGACCATTTTTGCTCCTCACGTTGATTGCGGTGACCATGTTGTCATCATCAACTGCAGAGAAGTTTTGCTGACAGGCAAAAAGTTAGAGAAGAAGTATTATTACCATCATACGGGTTATATCGGCCACTTAAAGGCAGTCAGATACGACACCCTTATGGAAGAGAAGCCATGCAGAGCGATGGAACTTGCTGTAAAAGGCATGATCCCAAGCACTACAATCGGCCGCGCCGCATTGTTAAGACTGCGTTTGTTCGAGGGTGCTGAGCATACTCATGCCGCCCAAAAACCGCAGACTTTTGAACTATAAGGAAGGAGGAGTAAATTATGTACGAGAAAGCACCATATTTTTATGGAACAGGCAGGAGAAAAAGCTCCGTTGCCCGCGTAAGAGTTTATCAAGGTACAGGCAAGGTTACAATTAACGACAGAGACATCGACGACTATTTCGGCCTCGATACCCTCAAACTGATTGTTCGCCAGCCGTTGGTTCTGACCAGCACAAACGAGAAGTTTGACGTTATCTGCCGCGTAGCCGGCGGCGGTGTTACCGGCCAGGCCGGTGCAATTCGCCACGGTATTGCAAGAGCACTTCTGCAATTTGACACCGAAAATTTACGTTCTCCTTTGAAGAAGGCCGGGTTCTTAACCCGCGACCCAAGAATGAAGGAACGCAAGAAGTACGGCCTCAAAGCTGCCCGTCGTGCGCCACAGTTCTCAAAGAGATAATTTCACGCAATATAATAGAAAGCTCGGCACTGTTTCGATGGTGCCGGGCTTTTTTGCTTTGCTATGATAAATTTATTCGACTTCAACTGAAATTTATGATATAATTTTACAATATATTTACGATGTAATGTAATAATTGTATTTGAGCATTTAAATAACCTCGATGAAAGAGTTACGTTAAAGGCTGGTGTTTTAAATTGGAAAAACTAATAGAATTAATCCAAAACAGTCAATCATTCCTGCTCAAACAGATATTATATTACGCGAAAATCCATGATTACGTAAAATACTCATCGACTCTTGAGGAAGCATGGGTTGCGTCGGTAACCGGCTTGTCCGATGCTCTGATAGGTTGTATACAAAATGATAAAAAAATTCCTGAATTAAATGTTGACCAGGATTTTATTTCTGAGCCAATTACTGAATTCGGAAGAATAGAAGCGCTGAGACACAGGCAGCGGGGAATTTCGCTTGAAATGTATTTGGGATTAATAAAGTATTACCGGCAGACCTATATAGACTTGATTATGAACTCAATTACAGATCAAAAGCAACAGATTTTATATACGTTATGGGTTAATCGCTTTTTTGACCAAAACGAAATTGCCTTTTGTAAGGAATGGAATGTCCAATCAAAAGAAACGCTGCTGTCGGAACTTCAATTAACCAACAGGGAGATTGTCAACGAAAAAAACAAATATTTAACAATTTTCGAAAGTATACCTATACCTGTTATACTTTTTGATACGGAAGACTATTGTAATAATATCAACTTTGCGGCACAGTATTTTTTACAGGAAAATTTATATTCTCCGGGGTATGTATACTATGCGGAAGATCAAAAGCAGAAGGCCGAAAGTGTTATTCCGTGCTTCTATGAAGAATATCAGGCTTTTTGTAAGGGAAGCGAGCATGAGGCTACAATAGAAAAAGATTGCGAATCGCCAATACACGGCAAAAAGAATGTTATCATAAAGTTTCGTCGCATGCTCGATATCAGCGGCAAATTTATGGGTACAGTGATCATATTGAACGATCAGACAGAACGGAAGCAAATTGAAGAAAAACTGCGGCATATGAGCTTCCATGATATGTTTACAGATTTATACAATCGCTCCTATTTGGAACAGGAAATCAAACGATTATCCTCTAAAAAAGGTGACTCGGTCGGAATTGTTTCCTGCGATATTGATGGACTCAAAATTGTTAATGACAATTTGGGGCACTATGCAGGAGATTCATTAATTAAATTAGTAGCCAACATTTTAAAGTCGAGTTTTCGGGAAATTGACATGGTGTGCAGGATAGGCGGGGATGAATTCTTAGCGCTGATGCCATCCATTGATGACGATACAGTGCAAAATTCATGTCAAAAAATCCATATGCAAATAGAGCAGCATAACGCGAATCATAAAAGAGAGCCGATCAGCGTTTCGGTCGGTCGGGCAACCGGCAGGGTTCTTTCGAATAAAGATATTCCCGAGATTATAAAGCAAGCAGATAATATAATGTATTCTGAGAAAAAAATGAATCATGAAAATTACGATATGCTATTCTTCGAACGTTTTAAAAAATACGGCAAGGATTTATTTAATTAATTTTTAGTTCCACTTTATACCTGCTTCTGATGTAGATGATTTATATTTTGGAAGGGGAGCCGTTTATGAAAAAACCGCAAACCATGTGGAAATTCTGCGGAACTTTGTTCCTGATTTTAGGAGCTGTATTTTTGCTTTCAGGAATCCTCTCTCAAATGGGAATATTGCATACGGACCCCGCATCACACGGCGACCCTAAGCTTTGGTTCCCGGTTTTAGGTTCTATCCTTTTGGCGCTGGGGATTATCCTGTGTGCAGTTTCGTACTGGAAAGAAAGAGCGTACAAATTACTTTTAAGTGAAGGTACGCAAACAAAAGCGAAGGTAACATCTGTGAAGCAACTGATGTTTACCAGATGGAACAGCTCGTATCCATATGTGGTGTACTATAAATACGAAGTCGAAGGCTTCAGCTATAAAGGGAAAAGCCGACTCCTTTGGTCACAGCCGAAAGTCTATGAAAAAAATACAGTAACTGTATATATTGATTCTCAAAAACCTTCCCATAGTGCCGTTAACTTATAAATTTTGTTGGTCAGTAAGCTCGGTTACCCGGAGTATCAATGAATTTTCGCTACGATTTGTCATGAAACAGAATCAAGCAATCGGTTAAAAGGCTCGGCACGTTCGATGGTGCCAGCCTTTTTGTGATGCAGCGATATTTGCTTTTGGACGGGTTTTAAGTAATTTACTGTTTTATGGAAAGTTTGCTTGACATTTAAAATCAGGTATGCTATATTAGTCATGGAAAGTAAACTTTCCAAAAAGCCGAAAGAGAGGAACATCGGTTTGAAAAACAGATTAGAGGAGATTCGGAAGCAGCGTGGAATCAAGCAAGAAGAGCTTGCGGCAGCTTTGGAAGTATCAAGACAAACAATAGGCTCCCTTGAGAACGGACGGTATAATCCGTCAATCATTTTAGCATTTAAAATTGCCAGATACTTTGCAATTGGCATTGAAGAAATATTCATCTATGAGGAGGAAGAGAATCATGAAAAATGATAAAGTCGGAAAGTATGCAGTGTTTTCAATGATTGGTTTTATAATTTGCGCAGCCGGTATTGTTTTGATAAAATCAATGCCGGAGGCAACAGGCATTATGCGTACGTTGCCCTATATCTGTGTCGGAATAGGCACAGGCGTCTTTGGGCAAAATCTTGGCACAGTCCTCAGTCGTCTTGCATTAAGAAAAGACCCTCAATCCGCCAAGCGCATTGAAATAGAGACAAAAGATGAGCGCAATACGGCAATCAGGAATAAAGCGAAAGCAAAAGCATACGATTTGATGGTGATGGTGTTCGGCGCATTGATGCTTGTGTTTGCGCTGATGCAGGCTGATCTGTTTGTCACGTTAGCTTTTGTAGCAGCTTATTTATTTGTTATTTTTTCGAGTGTATATTACCTGAGCAAGTATCAAAAAGAAATGTAACTGTTGATTACACAATAAGGTTAAAAGGCCCGGCACCATTGAAAGTGCCGGGCCTTTTCCTGTTTAGTTGGTAATATTGGAAAATTTTAATGCAATTAAATGTAATTATTATTCATTTATAGCCGATAGTTTAATAAGACAGTTCAATATTATATATGAGAGAGAGACGATAAAATGCACTTAAAGAGAAGAAGTAAAGGCACAAAAAAGAGTATCAAGAAAGAATTGGTCATATTTGTTTCCGTCTGTATTTTTTGTGTCGTTTTGGTATTGTCATCAGCGTCCATCTATTTTACCTACAACTCCACAGAGCAATCTCTTACCAAAAGTTTAAAAGAAACATCAAAGCTTGTGTCCGATAAAATTACAAAGCAAATTGATTCATACTCACTGATAGCAGAATCTGTCGGATTATATCTTAAAAATTCCAATGGAAGTCCAAGTGAAATGCAAAAGTATTTAGACCAATTGTGTTCACAAAATAATTTGACAGAAATTAATATTATAAATCAAGCGAACGTTTCTATTTCAAATGGAAAAGATTTTCAGAACGACAATGCATATAATCAGGCTAAAAAAGGCTCTTCTTTTTTAAGTGATCCAATTATTGAAAAAGATACTGCATATTTTGAATACGCTCATCCTTACGAAAACACGGTAATCATTATAAAAATCCCTTATTCTGCTATTGGAACAATTATTTCCAATGTGAAGCTTGGCAGTACAGGCAGTACTTACATTTTAAACAACAAGGGTGTAAAAGTAGCACACAGTGATTTTTCGTTAGTGCTGAAGCAGCAAAACAATCTTGAAGACGTAAAAACAAATCCTCAGGTTTATGCGGAAGTTGCAAGCCTTGAAACAGCAATGACACAGGGGAAAACAGGCTTCGGATTTTATGTTTGGAAAGGGGATAAAAAGTTTGGCTCATATAATCCCATTGCAAAAACAAACGGTTGGTCCGTCAATGTAACTGCGCTGGAATCCGAGTTTATGTCTGAAGTTACAACTTCTGTCGTTAGCACAATTGTGTTGGGATTTTTGGCGTTGATTATTTCCCTGTTTTTTACGACAAGAATTGCGAACCGAATTACCAAACCAATTGGGAACGTTGTGGGTGCAATCGAAAGCATGTCTGGTGGAAATCTGAATGTAAATTTGGAAATCAAAAGATATGATGAGGTTGGAATCATATCTGAAAGAATAAATGTGATGGTCACACAATTTAGAAATATCATTGCTGACATTTCTAAGTTTCTCAATGAAATTTCACAAGGAAATCTTACGGTGCAAAGTGGGTGTGAATATACCGGTGAATTCCAGCAGATTCGGTCATCAATGGATACAATCACAGCCCGATTAAATGATACACTGACACAGATTAACACGGCATCAGAGCAGGTAAGCTCTGGTTCCCAGCAGGTATCAAACGGAGCACAGGCGCTTTCACAAGGCGCAACCGAACAGGCGAGTGCAATAGAGGAACTATCGGCAACCATTACTGAGGTTTCCCAACAAATAAAAAATAATGCGGTTAATTCTGGAAATGCAAGTTCTAAAGTAAGCATGGTAAGTTCCGGGATAGAACAAAGCAATGACCAGATGAAAACTTTGATTGGCGCAATGGGGCAAATTAGCACCAGCTCAAGTGAAATCGGTAAAATAATCAAAACAATTGAGGATATTGCGTTTCAAACGAATATTCTTGCACTGAACGCGGCAGTTGAAGCAGCCAGGGCAGGGGTAGCAGGAAAAGGTTTCGCAGTGGTTGCAGATGAAGTCCGTAACCTTGCGAGTAAAAGTGCGGAGGCTGCTAAAAACACGACAACACTCATTGAAAGCTCTATTAACGCCGTAGAAAAGGGAAAAGCAATTGCAGATCAAACAGCGCAGGCTCTGATGGCGGTGGTAGCAGGAGCAAATGAAGTGACAAGCCTTGTAATCCAGATATCTGACGAAACAAATGTGCAGGCAAATTCAATTGCACAGATAACACAAGGTATCGATCAAGTATCCTCTGTGGTACAGACAAACTCCGCAACGGCAGAAGAGAGTGCAGCGGCTTCTGAAGAGCTTTCAGGACAGGCGGAGATGCTCAAAACATTGGTTAGCGAGTTTAAGCTAAAAGATGGGACTCAGTCGTCTGACCAGTAAGCATAGTAAAGGAATCATTTGTATTCCGTAATCGAAAACACCCAAAGCGGCGACAAGCCCTTTGGGTGTTTTGACTTTCAGGAGAATTTTTAAAACTGAATCGTTTTAGATGCGCCTGTCATATCGCTGATCGTGGCTTGCGCATGATCAATATAAAAAATCTCGAAAATAGAATCATCAACGCTGTACATATTTTTCAGAAACGGGGCGGCGTCAAGCGCTGCCTGTTGGGACTGCTTGCTGGTGTTAAACACGGCATTTCCCTTTAAACGCAGCCATTGACCTGTTTTCGAGGCGGTGCATATTTCAACATTGGAATTTGCTTTCATCTGTTTGTAAACATCTTTCTGATTACTGGTGCAAAAACAGAGCTTGCCCTCAAAGTCCATGACGAATCCGAACGGACGAACTTTTGGAAGGTCGCCGTCGACAGTGGCGAGATAAAACGTAGGATTTTCCGTTAAAAATTGAAGAACTTCATTCATAATACTTGCTCCCTTACTTTAGTTTATGCTATTATTATAAAACAAAGTAATTATAATACAAGTATGCAGATATTACTGACATAATATGAAATACAGAGTAAAGGGGAAACAATGAGTACAAAAGAACATGACTGCACAGCAGACGGCTGCCCGGTCAGATATGCCCTGAATTTGATCGGCGGAAAGTGGAAGCTGCCCATTTTGTGGGGTCTGAGCCAATGCGAAGTACTGCGGTACAACGAGCTGAAAAGAAAAGTTGACGGAATAACCAATATGATGCTCTCACAATCCTTAAAGGAGCTCGAAAGAGATCACCTGATTATCCGGAAACAATACACGGAGATACCGCCTCGTGTTGAATATACACTGACCGGCGCAGGAATGAAATTGCTCCCGGCACTGAATGAGCTTGCCGAGTGGGGTGCCGGGCAATTGAGGTACGTTACCGAGGATAATCGGGCAGATTAAAACGAAAAGGGAAATGATGATGAAAACAGAAGCGCCGAAGATATCAGATCTTTTAACAGAATCAAATGATTTTCAGGATATTGTGCAGCAGGCAATGGATGACGAAGAGGATATCCGGGAATTTCATTTTATAAATGCAAACATGAATGAAGAAAAAGTGGAAGTTGTAGAATTTCATAGCTGCATATTTGAAAATTGCAAGTTTACGCAAGGAGTTTTTATCAATTCATATTTTGCGGATGCTATTTTCTTAAACTGTGATCTTTCAAACGTTGATTTTACAAAATGCTTTTTTCGCAGGGTACGGTTTGAAAATTGCAAGGCAGTAGGCACGAATTTTGCGGAAGCTACCTTTGACAGCGTTTCCATGAAGAACTGCATTTGTAAATTCAGCAACTTATCGTCGGCAAAGATAAAAAACAGCCTGTTTGAACAAACAGACTTTTCAAACGGAGGCTTTCAGCAGAGCAGTTTTAAATCGATTGTATTTCAGGACTGCAATCTGATTGAGGCGGAATTTCTTCATACGCCGCTGAAAGGGATTGATTTTACAAGCGATGAGATCAGCGGGATTCTTTTGTCCGGAACGGAGCTGCAGGGTGCAATTGTAACAGCAGAACAGGCATGTGATTTATCCCGTTACCTTGGATTGATTGTTCGGTAAAACTATGCGCGGCCTACAGTATTTGCGCCGCTTCAGCCTCCGGTTTTCCGGGGGCTTTTTTTGTTTTTGCGGGATGATAATTACCGCTTTTTAAAGCAAAAAAAGACCGCTTATTTTTACCGTTTCCCTATACTATATATATAGCGTTTTTGCGGGGAGATAAAAGCGCTTTTTTTGGCGCTTTTGAGGGCAAGTTCAGTCACATTTTTGCAGTGAATAGAAATAAGATATTATACTAAACAAAAATTAGAAAAACGAATTATACAACGCTTGTTTTGACGATTCAAAACACCGTTTTGCTTTATAAAAATTAAAAACGCCGATTCATTTAGTAAAAGGACACAGCTGTTTTAACTTGCAGAATACGATAAAATTCAACACAAAATACAAATTTATTAAATTTTACAAAAGATAGGTGCAGAGCCAAAAAGTTAAGTTTTTCAAGAAATTGCCTGGCAAGAGAAAGACGAAATGTGGTAAAAATTACATTAAAAACAGCGCTGTAATATTTGTAACAAGTTTGTAACTATCATATTCTTACAATTTGCACAGAAAAGGGGGATATTGCCAAGGCAAGCAATGGGCAAATATTGCCTTAAAGACCGATAATAAAGAGAATAAAGAATATTTCATCATTGTAACCTATACAAAATGCACAAATTCAGTTGGAAAAATAATTTGACAACTATGCATTAAGTGAATATAATTACGCCATTGACGCATAACCTAATAACAGAAGGTCGGCGAGGTGGGGGCTAAAGCCCGAAATCAGGTCGCCGAAACAAGGAAAAAGGTGAACAAATGCAATTATTCAGCGTAAAAAGAATGTATTCGCAAAGCACCCTAAAAAGAGTGGTTGCACTTGCAATCATGATCATCATTACGGTCAGTTCTGTTGTCACCGTTTCAGCGGCAACTTATAATGCATACATCGATTATGATGGCAAGATCAAAACGGTTCAGCTGCTGTTCAGCGGCAAGACCGACGAAATTCTTGCTTCGGCAGGAATTCAGGTCGGAACAAATGATCTGGTTGAGCGCAGCACGGAAAAAACTCCAAGCGGAGAAATTTATATCGCTGTTAAAAGCGCATACGTGTTAAATGTCGCTTTCGATCATCAAGTAAAGACCGTTACCGTGCATTACGGGGACATTGTAGCACAGGCAGTCGCGAAGGCAGGGGTTACGCTCCGCGACGACGACGTTGTTACACCTTCTTTGGGCACAAAGGTTTCAGCAGAAACCGGCGACATCCAAGTTGGCCGTAAGTTCCACGTAAATATTACCGCCGACGGCAAAACAGCAGCGGCAGTCGTCACCGAGGGAAGTGTGGAAAGTGCACTTTCACAGGCGGGGGTAACGCTTGGCAGTGAAGATACTGTCAGTGTGGATAAGACAGCCGAGGTTACAGAAGCGATGAAAATTTCCGTTGCAAGGGTAACCTATCAGGAAGTTACCACGACAGAAGCGGTTGCATTTAAAAGCACAACCCAGAAGTGCGACACACTTTATAAAGGCAATAAACAACTTCAAACAGCCGGTAAAAACGGCAGCCAAACTGTCCTGACACGCCAAAAGCTTGTGGATGGTAAAGTTGCGGGCAGTGAAGTAGTGAGCAAAACAGTGGTGACGCAGCCTGTCGACCAGGTAACGCTTGTCGGAACGAAGCGCAAACCAAGCGCTTACGCGATTGTTGACGCAGACGGAACTTTGACGGATCAAAATGGCAACGTCGTGAACTTTACAAGAAAGATTTCGGGCAAATGCACCGCGTACACCGGCGGCGGCACGACCTCGACCGGCAGAGCGGCGGCTTACGGTTTAGTTGCCGTCAATCCGAGTGTGATTCCTTATGGAACCAGGCTGTATATTTGCTCTCCAAACGGCAAGACCGTTTACGGTTACGCAATTGCGGCGGATACCGGCGGCTTCGCAAGCCAGGGGCGCATTATTGCCGACCTGTACTATGACACTTACGGCCAATGCTCAAGCTTTGGCGTTCGCAACATGAACATTTATATTCTGTAGAAGGAGCGGGGGAAACCCCGTTCCTTTTTGTTTCCGGAAAATCCTGTTTCTGCCGCTGTACCAAAAGTGACCCCACCAAAATTTAATGCTTGCATTTAATAGAACATATGTGTTATTATAAATGCAAGAGATAGAACATATGAGCGGTTTAGCGACCGGAGGTATAAAAGATGAATGTTTTTACCGGAATGACAATGCTGATTTTTGCGGCGGTTATGTACTTGAAATACAGGCCGAGGTCTGAAAACGGTCTTATACTTTGTGCAATGAGTGGTATGATGGGGTTTATGGCTCTGCTGGCCGGCGCGGGCAGCTGGAAGTTCCAGCTGATTCAGTCAGTGCTGCAGCTGACAGTCGCCTTGTGCTGCTTTGTGCAGCTTAGGCGGGAGAAAATTTTGCGCCGCCGCCGTGCCGCTGTTCGGAACCTCCGCGTACATCGTGCGGGTGAACAGCCGCAGAATAAAGTAAAGACCTGTGCGTAAACTTGACATTGCGCGGCAATTATACTATATTTATACCAAAATCCATTAAAAACGTGAAATCATGTTTTTATAGCGTGAAGCGCGTTGGATTTTGCATGAGACGGGTTCTGCGCTTATTTTATGCGCAGAACAAGCACGGCGTTGCCGGGCGTTCTCCAATTGAAATATTCATTTTAATTGGAGATTAGTATTAGGATATTCAATAGAGCGGGGAGCGTTTCACTTGACCTATGTTTACGCCGCGATGTGGTTTGTTGTCGGCTTGATCTTAATTTTTCGCATGAGCAGAGAAAATCGTATTTTTTATGTTGCGGGAGCATTTTTTATTATTTTAGGCGGCTGGTGGCTTGCGGCGGCGATGGGAACGGCGGGTTTGTTTACCGGCATTTGGGGTTGGGTGCTGCGCGGAATCACAGCGGTTGCCCTCATCTTAATGTGCGTGGCATTTTTTAAAGAAAATAAAAAGAACAATACCAATGCTGACAATCATAAAGAATCGAATCATCATCAAAAATAACTTGAAAAGCTCCTGCAAAGCGGAGCTTTTTTTACTGCCAAAAAACCGATATTCGCATACAATAGAGTGCGGGGCAAATATTTTAACCGCTTTATATAGATTGTCTGCCGGGGCCCGTTCCCGGCAGGCACTATAAACATTCTTCCAACAACGCCTGAATAAGTTGAAATAAAATTTAATTTAGGGTAGAATAAAACAAAGCATTAATGGAGGTATAAATTATGTTGATTGCACCTTCCGTGCTCTCTTCTGATTTTTCACAGTTGGGCAATGAAGTGAAAAGAATGGATGTCTGCGGAGCGGACTGGATTCATTTAGACGTGATGGACGGGCATTTTGTGCCGAACATCACTTTTGGCGCGCCTGTCATAAAAGCCGTTCGTAAATTTACGGACAAGCCGTTTGATGTACATTTGATGATTGATGAGCCGCTGCGGTATATTCCCGATTTTTTGGAAGCGGGGGCCGACATTATATCGTTTCATATTGAAGCGCAGTCCGATACGGCGGAAACCATTGCCGCGATTCAAGCGGGCGGGGCGAAAGCCGCGGTTGCAATAAAGCCGGGCACGCAGGTTGAAACGCTGTTTCCGTATTTGGATTCTTTGTATATGGTACTTGTCATGACGGTAGAACCGGGATTTGGCGGCCAAAGCTTTATGGCGGATATGATGGAGAAGGTCAAGGTACTCAAAGCGAGAAAACCGGAGTTGATCGTTCAGGTGGACGGCGGCATTCATTTGGGAACTATCGGCACAGCTGCCCGGGCCGGTGTGGATGTTTGTGTGGCAGGGACAAGCGTGTTCAAGGCCGATGACGCAAAAGAAGCTATTCGCGGGCTGAAAGCAGCGGCGGACGAACTGATATGATAACAATGGAGATGACAGCGTGATACTCCAACATGGCGTAAGATTGGAACAGCAGAAGACACCCTCGTTGAAACAGAAAATACAGGCGCTGCCGGTTCCTGCGGAACTTGCAGCGTCTAAGCCGCTTGCGCCCCGTCAGGGAAAATTGGACGCAGCCGGGATTGTTGCCGCGGCGGAAGCCGCCAATATTGTAGACGAATTTGACGGAGCACCGTTGTTCCAAAAGCTAAAGCGGATGCGCCGGCTCAGAGTAAAGACAATTTTGGCCTGCTGCTTTGACGAGGACCCCTACACATCGAGCGCCATGGCGACGCTGCGTGAAAATACGGATGCCATTATCGCGGGGCTGGTGCTTGCGGCAAAGGCGTGCGGAGCGCAGGAGAACAAGATCGCTGTCGCTACCGCGCACGAAGCGCGTGTGATTAAGCGAATCAATCCACAGGCGGATTTAGTGATTGCAGGCGAACGTTACCCTGCGCGCGTGCTTTTAAAGCAGAAGCTGCGCTACAGCGGGGAAACGACAGCTTATATCGGCGCGCAGGCCTGTGCGGCCCTGACAATGGCTGTGGACAACGGCCGTGCGCAGGACTTTACGGTTGTTACCGTGGCAGGTGACGCGGTGGAGGATTGGCGGAATGTAAAGGTGCGCATCGGCGTACCGCTGCAATTCGTGCTTGACGCCTGTGAGGTCAGTCCCAAAACGAAAATTGTTATTACCGGTTCCTCTGTGACGGGCAAAGCCGTGATGGACTTATCCCAACCTGTAACGGCAACTACGCGCTGCGTGATTGCAATGAAAAAAACGCCGAGGAACAGAACATACCCCTGCATCGGCTGCCAGAAATGCGCGCGCGCTTGCCCGCGGGGCATTCGGCCATGGTTGGTTTATCATGAAATGAAACGCGACCGGCCCGACCCGCTCAGGCTGCAGAATGTGCAAAAATGCATCGGCTGTGCCACGTGTTCGGTTGCCTGCCCGTCCGGAATTGATCTGGGGGGAGCCGTTGCAAAGGCGGCGGAACTGAAGAAAAGCGGTGACTTTAATTGACATTACATTACGCAAGAGCCCCGCATATCAAAAGCGAAGCCTCTGTTTCATCCATGATGCGCGACGTGCTGTTCGCGCTTGCCGTACTGCTCATTCTCCCTACGGTACACTATGGAGCCCGCCCGCTGGTCATGGCGGGTCTGACGATGCTGACCTGTTTGTTCTGCGAGGTTCTGTTCAACCTCATACAGACAAAAAACATCCGTATCACCGAGTGCTCCTCAATGGTGACTGGGCTGACGATTGCCATGCTGATGCCCTTAAATGCGCCGATCTGGATGCCCTGCATGGCAGCTGCCTTTGCAATCCTTGTTGCGAAGGGGCCTTTCGGTGCAATCGGAAATACACCATTTAATCCTGCGGCGGCGGGCGTCGCTTTTGTTACGCTTTGCTATCCGCAGACAATATTTGCTTATTTTAAGCCGGATGCGGTTTCCTCGCTTCCCGCTTTCAATGACTGCACGGTTCCGCTGGTCAGCTCCTCGGCCGCCGTTTTGAAGAACGGGTTAAAACCGGATATTTTTCCGCTCAATATGCTTTGGGGCTCTTTTGCCGGCCCTATGGGCACGACGGCAATTCTGATCATTGGCGCGTGCGGATTATTCCTTTTTGCAAGGCGCACCGCGAGGTGGGAAATAACCGCTTGCTTTTTGGCTGCCGCAGCGCTGATTGCGGCTTTTTCGCCTCGCTTTGCAGGCGACGCGCTGACGTCGATCAAATATGAACTGATGTCGGGTTCGCTGTTTTTCTGCTCTGTCTATATGGTGACCGATCCTGTGACTTCCCCCAACACAATGCGCGGACGCTGCATTTACGGTGCGCTTGCCGGAGCCCTCGTCATGGTATTCCGCCGGTTTGGCGCTTATGAGCAGGGCGCGGTCTTTGCGGTGCTGATTGCCAACGCTGCTGCGCCGCTGATTGACGGCATGGTGTGCAGCGCGCTGAGAATGGGAGGTGGGCTGAGTGAAGAATAAACGAATTCTTTTTCGTGAAACGGGAACGATTTTTTTGAACGGTGTTCTTTATAAAAATCCTTTGCTTGTCGGCGCACTTGGACTATACCCCGTGGTGGCTGCAGGCTATAACATGAAAAACGCCGTGGAACTTTCGTTGTTGTTCTTGTTTATCTCGGTGCCGACTGCACTGCTATTCTGCTTAATCGGCGAAATGATGCCGCTTTGGATTCGCCCGGGGTTCGTACTGACTGCGGCCGCGCTTTTTTACCTGCCGGGTTCGTGGCTGACGGAAAAGATTCTTCCGGGTTCAATTACCGCCCTCAGCATGTTCGCAAGCCTGATGATTTGCAATTCCGTGATACTTTCACGTGCCAATGATTATGCGCCGACGCATATCGGGTGGGCTGTGGCGGCCGACGCTGTGGGCTGCTCCATTGGGTTTTCACTGGTGATTTGCCTGATTGCGGCAATCCGCGAGCTTTGGCTGAAAGGCGGGATCTGGCACGCCAACACCGGCGTTTACGGCACAGCGGACGCGGGCGTTTCCCTGCCGTTCTTCGGGTTTATTCTGGTGGCGTTTTTGGCTGCCTTTGTTCAGTGGATCAATGAAAAACGCAGCAATAAAACCGCAAAAAGGAAGGTGACGCGCGCATGATCAGCTTTATGCAAATGCTTTTGACCGCGCTGATGGCCGTTTCAACCGAGAATATTATTTTTGCCGGCGGAATTGGGTTCAGCCGTGTGCTGCGTGCTGCGCGAAAACCGAAAACGCTCGGCATGTACGCGGGATTCGTCACGCTTTTCTCACTGATTTCAACTGTTTTTGGCTCGCTGTGGAATCCGATTCTGATGGACAGCAGCATGATGATTATTTTGCGTCCGGTTATCTTTGCCCTGATTGTTGCTGCCGTTTACATTGTGGCGGCATACACGCTAAAATCCTTTTTGCCCGGATTTTATAAACAGTACGGGCAGATTTTATCCCCGGCGGCTATCAATACCGTGGTGCTTTCCATGCCGTACGTGCTGAAAAGCTTTAAGCTGGACCTGCCCAATGCGCTGGGATTTGCGGTTGGAACCGGCGTGGCATTCTTTTTAGCGGCTACGGTGCTTGCTTATACGTTGGATAAGTATAAAAACAATGCCGATATGCCAAAGGCGTTTATGGGGCTGCCCGCGGTATTGATTTATGTTGGAATTCTTTCCATGGCTTTTGCGGGGTTTACCGGAGGAAAATTGTTCTGACTAAGGGAGTCCGTGAAAAAAGAAAACCGCCGGGGAAATTTCATTCCTCAGCGGTTTTGTGTTTCATGGCATTTTATAGTTTCTTAGTACTTGATTGCTTTCATAAAATCGTCCACTTGATTTTTGTAAGTGGAAGTCGTTTTGCCGTAAACAATGGTCGAACCCATGCGTGTCAGCGTGTGGTGAAGCTCGCCGTTGACCAAAGTATATTTGTTGTAGGCTGAAGAATCAACAGTCGTGGTGTTTCCGCTTGTTCCATCCGTAATACTTTTCTTGATTGAGGAATACATTTCCGAAGCCGAAGCATCCGTTTTAAACGAAATAAAAACCAACTCCGTGCCGGTTTCACTTTTGACTGCACTAAGGTATTTGTCCACGCTTGTGTTTGTAGAGGAGTTGTCGGTTACCGTGAAGCCAGCGGATTCGGCCTGCTTCTTAAAGCCGTCTGCCGTAACCGGAGTACGGGCCGAACAAGCCGTAAGAGAGAATACGGCGGCGACCGCGAGAACAACGGCGCAAAATTTAAATATTTTTTTCAATGTTAAACCTCCAATTATACTAAAATCCATTAAAAACGTGGAATCACGTTTTTATAGCGCGAAGCGCGTTGAATTTTGCATGAGACGAGTTTTGCGCTTAAAATAAGCGCAAAATAAGCATGGTGTAGCCGTGCGTTCTCCAATTGAAATATACATTTTAATTGGAGAGTAGTATTAATCGGGAAAACTCATTACGCTATATTATAGTACGGCTTCCCTCTGTTTACAAGTACAACCGTGTTTGCGCGGCAGAGAAATGCGAAAAATTAAAAAATAAATTTTACAGTACCGTCAGATTACGGTTTTATGCTGTCGAAAAAAATTGCATAGAAAAAACGGCGATAAATTTTCCAAAATCAACCTTGTCAAATACTGTATAGTAAAGCTTTTCCTGCGGATAATAAGCAAAGACAACACCGCACAGGAGGTAAAAGACATTGAAAGCCACAGGAATAGTTAGAAGAATTGATGATTTAGGCCGCGTTGTAATACCAAAGGAAATCCGCCGCACGCTCCGTATCCGCGAAGGAGACGCGCTCGAAATTTTTACCGATACACAGGGTGGAGTGATTTTTAAGAAATATTCGCCGGTCGGCGAACTCTCCGCTTTTGCCGGGCAGTATGCGGACGTGCTTTCCAAAAGCATCGGGATGCCGCTGCTTATTTGTGACCGCGACCATGTTGTTGCGGCATCCGGCATTTCGCGCAAGGAATATCTTGAGCGCCGCGTGACACCTGAGCTTGAGGAGTGTATGCAGGGAAGGCAAAGCTTTATCAGAAAAGGAAACTCCTCATTAAAACCCGTGGAAGGTGTGGACCGCGCAGCTTCGATTATCAGCCCGATCATTGCTTCAAGCGACGTCACGGGAGCAGTGATTTTACTTGTAAGCGAAACCGAAACAGAACCCACGGAAACCGAAATAAAACTGATACAGGTCGCTGCGTCATTCTTAGGCAAGCAAATGGAAGAGTAGCCGGGCAGCTTCCGGCGGACCCGAGCATGTAAAAAGAGTAATTTATATGTGCTATTTTTCTCATTATCCCTTGCATTTGAGCTTTAGTTGTGATATTATAATCAAGTAATATGATAAGAAAGATGAAAGAGTGGGGCGACCCGCTCTTTTGTTTGTATTTTGAGGTGAATGAGTTGACTTTGAAAAAAAAGAACGGCAATACGGTGGATATCGTGAGGAAGCTTGCCGAACCGCTTGCGGCTGAATTGGGACTTTCTATTTGGGATGTCCGCTTTTTAAAAGAAGGCGCTGATTGGTTTTTAAGAATTTTCATCGATAAAGAAGGGGGAATCGCAATTGACGACTGCGAAGCGATGAGCCGCGCAATCAACAAGCCCCTCGATGAGCTTGACCCGATTGAACAGGCTTACTGCCTTGAGGTTTCTTCTCCCGGAATCGACCGTGAACTTGTGCGCGACGAGCATTTCAAGGCTTTTTTGGGCGCCGAGGTGCGGGTCAAACTCATTCGCCCCATGGCGGACGGCCGGCGCGAGCTGACCGCTACGCTGAAAGACTACGCAGACAGTGTGATGATCCTTCAGATGGATGGAGGAGAAAATATTTCACTTGCTAAAAAGGACGCCTCATGGGTGCGGCTTGTGGAAGATGATTTTGTTGGAGGTATTGAGGAATGAACAGCGAAGTTTTCGAGGCCCTGACCTTATTGGAAAAGGAAAGGGGCATCCCGGTCGACTTTATGCTCGACAGGATTAAAAAAGCAATTGTAACAGCCTGCAAAAACAGCTACGGCAACGAGGACTGCGTGATTACCATGGACCCGGTAAAAGGTATGTTTGAAGTGGATTTACGTAAGACCGTCGTTGAGGACATAACCGATCAGGGCAAAGAAATCCTGCTTGAGGACGCGCGCGATATCGATGCGACCGCCGGAATCGGCGACACGGTGGGTGTCCGTCTGAACACCAAGGAATTTGGGCGTATTGCCGCTCAGACCGCTCGCAACATCATCCGTCAGGGTATCCGCGACGGCGAGCGCGGGCAGATGATGCAGGAATTTCAGAGCAAGCACCAGGAATTGGTCAGCGCACTGGTTGAGCGCGTTGACCCGCGCACCGGCGCTGCTACCCTGTTAATCGGAAAAGCCGAGGCTGTTCTGCCGAAAAGCGAACAGGTCGGCGACGAAAAGATTACAGAGGGCGACCACATCAAGGTTTATGTGGTCGATGTAAAAGAGACTGAAAAGGGCCCCCGCGCAATGATCAGCCGTATCCACCCCGATTTGGTCAAACGCTTATTTGAAACGGAAGTACCGGAAATTTATGACGGTACGGTGGAAATAAAGGCGGTATCCCGTGAAGCGGGATCACGCACAAAGCTTGCTGTAATCAGCCATAATCCGGACGTTGACGCTGTCGGTGCCTGCATTGGTTCCCGCGGAGCGCGCGTTTCCAATATCGTTAACGAGCTGAACGGCGAAAAGATCGATATTGTCGAGTATAACGAAGACCCGGCAAAATTCATCGCCTCCGCACTTTCACCCGCGGACGTTGTTTCCGTAACACCGGCAGAGGATGGTTCTCACGCCTGCCGCGTAACCGTTCCCGACAGCCAGCTTTCCCTCGCAATCGGCAACAAGGGGCAAAACGCCCGCCTTGCCGCAAGACTGACCGGCTGGAAGATTGATATTAAACCGCAAAGCGGTTTCTTTGGGGAAGAAGAGCAAGCGAAAGCGAAAGAAATTTTACCCGAGTAATTCACAAATCACAATGATCAATTGTTTATTATAAATTATTAATTCAAGTAAGGTGGTGTGTGCGATGCATCAAAAACGGTTACCGATGCGCATGTGTGCCGGGTGCAGCCAGATGAAACCAAAGAAAGAGCTTGTACGGGTGGTAAAGTCACCCGAGCAGGAAATATCTCTTGATTTGACGGGGCGTAAACCGGGGCGCGGCGCTTATGTATGCAAAAACATAGACTGCCTGAAAGCAGCACGTAAGGCGAGAAGATTTGAAAAAGCCTTCTCCTGCAAGATTCCTGAAGAGGTATATGACCGTATGGAGGAGGAAATCAGTCAAAATGAATGATAAGTTATTGCATTTTTTGGGTATTGCCCGGCGGGCCGGAAAACTTTCGCTTGGCAATGACGCGGCAATCGAAGCGATGCGCAAGGGGTACACAAAGCTGTTGCTGCTTGCAAGCGATTTGTCGCCCCGCACAGCCGGCGGAGTCCGGTCTGCGGCCGAAGATGAGGACGTTGTTCTGGTGGAAGCCAATGCAACGATGGACGAAATCAGCATGGCTCTCGGCAAGCGAACCGGGGTTATTGCAGTCAATGACGCAGGGTTTGCTAAAAAGCTGCTTGCGCTGTGCACAGCCGAAACTGCTGGCGCAAAGGAATGAGGAGGAATTTTATATATGATGAATAAATACAGGGTTCACGAGGTAGCAAAGGACTTAAACGTACCGAATAAGGACGTTATAGATACGTTGGAAAAATATACAGGCGAAGTTAAAAAACATATGACAGCTCTCGACGAAAACGAACTTGACCTTGTTTTTGAAACCTTCACCCAGAAGAACAGCACTGAAAATCTGGACACCTTCTTTGCGCAGGGTAATCAGGAAGAGACTGTTGCCCAGCCGCAGCAGCCGAGTGTGACAGAGGAGCCGGAAAAGGCTGTTGTGGCACAACCGGAGCCGGAGCAAAAAGCTGCCGCACCAGTACAGCCAGAGCAAAAAGATGCCGTACCGGTACAACCGGAGCAAAAAGCTGCCGCCCCGGTACAGCCGGCAGTCAGTCCCGCGGTACAGCCGCAGAAACCCGCCGCAATTTCACCGGCGCAACCGGAACAAAAGCCGGTGCGCAAGGCTGTGAAGCCGGGTAAAATTACCATGGTCGGCCCGAAACCGACTCCGCCCAAGCCGCCGGTGGCACCAAGGCCGCAGCAGAGCGTCGCACCAAGAAGACCGCAGGTGCCGCTTGACCCGAACGCCGCAATTAAAAGGCCGGAGGGCAGAATTGTAGATACCCGCGCCACACAGGTGGAGCTGGATAAATATAACGAAAAGTACGACCGTCTTGCTTCGGAAAAAATCAATACCGCCAACACGGTGCAAAAGCAAAAGCTGACTCAGCGCAGCACCCAATACCGCGGTCGGCCAAGAAACTTTCGCAGCAACAAGGAGACCGAGTCCCAGCGCCTAAACCGTATTGCTCTGGAACGTAAAGCGAAGCCGATTACCATTCAGATTCCGGAAGAAATTATGGTTGGTGAGCTTGCACTTCGTTTAAAAGCGACTGCCGCCGAGGTCATTAAAAAACTGATGGCTTTGGGAGTATTTTCCGCCGTTAACGACATGATTGATTTTGACACCGCTACTTTGGTGGCAATGGAATTCCACGCCAAGGTCGAAAAAGAAGTTGTTGTTACCATTGAGGAGCAAATCATCGACGACAGTGAGGATGAAACCGGGAACCTGATTACGCGCGCACCGGTTGTCGTTGTTATGGGCCACGTTGACCACGGAAAGACTTCCCTGCTCGACGCAATCCGCCACGCCAATGTCACCGCGAGTGAAGCGGGCGGAATCACACAGCACATCGGCGCCTACCGCGTAAAGCTCGGCGACCGTGACGTCACCTTCCTCGATACACCGGGTCATGCCGCGTTTACCACAATGCGTGCAAGAGGCGCGCAGGTAACGGATATTGCCGTACTGGTTGTCGCCGCGGACGACGGAATTATGCCGCAGACCATTGAGGCGATTCACCATGCAAAGGCTGCCAATGTTTCCATTATCGTTGCTATCAACAAAATGGATAAACCGGGCGCAAACCCGCAGCACGTCATGGAACAGCTCACCGAGTACGGGCTTGTTGCGGAGGAGTGGGGCGGCGAAACGCCGTGTATCCCTGTTTCCGCAGTGACAAAAGAAGGCATTAAAGATTTACTTGAAATGATTATATTGACTGCCGATATGAAGGAACTCAAGGCCAATCCGGACAGAGCGGCCAAGGGTACCGTAGTTGAAGCAAGGCTCGACAAGGGCCGCGGCCCGATTGCAACCATGCTTGTTCAAAACGGTACGCTCCGCACAGGCGATATTATTGTCGCGGGTACTTCCGTCGGCCGTGTACGCGCGATGACGGATGAAAACGGAAACAAGATTGAAGAAGCCGGCCCGAGTGTTCCGGTTGAAATTACCGGTCTTGATGATGTGCCGACCGGCGGCGATATTTTCAACGCCGTTTCGGATGAGCGCCTTGCAAGAGAGCTCGTTGACCAGCGCCGTTCCGAGGAAAAAGAAGAAATGTTCAATTCCCGCACCAAGGTTACGCTTGACAATCTGTTTGAGCAGATGCAGCAGGGCGAGATGAAGGAACTTCAACTAATCGTAAAGGCCGACGTACAGGGTTCCGTTGAGGCTGTGCGCCAGTCGCTTGAAAAATTAAGCAACGAAGAAGTGCGCGTAAACGTCATTCATGGCGGTGTCGGCGCAATCAGCGAGTCCGATGTTATGCTGGCGTCCGCTTCCAACGCAATCATTGTGGGCTTTAATGTGCGCCCCGACCCGCTTGCGGAGGAAACAGCAAAACGTGACGGCGTGGATCTTCGTTTGTACCGCATTATCTATGACTGCATCGGTGAAATTGAATCCGCGATGAAGGGCATGCTCGCACCGAAGTTCCGTGAGGTTCCTTTGGGCAAGGCCGAATGCCGTGAAGTTTACAAAATCACCAATGTCGGAATCATTGTCGGTTCCCATATTACTACGGGTAAAATTACCCGCGGTGCACAAGTTCGCATCGTGCGCGACGGAATTGTCATCACAGAGGATAAGATCGTTTCCATTCGCCGCTTCAAGGATGATGTAAAAGAAGTTGCCGAAGGTTACGACTGCGGTATCGGCCTTGACCGTTTCAATGACGTTAAAGTGGGCGATATCTTAGAAGCCTTCATCATGGAAGAATACAGAGACTAATATAAATGAACAATAAATGATCGTGACCGCGTGATTTACACGCAGTCAATCATTTGTTCGTAAAAGTACGGAGGTATCATTATGGCCAGCCACAGAATGGGGCGTACTACCGAGGACATTAAACGTGAATTAACCGCTATTTTCCGCGACCTTAAAGATCCGCGGGTACAGGGGCTGATCAGTATTGTCCGCGTGGAGGTCACCAGCGATTTATCTTACTGCACAGCATATATCAGCGCAATGGAGGGCCTTGAGCGGGCAAAGCAAGCCGTCATAGGGTTAAAATCCGCGTCCGGTTTTATTCGTCACGAACTTGGTCAACGGCTGGAGCTCAGGCATGTGCCGGAGCTGATTTTCAAGGCGACCGATTCCATTGAATACAGCGCGAATATCTCGAAGGTGCTCGATGACCTAAGGGGTGATAAAAATGATAAGCCTGACTGAAGTTGCTGATTTTTTGCGTGCCGCCGACGACATACTGATTTTAAGCCACCAGTATCCGGACGGCGACACGCTCGGTTCGTCCACGGCGCTTTGCCGGGGACTGCAAAAAATGGGTAAACGTGTCATGATTAAATGCTCTGACCCGATTGGCCCGAAATTCCGGTACCTTTTTGACGGGATTGAACAGCAGGAGTTCACGCCCGCCGTGGTTGTCGCGGTCGATATTGCGGCGCTGCAGCTGATCGGAGAGCCGAACCTGAGCCTTTACCGCGGGAAAATTGACCTTTGCATCGACCACCACCCGTCCAATACGTGTTATGCAAAGCAATGCTGCATTGATCCGAAGGCAGCCGCAACCTGTGAAATGATATTTGATATCCTGAATATCTTAAATATCGACATGGATTCCCAAATCGCCAGCTGCCTTTATACGGGTATCGTGACGGACACGGGCTGCTTCAAGTATATCAATGTAACACCGCGCACTTACCGCATTGCCGCAGATCTGGTGGAAAAGGGAGCGCAGGCGCACCGTATCAGCCGCGCGATGTTTGACACCAAAAGCCGCGCCCGCATTGAAATGGAGCGCCGGGTAATGGACTCCATTGCATATTACTATGATGACCGCGTTGCGGTAATCAAGATTACGCTGCAAATGATTCAGGACTCCGGTGCGGCAGAGGATGACATTGAAGGGCTTGCCTCCATCCCGCGCGCAATTGAAGGCGTGCTGATCGGCGTAACCATCCGTGAAAAAACGGACGGCGGATTTAAAATTTCACTGCGTGCCGCGCCTCCGTGGAACGCGTCTGAAATCTGCGCTGTATTTGGCGGCGGCGGTCACGCTGGTGCGGCGGGCTGCACGTTTAACACAACGCTTGAAGACGCCAAAGCACAGATGCTTGCAGAAATCGGGAAATATTTGGACAATCATAAAGCATAACAACGCGCTGAGGGAGAGAAAAGCATGAACGGCGTAATCGTAATAGACAAGCCGCAGGATTTTACCTCGTTCGACGTGGTTGCGGTCATGCGGCGGCTGTGCGGCGAGCGGAAAATCGGCCACACCGGAACCCTCGACCCCATGGCAACGGGCGTGCTGCCTCTGCTTTTAGGAAAAGCGACACGGGCGGCTTCGCTTTTAGATGATACCGATAAGGAATACGAAGCCGGATTTCAGCTTGGGTATTCCACAGATACACTGGACAGTACCGGAACAACGTGCAAAGAAAGCAAAGTGAGCGTTAACAAGGAACAAATCGAAGCTGTGCTGCCTTATTTCCGCGGAAATATTTTACAGCTTCCGCCCATGTATTCGGCGGTGCAAAAAAACGGACAGCGGCTTTACACCCTTGCACGGCAGGGGATAGAGGTTGAGCGCGACGAGCGCCCGGTTACGGTTCATCAACTGCAATTAAATGAATTTGACGAAAACACCCAAAGCGGCAGCATGACCATCCGCTGCTCCAAGGGTACTTATATTAGAACGATCTGTGCGGATATTGGGGACAGGCTCGGTTCCTTCGGCGTTATGACTTCGTTAAGAAGAACACAGGCGGCGGGGTTTCGCCTTTCCGACGCGGTTACGCTCGATGAAGCAAAAGCGCTTTCGGCACAGGGTACGATTGCGCAGAAGGTGCTGCCGACGGAATCGCTTTTTTTGAGCCGTCCCGCTTTAACGGTCACACAGGCACAGGCTCAGCGCTTTCAAAACGGCGGCGCACTCAGCCTTGACCGTACATCAATTTTACCGCGGGATAAAGAGGATGGACTGACTTTCCGCGTGTTTTCGCCCACCGATGAATTTCTGGGCTTGGGCGCTGTGGAACTTGCCAAAGGGGAACTGAGCGTACTGCGCCTCTTTTGTGAGCACCATACTAAAATCCTATAAAAGGTTGATCAACCTTTTTATAGTGCGAAGCGCGTTGGATTAGTATCAGTAGAATAATTTGGAGCGTATGTAATGAAAGTTTACAGTGATTTAACGCCCTCGTCTGGCAATTCCGCCGTGGCTTTGGGCAGCTTTGACGGTCTGCACATAGGCCATAAAAAAGTAATTTCCTCCGCGGTCAGCGGTAAAGAGCAGGGGCTTGTGCCAACGGTGCTGACCTTTGCGCAAAATCCGCTTACCGACCTTGGCGGCAGTGCAGGCGGCGAGATTATTACGAGGGAACAGAAAATTGATCTGCTGAAGGACTTTGGAGTCGAGCAGCTTTATATTTTGCGATTTTCCGCTATCAAGGATTTGTCTTCGGAAGAATTTGTGGAACAGATACTGATGAAGGTCTGCCACGCCAAAAAGGTTTGCTGCGGCTTTAACTTTACCTTTGGCTGCGGGGGCAGAGGAACCAGCCAAACGCTTTCCAAAATTTGCGAAGAACGCGGCATTGAAACGCAGATTGCCGGTGCGGTGCTGTTTGACGGCGAACCGGTCAGTTCCACGCGGATACGGGGACTGATTGCAAACGGGGATGTTGACGAGGCGGCTCAGCTTTTGGGTAGGCCATACGGCTACCGTTCCGAGGTTCAGCATGGCCGGAGAATCGGCCATAAGTTGGGTACGCCCACAGTGAATCAGGCGATTCCGACCGACTTCGTACTTCCTCTGTTTGGCGTATACGCCTCAAAGGTATACTTTGAGGGCAGGGAATACTGCGGAGTGACGAACGTAGGGGTTAATCCCACGGTCGGTGTAACCTGCGCGTTGGCGGAAACCTGGCTGCCCGATTATCACGGGGAAGATTTTTACGGAAAAATGATCCGTGTGGATCTGGTGAAATTTCTTCGCCCGGAAGTTAAATTTGATGGATTACCCGAGCTGAAGGCGGCAATCCTAAAGGATGGGGAACATGCGCGGGAATACCTTGAAAAAAACGGCTGCAGCTGCAAATAAAAATGATTTACAAATAATAGCCTGTATGCTATAATATGACTGCATTATGCCCCTTTCCCGGATTTAGGAATAAGCCCCAACGGGGATTTCACCAGCCTTTTTCTGCGACTGCGGGTAAATTTATAAAAGGTGGAAAACACAATGTTAAAAGAAGAAAAAACGGCAATTATTCAAGAGTACGCGGTACACGAGGGCGACACAGGTTCTTCCGAAGTGCAAATCGCAGTTCTCACAAAGAGAATCAACGACTTGACCGAGCACCTTAGAACCCACAAGAAGGATCACCATTCCCGCCGCGGACTGTTAAAGATGGTCGGTTCCAGAAGAAGCCTTCTGAAATACCTCCAGAATACAGACATCGAGCGCTATCGTACCATTATCGCAAAGCTTGGTATCCGTAAGTAATTTCAGCGTGATTGGGCAGGCGGCTTTTGTCGCCTGCCTTTAGGCTATTTATGACAACTATAGCAATGTTTTGAATAACTTGGATTTTTTCTTACTGTCTCCCCCGCCGCAGGCGGGGGAGACAGTAAGTCGATTTTCCTCTTTATTTGTTGAATTGCTATCAATAAGACATTATGGGCAGGAATGGGATTTTAGCAGTGAAACGAGCAGCCGCGAGCCGGATGCCGGTTTTATTGCTAAACCTGTTGCCCCCGTAAAAATAAAAATGGAGGAACAATATGTTTGACAATTTTAAGACCTATGAAATAGACTTTGCCGGACGTCCGCTCGTAATCGAGACCGGAAAGATGGCACAGCTTGCAAACGGCTCATGCCTGGTACGCTACGGCGAAACAGTCGTTCACGTTGCGGTAACAGCTTCCCCAAAGCCGCGCGAAGGCGTGGACTTTTTCCCGCTTTCCGTTGATTTTGAGGAAAAACTGTATTCTGTCGGCAGAATCCCGGGCTCTTTTATTAAGCGCGAAGGCCGCCCGAGCGACAAAGCAATCCTTACTTCCCGCGTGATTGACCGCCCAATTCGTCCGCTTTTCCCGAAGGATATGCGCAACGACGTTTCCGTCGTCTGCACCGTTATGGCGGTTGACCACGACTGCGCGCCTGAAATTGCCGCAATGGTCGGTACCTCTGTCGCACTCAGCATTTCTGACATCCCGTGGAAAGGCCCTATTTCCGACGTTTCCGTGGGCTATGTGGACGGCGAGTATGTGATTAACCCCAACGCCGAACAGCGCAAGGTTTCACAGATGGCTGTCACCGTCGCTTCCACCGATTCCCGCATCGCCATGATTGAGGCGGGCGCAAACATCGTTTCCGACGAAGTGATGTACAACGGTATTATGGCCGGCCACGAAGCCAACCAGAAGATCATTGAATTCATCAAGGGCATTAAAGCTGAAATCGGCAAACCGAAGTTCAGCTATCCGAGCAACGAGCCGGATGAAGAAATGCTCAGCGCGGTTAAGGCTTTTGCCACCGAGGACGTTAAGCTTGCGCTTGATACGGACGACCAGTCCGTGCGCGATGCAAGATTAAAGCCGATTTATGAAAAAGTACACGAGAAATTCGATGCTATATATCCTGATCAAGCTGCTAAAATCGACGAGTGCATGTACAAAACACAGAAGAACATTGTACGCCGCTGGCTGCTGGACGAGAAAAAGCGTGTTGACGGCAGAGGAATGGATCAAATCAGGCCGCTCGACGCTGAAATTGACCTTTTGCCGCGTGTACACGGTTCCGGCATGTTCACCAGAGGACAGACACAGGTTCTCACTGTTGTAACCTTGGGCCCTGTAAGCGATGCTCAGATGCTCGACGGAATCGATGAGGAGACAAGCAAGCGCTACATTCACCAGTACAACTTCCCGTCCTACTCTGTCGGTGAAACAAAACCGAGCCGCGGCCCGGGCAGACGTGAAATCGGTCACGGCGCGCTTGCTGAAAGAGCGCTTGTGCCGGTTATCCCGACAGTTGAGGAATTCCCGTACGCGTACCGCCTTGTTTCCGAAGTGCTGTCCTCCAACGGCTCCACCTCACAGGGTTCCATCTGTGCATCAACGCTTGCTTTGATGGCTGCCGGTGTGCCGATTAAGGCGCCTGTCGCCGGTATTTCCTGCGGATTAATCACCGAGGGAGACCGCTGGATGACCATGGTCGATATTCAGGGCCTTGAAGATTTCTTCGGCGACATGGACTTTAAGGTTGCCGGTACCCATGAGGGTATCACCGCAATCCAGATGGATCTTAAAATTGACGGCTTAACTCCGGAAATGGTAAAAGAAGCCCTTGAGAAAACACATCATGCAAGAGATTATATTCTTGATGAAGTCATGCTCAAAGCGATTCCCCAGCCGCGCACAGAGCTTTCCAAGTATGCTCCGAAGATGCTTTCAACCATTATTCCGGTTGAAAAAATCCGCGAAGTCATCGGCTCCGGCGGCAAGGTCATTCAGAAGATCTGCGCTGAATGCAGCGTGAAGGTCGATGTTGAAGAAGACGGCCATATCTTTGTTTCCGGTATCGACGCTGAAAACTGTAAGCGCGCAATGACGATCATCGACACCATTGTCAACGACCCGGAGCCGGGCGCGATTTACAACGGCAAGGTAACCCGTATCATGGATTTCGGCGCGTTTGTTGAAATCGCACCGGGTAAAGAAGGACTCGTCCACATTTCCCGCCTCGATGTAAAGCGCATCGATAAAGTGACCGACGTTGTCAATGTTGGCGATGAAGTCATGGTTAAGGTGTTGGAAGTTGACGAAAAGGGCAGGCTGAACCTTTCCCGCCGCGATGCTTTAATCGAGGTTGAGGGACTTGTTCCGGAAAATGAAATTTCCGACACCCCGCGCCGTCCGATGCCCCGCCGCGATGACCGCCGCCCAATGCCGCGCCATGACGACCGCCCACGCGAGGAAGAACGTCCCCGCGCAAGCAACGGCTTTATTGCAAATACCAACAAGCCGCGCGAGTCACAGGACTAATCTTCGAATAAAACACATCCGCTCCCGAGGCTTTACGGCTTCGGGAGTTTTTTGTTTGAGAATTCACGCATCGTTTAAATATAGTTCTTCAAAACGGCATCGAAATATGATATAATTTAATTTATCAAAAATTTAGGAGATACAATCATGTCATCTGTAACACAGGCGAAAAGAATTGTCATCAAGGTGGGTACGTCCACGTTAACTTATGAAAACGGCAAGATGAACCTGCGCAGAATGGAAACGCTGTGCAAGGTGCTGAGCGACCTGCAAAATTCCGGCAGGGAGATTGTCCTTGTCACCTCCGGAGCAATCGGCGTTGGCGTCGGAAAACTCGGTTTGGCCGAGCGACCGCAGGAAACGGAAAAAAAGCAGGCGATTGCCGCGGTGGGTCAATGTGAATTGATGTTTATGTATGACAAGCTGTTCGGGGAATATAACCGTACGGTTGCACAGGTGCTTTTAACCGGTGATGTGATTGCCAACGAGCATAATAAAAAGAACACCGAAAACACATTCAGCGAACTGATTAAGATGGATATTATCCCTGTGGTAAACGAGAATGACTCCGTCGCGATTGATGAGCTGGTCGGCAATAATTTTGGCGATAACGACACGCTTTCCGCAACTGTTGCCAAACTGGTCGATGCCGATTTGCTTGTGATCTTAACAGATATTGACGGCTTGTACGACGCAAACCCGCGTACGAATCCGGACGCGAAACGGATTCCGTATGTCGCGGAGGTAACCGATGAAATCCGCGCGCTCGCGGGCGGCACCGGCTCGAACCGCGGTACGGGCGGCATGAGCACCAAGGTAAGCGCGGCCGCGCTTGCGAACGAGGCCGGAATCGACTGCTGTGTGATGAGCGGCGCCGACCCCAAAACACTGTACCAGCTTTTTGACGGCGTTCAAATAGGGACAGTTTTCGGCAAAGAAAAGAAGTAAGATAGAATATAATTCATAATATAGAGAACGAAAATGATGCAGCATGCTTTGCGTGCCGATAATCCGGATTGAAAAAATGATAGAAAGAGGTGACACCATGACTGCTTTAGAGCAAATGGGGAAAAATGCGAAGGCGGCTGCGCGCCGGTTAGCGGCGGCGGGCGTACGGAAGGATAAAGCGCTTTTGGCCATGGCACAGGCAATTGAAAGCGGCGAAAACGAAATCCTGTCGGCGAACGCAAAAGACTTAAAAAATGCGAAAGAAAGCGGCATGAACGAAGCTCTGCTCGACCGGCTTACGCTCAATCCCGGCAGAATTGCGGGAATGGCGCAGGGAATCCGCAGCGTGGCGGCGCAAAGCGACCCGATTGGTACAGTGATTGGCGGCGGGGTGCGCCCGAACGGACTGAAAATCCAGCATATACGCGTTCCGCTTGGCGTCATCGGCATTATTTATGAAGCAAGGCCGAACGTAACAGCAGACGCGGCGGCGCTTTGCCTGAAAGCCGGCAACGCGGTCATTCTGCGCGGCGGCAAGGAAGCCATTTCCTCCAACACCTGTGTGGCGGAAATTATGCGCACAGCGATTGAACAGGCGGGGCTGCCCAAAGACAGTATTCAGCTTGTGGCGGACACAAACCGCTCCTCGAGCGTTGAGATGATGCAGCTGACCGATTACATTGACGTGCTCATTCCGCGCGGTGGCAAGGGATTGATTCAGTCCGTTGTGCAAAATTCGCGCGTACCGGTTATTGAAACCGGTTCGGGCAACTGCCATGTCTATGTGGATGCGGACGCCGATATCGATATGGCGGCGAATATTGTATTTAACGCCAAAACTTCTCGCCCGTCAGTGTGCAACGCGATTGAAACCGTGCTTGTCCACAAGGATATTGCGGAACAGGTTTTGCCCGCGATGAAAGCGCGCCTTGATGAAAAACAGGTCGAACTCCGCGGATGTGAGAGGACGCGCGCAATTTTGGGCGACAGCGTGATTCCCGCAACGGAAGAGGATTGGGCGACTGAATATCTCGATTATATTATAGCGATAAAAGTAGTTGATAATATTGATGATGCGATTGAACATATTGCAAAGTACTCCAGCGGTCACAGCGAGGCGATTATCACAAAAAGCTATGAGAGCGCGCAAAAATTCACCGCGCAGGTTGACTCTGCCGCGGTCTATGTGAACGCCTCCACCCGTTTTACCGATGGCGGAGAATTCGGCATGGGCGCGGAAATTGGGATATCCACCCAAAAACTGCACGCGCGCGGCCCCATGGGTGTGAATGAGCTGACCTCCACAAAGTTTATTATCAACGGCAGCGGCCAAATAAGATAGAAAACGGAGCTTATTCAAATGAGTAAAAAACAAGAAAAGAAGATTGAGGAGTTTACCGCCGACTATCGTGGCGCCTATGACAAGCCAACGGAAAAAACAGACCGTACGGAGGCAAACGGCGAAGAAACGGATATTGAAATCGACGATTTTCTGCCGAGCAGCGATACAAACGATGACGAAGAGCTTTTGACAAAATGGAACGACGAGCTTGAACCGGAGGAATCCGATTTACCGCCCGAGCCCAAAAATCCGGTTTGCCGCCGCAGGCACCGTTACGGAGTAGCAGTCGGCGCGCTGGTACTGATTCTCGCATTGGTGGGGGTTGGCTTTATTGCTACCTTTATCGGACAGAAAATTTATTTTGCAGCGACCGACGACAGCAAGCTGCGCGCTTACGATACCTTCCTCAGTACGGTTGTTATGCAGGACCCGAAACCGTTCGCTTCACCGGATAAAGCTGATGCGGATTTTGTTCTGAATGCTTCACTGTGGAAGACGATTACCGCGAACAACGGCACGAACTACACCAACTATGATGATTCCGGCAGAGTGCTTGTCCCGCTCGGCGACGTGGTTGACGCGTGCCGCAGCCTTTTCGGTCCCGACTGCCAATTGCAGCCGAAAACGCCCGCGCAGGAAACTTTCTTTGAATACAATTCAACTGAGAACCAGTTTCATGTTGCGCTCTACTCTTCGGACAGCAGCTTTTCGCCGTACACGGAGAGCGCAAAAAAACAAGGCGACAGTACGGTGCTGCGTGTTGGCTACGTATCGCCGAGCGATGCGTGGCGCACGCAGACCACCAGCACTGTCACCAACCCAACACCGACTAAGTACATGGAATATGTACTGAAAACCGACCCGGGTACGAACGAGGAATATGTGTACGCAATTAACACAATTACGAATAAATAATTACATTGCCAAATACATCAGCGCAAAAATTAAGCTCGTATCCGCTTTTTCTTCGACCAAAAGAAGAATGAGCGCCAAAATCAGTGTTCGTTCACTGTCGCTTAAAAGCATTTCAAAAATGTCGTTTACCGGCTTTAAACCCTTTGGCGATTCGTGTGAAGCATGCTGCTCATGCGGCTCACGCTGTTCGTGTTCCTCATGCTTCTCATGTGGTTCATGTGACTGCCGCTGCTGCTGCGCGGCTGCTTGACGCACCGGGGTGTTCGGTATTGGCGCAGATCGGTTTTGCGGCGGGCCCGCCTGAACGGGAACCGGGGGCTTTGGAACCGGTCGGTTTATCGGTGCGGTGTTGATTTGTGCACGCGACTGCATTTCGCGGGCGCGCCGAATGGCGTCCTGCTGAAGGCGCTGCATATCATAATTATAGTTTTCGGCCATTTCTCAACACCTCAGAGTATTCCGCTGCTTTTCAGAAGCGGCAGCATCCGCATCATTTGCAAAATTTTGGCAGCTTCATCAAGCTTTTTTTGCCGTTCCTCGCCCAGCAGGGGACGCAAAGCGCGTAAAAAACGCGTGTTGTCATCCTCCTGCCGAAAATTAGCGAGCAGCGGCCCGATTTTCGTAATCATTTGAAGCGCGTCGGCGTCCAATCCAAACGGGGAGCCGCCCTGCGCCGGTTCGGATGGTTCCGGGGAGGACTGCTCCTGTGCCGCTCCGCCCAGCAAACTGGCAAGACTTTTTATTTTGTCAAGGCCGCCGGGGCTGTTTAACAGCTCGCCGAGCTTCGAGGCAAGGTCATCCATTTATTTTCCTCCTGTTAATTTTTGCAAAAGCTGCTTTGCCTCCGGCGTACTGAGAATTTTTTCAGCCGCGCTTTTGTCGGCGAGCACGCTGTCCAGTTTTTTGCGGTCTTCCGCAGTGAGCTGGCTCATTAGGCTGTCTAAGAGTTTTTTTTGATCATCATTAGTTGGCATACAATCACCCCGATATCATTGTATGATGCTGGGTTGTAATATATACCCGCCCGCGGGCGGCAATCATCTGGAGGTTTTGCAATGCGAATTTTAGTGGTTTCAGACACGCACAGGGATGCGTTCGCTCTGCGTGAGGCAATTTTGAAACAGCCCACGGCAGAAGTCGTTATTCACCTGGGCGACGGCGCGGAAGAAGCGCAGGAAATGAAAGAAAACTTTCCCGAAAAAATGTTTTTAATGGTACGCGGCAATTGCGACTGGGGTGTAAAAATTCCTATCGATGGTGACATCACCTTAGCGGGAAAACATATATTTTATACGCATGGTTATACTTATAATGTTAAATACGGACTGTATGAAGCGATTTCAGCCGCGCGCGGCCGAAAAGCCGATATCCTGCTTTTCGGGCACACGCATTATGCGATGACGGATTATCAGGACGGTCTTTATATCATGAATCCCGGCAGCTTGCACGGCAGCGAAGGGAGCTACGGAATCATTGATATTACCGACGCGGGAATTGTGACAAACCTGATGAAAATATAATTGACACCGGACCGGACAAATGGTAATGTTTAGTTATAGTACTTAATCTGATTTTTGAAAGGGATGTGTTTCATGACCGAATATGAAAGATGGCTCCAGGCGGAGCTTGACGACCCGGATCTGACCGAAGAACTCAAAAAAATACAAGATGAGCCAGATGAGATAAATGATCGATTTTACCGCAATTTGGAGTTTGGCACGGGCGGGCTGCGCGGAGTAATCGGCGCGGGTACAAACAGAATGAATGTTTACACCGTCTGCAAAGCCACACAGGGGCTTGCCAACTATTTAAATAAACACGGCAAGTCGCCGTCCGTCGCAATTGCCTACGACAGCCGCATCAAATCCGATGTTTTTGCGAAACAGAGCGCTGCAGTTTTGGCGGCAAACGGAATCAAAGCGCACATTTATCCGTGGCTTTCGCCAACGCCCACACTTTCCTACGCGGTGCGCTTTTTGAAGTGCGACGCGGGCATTTGCATTACAGCGAGCCACAATCCTGCGAAATATAACGGCTACAAAGCATACGGCAGCGACGGCTGCCAGATCACCCTTGAAATGGCCGACGAGGTTTTGGCCGAGATTAACAGCCTTGACATTTTCACCGATGTGAAACGCATGGACTTTGACGAAGGCCTGAAATCCGGTATGATCAGCTTTATTAAGGATGAGGTCATCGATTCGTTCCTGTTTGAGGTAATGAAGCAAAGCGTTCTGCCGGCGAAATGCGACGGCTTAAAGATTGTTTACACACCGCTGAACGGTACGGGCCGTGTTTGTGTGACCCGCATTATGAAAATGATCGGCATTGAGAATGTTACGGTTGTGCCGGAGCAGGAATTTCCGGACGGAAACTTTACGACCTGCCCGTTCCCGAACCCGGAAATTAAAGAGGCACTGCAAAAGGGGCTCGATTTAAGTGCCAAGGTTCAGCCGGATTTGCTTGTCGCAACCGACCCTGACTGTGACCGCTGCGGCATCGCGGTAAACCAGCACGGCGAATTTGTTTTGATGAGCGGAAACGAGGTTGGCGTACTGCTGCTGGACTTTATCGCACGCAACCGCGTCCTGAACGGCAGTATGCCGAAAAATCCGGTGGCGGTTTCAACCATTGTCAGCACAGATATGGCTGCGGCGGTAGCAAAGGAATACGGAATTGATTTTGTGCGCGTATTGACGGGCTTCAAATATATTGGCGACCAGATTGGCCTTCTCGAGGAAAAAGGAGAGGCCGACCGTTATATCTTTGGATTTGAGGAAAGCTATGGCTACCTTTCCGGCAGCTATGTGCGCGATAAGGACGCCGTTGACGCAAGTATGTTAATTTGCCAAATGGCATATGATTATAAGCAAAAGGGATTGACCCTTGTGGACGCGATGGACGCGCTTTACAAGAAATACGGCTATTTTGAAAATGATCTGCTCAGCTTCAACTTTGAGGGCGAAGACGGCATGAACAGGATGAATCAAATTATGGATACCCTGCGCGGCCACGCACCGGAGGAAATCGCCGGGTACGAAGTAATCGGCTGGAGTGATTACGAAGCTTCACAGCGCTACGACGGCGGCAAGAAAAGTGAAATCACGCTTCCAAAGTCAAATGTTCTGGAGTACCGTTTGGGCAATGGCAGCAAGCTGATTGTACGGCCGAGCGGAACCGAACCCAAAATTAAGGTTTATCTTTCCGGCAAAGGCGACGACAAGGCGGCTTCTATGGAGATTATTGAAAAGCTGAGAAGCGCGGCGCCAAAGCTGCTTGGAATTTGACACAATAGAGGAACCGAAAATATTTCAAAATTATTTTTTAAAAATGCTTGACATATTTAGATAGTTGTAGTATTATAATAACAGTTATACAGCACAGAACAATCGTGGTTCGCGCGATATATTAGAATTAGCGCCATGCATCTTGCATACTATCAGCATTGATAGTAAGGTCTGTATATTCGAGAGATTAGGGATTTTCCTTAATCTCTTTTTTTGCGCACAAATATTCGCAAAATGAACAATAGTTTTAAAATCAATTGAAAATTTATGTAAAATATTATATACTGTAACAATCAGACAACACGGTTTGTTCAGAAAATCGCGATAATCTCAAAAGGGGATGGGGTTCGTGCAGCAAATTAAATTGGAAAAAGCAGGGCCGGTTTTAAAGCCTGACGGAAGTCCGGTTGCGGGTTACTCGACAAAGGGAATATTGCAGTACAACCGCCGGGCAATCAAAGCGCCGCCGTGGCGGATAAAGGAATGGGATTTTTACCAGGTGTCGGATGGGGAAAAATGCCTCCAGTTTACGCTTGGTCATGCGTCCTACATCGGCCAGCTCTGTGTCATGCTGTTTAACTTTAAAACAGGTGAAAAAATTGCGTCGATTTCAAAACTGGTTCCGCTTCCGTTTGATTCAATGCACCTTCCGCCAAGTGCGGAAAAGGACAATATCGTCGATTGCAGCCGCGGCGGGATGCAGATGAAGTTCGTCACAAAAGGGAACGTGCGCACGCTTTTCTGCCGATGCGGAGAGTTCGAGGCGAACATCAGTCTGACCAGAAAAAACGACAACGCAATTGTTATTAACATTCCGTTTGACCAAAGTGCAAAACAATTTTATTACAATCATAAAATTAACTGCATGACTGCGCAGGGAAACGTGAAGTGCGGAGATCGGGAATACAACTTCAGTCCGGAGGATTCGTTTGGTCTGCTCGACTGGGGACGCGGTGTATGGCCGTTTTCCAACGAGTGGTTCTGGAGCAACGGCACAGGAACAGTGGACGGGGAAATCTTCGGATTTAACCTTGGCTGCGGTTTCGGGAACACCTCTGCCGCGACCGAAAATATGTTGTTTTATAAAAATGCGGCGCATAAGTTAGGCAAAGTCAGTATAACGCATGAGGCGGACTTTATGAAGCCCTGGCGGCTGACGGATGAAGATGAAAGATTGGACTTTACCTTAACGCCGATGTACGACCGCACAACAAGGGATAAGGTTCTGTTTATTGACAACTGCTGTCATCAGGTGTTTGGGCTGTTCAACGGAAGTGCGGTATTGGACGACGGCAGCAGGCTTGTCATCGAGAATTTGCCGGCATTTGCGGAGCACGCGGTGAACAACTGGTAAATACATAAAAACCGTTTTGGTGATAAGCCGAAACGGTTTTTTATTGTAAAAATTTAAATTATTGCGTTATGCTGCCGGCGGGAAGACAAAGGCTCTGCTCTAAGAGCGTTAGCAGCAATTCTTTTGATACAAAGCGGTCATGCAAAATCGCAGTAAGACCGTGCATTGTCATAAAAAGCATCTCGTAAGGATATTTTAGGGAGACAACATGATCGCGAATCCCTTCATCGATTAGAAGTTCACCGTACTTTTCATTGATGAGTCTCGCACCGCTGAAAATTTCTTCCCGCAGTTTGTTGTTTACAGGAACGTACAGATCAGTGATAAGCGAAGGTTGAAAGCGGTCAATTATAAGAAAATATAAATCCACAAAGTCGAGCAACTTCGTGTAAAAGCTTCGGTTAGTATCACAAATTATTTTGTGTGCATGCGTGTCAATTTCATCGAGGATTTGATTGACAACCGCGTCAATAATGTCGCGCTTTGAGGAAAAATAATAATAGAACAGACCTTGTGCAACGCCCACCTTTTTCACAATGCTGCTTACCGAGGTGCTCTGTATTCCGTTTTTTTCAAGTAGCTCACGGGCACAGAAAATCAATTCTTCCCGACGTTCCTGCGGCTTTTTTAGTGTTCTCATGACATACCTCTGTAAAAAAATTAGGATATGTACATTATATAATAACTGACCGCATTGTCAATTAATATAAAAGTTAATATGCCATACAAATTATCAATAGTGTCAAATAATTTGACACTATTGACTGACTGCATATACAACAATAGTCAGTCTGATGCTATAATCCAAACTATGCTGATAAATTTAGAAATATGAAATCATTTCTGTTAAGAAAGAGGGAAGTCCGGATTATGCGTTTAGCAAGATTCATTTCCAAACACAGGGTTTTTATTATTATTTTAGCGTGTCTTCTGCTAATACCTTCGGTATTTGGTATGATTGCGACAAAAGTTAATTACGATGTTCTTTTATATTTGCCGCAAGACCTTGAGACAGTTCGCGCACAGGATTATATTCATGAAGATTTTTCATCCAGTTCCTTTGCTATGATTACGGCAAAAGGGATGGAACCAAAACAAGTTTTGGAACTAAAGAAACAAATAGAAAACATCAGCGGTGTGCAGACCGTACTTTCAGCCGAATCTCTTACAAACGCTGAAATTCCAGACAGCATGCTTCCGGACAGCGTCAAGAATATGCTGATAAACAAGGATTCAAGACTGCTGATGGTCATGCTGAAAGATACCTCATCGGCGAATTCAAGCCTTGAAGCGGTCAAACAAATCCGAAGCACTATCAATAAGCAGTGCGCATTGGGCGGAATTACTGCGGTGCTGGAGGACACCAAGGAACTGGTAAACAAGGAAACTCCAATTTATGTTGGAATTGCCGTTTTGTTGGCACTGATTGTACTGTGCATTACAATGGATTCTTTTCTTACTCCGTTCATTTTCCTCACTTGTATTGGTTTTGCCATTTTATATAATATGGGAACTAATATTATGTTCGGTGAAATTTCGTACATTACAAAGGCAATCAGTGCGGTGCTGCAGCTCGGGGTTTCCATGGATTACTCCATCTTCCTGTTACACCGTTATCAGGACGAATGTAAAATTGAACCGGATAAAAACGAAGCGATGGCTCATGCCATAGTAAATACCTTTACTTCCGTAATGGGCAGTTCGGTTACAACAATTGCAGGATTTATTGCCTTAATTGTAATGAGACTCACGCTCGGGCGAGACATTGGCCTTGTAATGGCAAAAGGAGTACTGCTCGGCGTTATCAGTGCGGTTACCATTTTGCCGGCGATGGTACTGGTGTTCGATAAGGCGATACAAAAGTGTTCACACAAGCCCTTTATCCCGGAGTTTAACAGAACTGCGAATTTTATTACAAAAAACTATAAGGTATTTGTAATTTTGTTTGCAATACTATTAATTCCGTCAATTTACGGGAACTCGAATGTAAAGGTTTATTATAATTTGGATCGCTCATTACCTAACTATCTGCCCAGTATTCAAGCAAATCAGTCACTGAAATCAAACTTTAATATGATGACAACGCATATGGTACTGGTCGACAACAAAATGGACAGTAATACCACCAAACATATGATAAAGGAAATAGAAAAGGTGGATGGGGTCGAAAGCGTCATTGGACTTGATAAGTTTGTTGGCGATGCAATTCCGACGGATGTCATACCTCAGGAATTGCGCTCAGCCTTTCAAAGTGACCGTTACAAGATGTTGGTTATCGGCTCAGGTTACGGCGCGGCCGACCCGGGGGAGGTTAATCAAGTTAACCAGCTTAATACCATAGTTAAAAAATACGATGAAAAAGGCTTGCTGGCAGGCGAAGGGCCGCTAACAAAGGACTTAATCAACATTACGGACGATGATTTTAAACGCGTTAGTATCATGTCAATTGGAATTGTTCTGCTGATTATTTTATTCCTTTTCCAATCCATTTCGCTTCCGTTTATATTGGTAGGCGTTATTGAATTCGCAATTTTTGTAAATATGTCTATTTCCTTTCTTATGGGTTCTACGCTTCCGTTTATTGCTTCTATTGTAATCGGCACGATACAACTTGGCTCCACCATCGATTATGCAATTTTAATGACTTCAAGCTACAGAGAACATCGGACCTTGGGCTTGGATAGGATGGAAAGTGCCAAAAAAGCGGTTGCCTCGTCTGGTAAGTCCATCATGGTAAGCGCACTTAGCTTTTTTGCAGCAACCTTTGGGGTGGGATTGTACTCCGATATGGAAATCATCAGCGCGCTTTGCACGCTGTTGTCACGCGGAGCAATTATTTCGATGCTTGTTGTTATTTTAATTCTGCCGTCTATGCTGGTGCTTTTTGATAAACTGATTGTGAAAACAAGCAGGGGATTTTTGCCCGTCAAATCAGTTGCCAGAATAGACGCTTAAATCCACAATAAGGTAAAGGAGATTTATTATGAAATATAAAAAAATTATGGCGCTGGGGCTTACTTTGATGATTGCAATTTCGCTGCCTGCACAAGTTGCGCTTGCAGTTACAAAGGATGAAACAGTCTATGGGAATTTAGACAGTGCAAATAATGTTGAAAAAATTACAGTTAGTGACCGGTTAATAAATGACGCTCACGAAAACCAAATCACCGACACTACCGACCTTGAAAATATTAAAAATGTAAAAGACAATGTGGAACCGGTCAAAAACGGAGAAAATATCGTTTGGGCCGCAGCCGGAGAAGATGTATATTACCAAGGAGGAACGAGCAAAAAGCTTCCGATAGGTTTAAAAATTACCTATACTTTGGATGGCAAGTCCATCGAGGCAAAGGACTTAATCGGTAGGAGCGGTCATGTTTGCATCGACGTTCAGTACCTGAATTATGACAAGGGCATGGTCAGCATAGGGGGAAAGCAACAGGAGATTTATACCCCGTTCACGATGGCTTCTATTGTACTGCTTCCTAACGACACGTTTAAGAATATTAAGTCAACCAATTCAAAAATATTTGATGATGGAAACACAAAAATTCTGATGGGATTTGGTTTTCCCGGATTAAGCAAAAGCTTAGGTCTTGATGAACTGGACACAAAAGACAGTTCTATCAGTTTGCCTGAAAGCTTCAAAATTGAGGCTGATGTTAAAAATTATGAGCTTTCCAGTATCATCACTGTAGCAACGCCCAATATTATGGACATGAGTAAGACCGACAGTACAGATGTTATTACCAAGATACAAGATGGCGTAAAACAGCTTACTGATGCAGGCAACCAGCTTATGAATGGCACTTCGACGCTCTCAAGCGGCATGACTGCCTTCTCTTCTAAATTCAATCAATACCTTGACGGTGTTCATCAAGTGAATGACGGAATGGGCAAGGCTGCCAATGGCCTAGGTACACTGCGCAGCGGAACCCAGTCGCTTAACAGCGGAGTAACGTCATTAAATAGCGGACTGACCACCCTTGACGGCGGTGCGGGCAAACTTGTAGCCGGTGCACAGTCGGTGCAAACAGGAGTGGATACGTTAATTGGCTCAGTTACCCAAACTCAGCAGGGATTGGCAGGCACAGTGAGTGCTTTGCAATCAATTGATACATCTGCTTTGTCACAAGCGGATAAGGCGAAAATAAATGGCATCATAAGTCAGCTTGGCAGCAGTCTTGCGCAAGCTCAAACAAATGAGAATAAGGCTAAAATTAAGGCGCTAAGTGATGGGGCAAAAGGGGTCAGTCAAGGCGCGGCCGGTCTTAAAAGCGGATTAGACAGTGCTGTTGCCGGCAGCAATAAATTAAAAACCGGAGCTGATTCAATGAACAGTGGCGTGACGGAGTTGTTTGCTGCTGGCAAAAAATTGAAGGACGGCACACAAAAGCTCAGCGATAATGGAACAAAGCTTAATGAAGCGGCAGCTGAACTCTCCGATGGCGCGAACAAACTGTTTGCAGGCGCGACGAAGCTTAATGTTGACGGAATTCAAAAAATCTCATCTATGCTTGGCGGTAAATCAGATAATTTGGCTGATCGTGTAAAAGCAATCGAAGCAAGAGCTAAAAATTACAAGAGCTTTTCAAAAACAATTGGAAATAACGACTCTGTTAAGTTTGTCTTGAAAACTGCGGAGCAAAAAGTGGAAGACAAAAAGGTAACTGCAGATATAACTACAGTTAAAGCTGCAACGCAGGAAGAACCTAATTTCTGGCAAAAAATTTCAAACTGGGTAATTCATTTGTTCAACAAATAATTACTGTTAAATATAATAGCAAGGCAGCCTCAGTTGAAAACGACACTGAGGCTGTCGTCTTTTTTGTTTTTGAAAATAAAATTTATTAAGAAGAACAAGCATTAAAATTGTACAACTTAAAAAATGCCTCCAAAAAGCATACGCTTTTTGGAGGCGGCAAATGTTTAAATTGAGGTTAGATTCTTGCTACGCCGGTTCTGCGGGCTGCTTCGGCAACGGCCTTGGCAACAGCAGTGGCAACGTTGCGGTCGAGTGCGCTTGGCATGATGTAATCGGCAGCAAGTTTGTCGTCGGAGACAAAAGCGGCAATTGCTTTTGCAGCTGCAATTTTCATCTCATCGTTGATATCGCTTGCGCGTACGTCAAGAGCTCCGCGGAAAATGCCGGGGAATGCCAGAACATTGTTGATCTGGTTCGGGAAGTCGCTGCGGCCTGTTCCGACAACTGCTGCGCCGGCTGCAAGAGCGACGTCAGGCATGATTTCCGGTGTGGGGTTGGCCATCGGGAACAGAATCGGGTCTTTGTTCATGCTCTTAACCATCTCTGCGGTGACGCAGTTCGGAGCAGAAACGCCGATGAATACATCTGCGCCCTTAAGCATGTCCGCAAGACTGCCGCTGCGTTTTTCGTGGTTTGTGATGGCGGCCATTTCCATTTTTTCAGAGTTAAGACCTTCGCGGCCCGCATAAATTGCGCCGGTGCGGTCGCACATAATTACGTTCTTAAGACCAAGTGCGATTAATAGCTTGATAATGGCAATACCGGCTGCGCCTGCGCCGCTGGTGACCACTTTAATTTCTTCGATCTTCTTACCCGTCAGCTTTAATGCGTTGAGCATGGCGGACAGGGTGACAACAGCAGTACCGTGCTGGTCATCATGGAAAATCGGAATATCGCAGCACTCTTTTAATTTTCTTTCGATTTCAAAGCAGCGCGGCGCGGAGATATCTTCGAGGTTTACGCCGCCAAAGCTGCCGGCGAGCAAACGAACCGTGTTGACAATATCGTCAACATTTTTTGAGCGAACGCACAGTGGAATTGCGTCTACGCCGCCAAAGGTTTTAAACAAAACGCATTTGCCTTCCATAACCGGCATGCCGGCTTCCGGGCCGATATCGCCGAGGCCAAGCACAGCGGTACCGTCGGTGACTACCGCGACAAGGTTGGAGCGGCGGGTCAAATCGTAGCTTTTGTTTACGTCCTTTTGAATTTCAAGGCAGGGCTGAGCGACGCCCGGGGTGTAAGCAAGTGATAAATCCTCGCGGGTATTCAGCGGCGCGCGGCAAGTAATCTCAAATTTACCTTTCCATTCGTAGTGCAGTTTTAATGATTCTTTTGCGTAATCCATTTATATCATCCTTTCAATTTAGATATCAAGAGAAGCGATTGTTGATTTCAGCGTATTTGCGCTGAGGAGCAGTTTGTCAAGTTCCTCTGACGGCAGCTCGGGCATTTCCATCTTGTGAAGTCCGCTTCCGTTAAGGATAAACGGGAGGCTTAGGCATACGTCTTCAATGCCGTATTCACCGTGAAGCATACCGGAAAGGGTGACCACCGTGTTTGTGTCGCGCAGAATGCATTCACAGATGCGGCGGGCGGAAAGAGCGATAGCATAGTAGGTAGCACCCTTCAGGCGAATCACTTCTGCACCCGAAGTGTGTACATCCTTCTCAATTTCAGCAAAGTTAAATTCCGGAGGATTCGAAGTTTTATTGCGCACACCGTTCAAATAATTGTTCAGAGGCATGCCGGCAATGCTGGTCAATGACCATGGAATCATCGAAGTATCGCCATGTTCACCGAACACGTAGGCGTGAACATTTTTTGTGCTGATGCCAACCTTGCTTGCAAGTATTTCGCGCAGACGGCTTGAATCAAGCAGAGTGCCGGAACCGAAAACCTGGGATTCCGAAAGGCCGGTTGTTTTCAGAATTGTGTAAGTGACAATGTCGACCGGGTTGCTCACGACAACATACATGGCGTCGGGTGCGTATTTAGCGACTTGCGGCATTACACTCTTAATAATATTGACGTTGCCCTGTGCAAGGTCAATTCTGGTTTGGCCGGGTTTACGTGCGCTGCCGATTGTAACGATGACAATGTCGGAGCCTGCAACGTCGGAATATTCGCCATAGTGAATGTTGACCGGCTGGCAAAGTGCTGTGCCCTGGATAATGTCCATTGCTTCACCTTTTGCCTTGTTTGTGTTGATGTCAACCAAAACAATTTCAGAAGCCATGCCGTCGAGTGTGAGGGTGTAGGCGATTGTTGCACCCACATTTCCTGCGCCTAAAATACTGATCTTATTTCCCTTTTTCATGAGTAATCATTTCTCCTAATCTTTACTATGCTATTTAAATTTTTGTCCGTATCGTCACTGCTTGATAAATCAATCTTTGGGTATCGCCTGTTGTCGAAACAGACGATGATACAGCCAAAAGGAAGGTTTACACAGTAGGTGGCAATGCGCCAAAGCAGAACTGCCGAAATAATCGCCAAACCGAAGGTGCGGCTGCAAAAGAGCGCGAAAACGCTTGGATACCACCGGACGAACCGGGAAAAGGGCCAAAATACAGTTAAATAGTTGTGATATATTTAACGAAAAAATATCGAAATCGAAATCATTATAACACAGTTAAATAAATAATATATATTCAGAATAGCAATAATAGCAGAATTTAAACAAATAATTAACACAAAAATCAAAATTCAAAATCACCCAATTTTTTTATTATAAAGTTATGCAAAATAGACAATTATTATAAAATGCAAACGATTTTTATCAACTAAATCACAGTCTTTCGGAAAGCGGTTTGTCATTCCTGCTATAGATGATATAATGATAGTACAGGAAATGATTTACTGCTGAGGAGGGAAATAATTCTTGGATATTAAACTGATTGCATTGGATATGGACGGTACTACTTTGAGGGATGATAAAACCATGTCTCAAAGAAACACAAAAGTGCTTCAGGCTGCACAGGCACGCGGCATCCAGATCGTGCCGACAACAGGCCGGCCGAAAAAAATGATCCCCAAGCCGATTCTTGACGTCGGCGCGATTCGGTATGTCATTACTTCCAACGGTGCCTCGGTATGTGATTTGGAGGACAACTCCATTCTCTACTCGAATTTAATGACAGAACAGGAATCAGTCAAGCTGATTGATTTTCTTGCGGGTTACAACCTGTTTGTCGAGGCTTATTGCGAGGGAGGTTCCTATACCGACAGAAAGGATCTGCCGCTGATCTCCACATTCAAGAATTTTCCTCAGATTTATATTGATATTATTATGGAATCACAAACATTTGTTGACGATATGCCCGGCTTTCTGAAAAGGGAGAACAAACGCATTGAAAAAGTGAATATTCCATATCTGGAGCCGGAGGTGTACGTGGAACTGATTGAAAAGCTAAGAAATATGAAGGAATACGCGATTACTTCGTCCTTTTTACAGAATATCGAAATCAACCGCGCCACTGCAAACAAAGGGGAAGCGCTTGGCCGCCTGTGCGGGCACCTTGGCATCCGCCCCGAGCAGGTGATGGCGTTCGGCGACGGGAGCAACGATTTTGAAATGCTGAAGTTTGCGGGCTGCGGGGTAGCAATGCAAAATGCAATTGAACCTTTGAAGCCTGTTGCGGATTTTATAACGCGCACCAATGAAGAAGACGGTGTTGCATACGCAATTCAAAAATTTCTTGATTTTAATTAGTATCTCCAATCAGCGCTGAATTTCATGCGCAAAACGAAAAGCAGCCTGTTTCCGTTGCAAAGTACGGAAACAGGCTGCTTTTGTAATATGTTTTATCGAGGAAAAGTATTTTGATACTAATCTTCAATTAAAAAGTTGACGTTTTTAATTGAAGAGCGCCCGGCTGCGCCGAGCTTTATTTTGCGCCAATAAGCGCAAAACACGTCTCATGCAAAATCCAACGCGCTTCGCGCTATAAAAAGGTTGATCAACCTTTTTAATGGATTTTAGTATGATTATAAATTATCGCCTTTTCTTTTCTGCATATGATACGCGACTTTCAAAAGCTGTTTTTCCGGCGTGAATTTACCGAAAAAGCGGGCAAGCTTCATGGTGGTTCCCGGAACAATCACAAGCTTCTTTTGGAACATCTTTGTAATTGCGTATTCGGCGACGTAACGGCTTTCGAGGCCTTTGACACTGAATTTAACATCGGCTACCGAATCGAATTCCGTGTGAACCGGCCCCGGGCACAGCGCAGAAATATGCACGCTGCTCCCCGCGCGGCGAAGCTCTTCGTAAATTGCTTCCGTCAGTCTTAAAACATACGCTTTGGAAGCGTAGTAGCTCGCAAGCAACGGCCCCGGCTGAAAGGCGGCGGAGGAAGCGACGTTTAAAATATAGCCCGAATTCCTCGCTTTAAAATCCTTCAAAAACAGCTTGGTTAAAATATGTACCGCCGTAATATTGGTATCGATCATCGCCAGCTCTTTTTGAAGGTCGGATGTGTCAAATGCGCCAAAAACGCCCAGCCCCGCGTTGTTAATCAGGACGTCGATATTCTCGTCCTTTACCTGCTCATACAGATTGATGCACGCCGTTCTGTCAGACAAATCGGCAGCTACAATTTTCACATTGGTTTTCAATTTCTTTTTGACCTGCTCCAGCCTGTCCACCCGGCGCGCGACCAAAATTAAATCGTAGCCCTTTGCACTCAGAATTTCAGCCATATCCCGGCCAATACCCGAACTTGCCCCTGTAATTAATGCTTTCATCATATTCTCCTATCGCTTTAAAAGCTAACAAACATACTTTTTATATTACTTTCATCTTACTTTATAGGAAAAAAAATTGCAAGATAAAAGCGCCGAAAAAATGTTCATACATTGATGTTGTTAATTAGAAATATCTGTGATATACTACAGCTAATGTAGCACAAAATTTAAGGAAAGAAATGAATTATATGACAAATTTTATTTATTCAATACCAACTAAAATATATTTTGGCAAGGGCCAAATTTCACACCTCGGCGAGGCAGTCGGGGCGTACGGTCACCGTGCGCTGCTGGTTTACGGCGGCGGGAGCATCAAAAAAATGGGCCTGTACTCCACCGTAATTGATCTTTTAAAAAAGAGTTCAATTGAGGTGACGGAGCTTTCCGGCGTGGAGCCGAACCCGAAAATTGAGTCTGTCCGCGCGGGGGTTACACTCTGCCGCGAAAATCAGATTGACGTTGTCCTTGCGGTGGGCGGCGGCAGCAGCATTGACTGCGCCAAAGTGGTTGCGGCGGGTGCCTGCTACGACGGCGACGCATGGGACTTAGTAATACATCCTGAAAAAATCAAGGAAGTTTTGCCGGTTATTTCTGTGCTTACCCTTGCTGCGACCGGTTCGGAAATGGACGCGTTCGCCGTGATTTCCGACATGGAGAAGAACGATAAATTCGGTACGGCAAGCGAGGGAATGAAGCCGAAGGCTTCCATACTTGACCCCGAGTACACCTACACCGTTTCAAAACAGCAGACGGCGGCGGGTACGGCCGACATTATGAGCCATACTTTTGAAAACTACTTTACCAATGTAAAGGGCGCGTTTATACAAGCGCGGTTCAGCGAAAGCTTGCTGAAAACCTGCATCAAATACGGCAAAATTGCAGTTGAAGACCCGACAAATTACGAGGCGAGGTCAAACCTGATGTGGGCTTCCAGTCTTGCAATCAACGGGCTTTTACCGAACGGCGCGGAAGTCGCGTGGTCTGTACATCCGATGGAGCACGAACTCAGCGCGTTTTATGACATTACCCACGGAATCGGCCTTGCTATTTTAACCCCCAACTGGATGAAGCATGTGCTGAACGAAAAAACCGTCGGCCAGTTTGCGGAGTACGGTGTGAACGTGTGGGGCATTGACCCAACGCTTGACCAGTTTGAAATTGCAAATCAGGCAATTCAAAATACCAGGAACTATTTTAACGCGCTTGGCATTCCGTCCACACTTCGTGAAGTCGGAATCGGTGAAGAAAAGCTTGAAATCATGGCCAAAAAAGCGGCTTCCATGGGTTTGGAATATGCCTTTGTTCCGCTCAGCGCAGACGATGTGCTGGCAATCTACAAAGCGTCGCTTTAATTCATTTCATACGCAATACAGCTTAATATAAAAAGGTCACCAAACCGGGTTTGCGGCTTGGTGACCTTTTTCTTTGAACAGAAAAGAGCTGTATTCTTTGTTATAAATCTGTGGCGCTAATCGTGATTGCATATGTTTTAGCGCGGGTGGAAATCTCGTATCCTCCACCAGATTTCTTAACGGATACAATATCATCATCCACCGGAACATTCGTTTTTTCGACGATAGTCAATATACCTGTTTGACTGATTCTTCGCGAGGTTGATCCCTTTTCTACATTAAAAGTTCCACCGTTCATGCTTACCACCGAAGCGGATACAGCGGGCAGATAGGTAACCGGCAGAGCAAACGATTCTATGCTTACCAGTTCATTTTTTGCCGTGTCCCACACATATTTCACTTCAGTTTTGATGTGAACCTCTTGGCTGTAGTTGCTGCCTTTTATGGAGTCTGCCGGTTTATCAATCGTTTTATATCTTAATTCTTGGTGTGAGGATTGTGAACCCATGCTTGCTGTTTCTTCTTTCTCTAAAGTATCAGCTTGTTCATAGGTCATTTTATTTTTTAGCGCAAGGCTTGCAACAAATCTTTCTCTTGTATCTTTTTTATAGTCGTCAAGGTGGATGGTACCCTCATCCTTGTTGTTGATTTCATTGTTTCCAAAATTATAACGGAAACCAATGATACCTGCAAACAGTAACACAGCTATCAATAAAATGCTGATTCCAATTTTCTTTTTCATAATCACACTCCCTTTTATATTGCTTATTATAATTATTATAGTGAAATATATAAGAATTTGCAAGAGAATTATAAAAATAACCAGGCAGCAAGCAATTTTGCATGATTTACCCATATAAAACCGCTGATCGCCGCAGTGTAGGGCGATGCCGAAAAATTTTATTTTCCCCTCGTATCAAAAACGATCTGAACCGGTGAAAAATGGGAATTTAGGAAAATACTTATAATAAAAGCATAAAACAATTGACATTATATGGAAAAAACTGTATAATATATATAATTAATGAAAGCGGTTTCAAAACGTTTTCAGAAGCAATCAGAGAAAAAATAATAGGAGGATTAGAAATGTCAAACAAACGAAAATCAAACTCCAATGGTGCGGCTCGTTTCAAAAAAAGGTCAATCGCATTATCCATGATCCTTGCTATGGCAATCCTGTTTACTTCAGTATTATCCGTTTCGGCGGCGGCAAGTACCGGTGACACCACGATCAATGTTGTGGAAATTACGGACACCCACGGAAATATTTACACAACGAACAATGGGAAAGATCAGTATAAGATGGCCTACCTTGCCAACACATTCAACGCTTTGCGTACGCCCGGAAAAAATGATTTGGTAGTGCTGAGCGGCGGCGATATGTTTCAGGGCACCGCAATTTCCAATCTGCTCAAAGGGGCTCCTTTAGTCGAGGCGATGAGTGCCATGAAATTTGACGCGATGGCGTTGGGCAATCATGAGTTTGACTGGGGTGTTGACCAGTTGGTACAAGGCGGAAAACTAAAAAACACCACAATTCCAGTTCTTGCCTGCAATGTTTATGACAAAGCGACCGGAAAGCTCTCTAGTATTGTTTCCCCTTATACGATTGTAGAAAAAGAGGGAAAAAGGATTGCAGTTATCGGTGCGGTTGATAATATCGACTATCCGTCATCCATTTTGAAGTCCCTGATTGCGTCCTATGAGTTCAAAGACGCCGCAACGATGATTAACCAATACGCAAAAGAAATTATCGACGGTGAAAAGGCGGATGCCGTTATTGTTCTTGCTCATATCGGGGCAGCTTATGATCAGAAAACCCAAAAAAATGTCGGCAACCTTGTTGACGTAACTGAAAAGTTAGATCCGAAATACGTCAACGCGGTCTTTGGCGGACATTCCCACCAAATCGTTACCGGCACTGCCTCCAATGGGATTCCTTACGGAGAAGGCTACAAAGAGGGCAGAGGATATGTGTCTATGCAGATGACCTTTAAGGCCGACGGTACCGTTTCAGCCGGGACAATGACCTACAACAGCATTTTGGACGCGGATCTTTATAAACCGGCGGATGGAACAAATCCTGCTTTGGATACAGCGGTTACTGCAATTACCGACAAGGCAATTGCAGAGGTAAAGCCTGTTTTAAGTGAAATACTCGCCACTACGCCAACCGATTTAACCAGAACCATGAGCACGAAGCCATATGGCGATTCTGCTTTGGGTAATTGGGTAACCGATGTGCTCAGGAGCGACACCAAGGCGGATTTTGCCTTTAATAATAACGGAGGTATTCGTGCCGATATACAAAAGGGAAATATAACAATGGGCGATATGTATTCCATTATGCCTTTTGACAATACTTTAGTTACGGTAAAAATGACCGGGGCACAGGTAGTTAAGCTTTTGGAGCAGGGAATACAGGACGACAAGGGAAAGGGAATGCAGATTTCCGGCCTGACCTTTCAGTATGATAATTCCAAACCAAGCCTGTCACGCGTCTTCAATGTGAAGGATTCCAAAGGAAATCCGATTGATTTGAAGAAGACATATACGGTTGGCACCAATAACTTTATGGGTACCGGCGGAGATAATTTTGACGTTTTTAATGAATCAAATGTAAAAAAATCATATGTGGATACTTATATCGTCGCACGGGATTCGCTTGTTGCGGCGGCAAAAAAAGCGAAAGTAATTCATGCAAGTATCGACAACAGAATTTCACAGGGAGCAAAGACCAGTGCGGCGGCGATTTCGGCTAATCCGCAGACTGCCGCAAATCCGGCGACCGGCTCAGAAAACAATACCGTTGTTTTAATGAACTTTGCACTGCTTTCGGCAGCAGCGTTTTTGATTGCTCAAAAACGTAAGACAGCACAAAAACAATAAACATAATTCATTTAGAAAACGGAGCACATTAGATTATCTAATGTGCTCCGTTTTTGAGTGCGGTGAAGTGTGCCCGGCTGCTCTCAATATCACAGATTCAAAAACCGTTCAAGATAGCTTTTAAATGCCGTTGGGATAGTATATTGTTCCATCAGCTTCGCACGGCTGGCCCATATAATATCACCGGTCTCCGCAGCTTCCGCGGCGGTCACAAGGTAGCCTGTCATGTGCCATTCGATATGCGTAAAAATATGCTTTGCCTTGGGAAGCCGTTTGAGTTGTAAAGGAGAAATGCCCTGCGTTTTCAACAATTCCTCGGCTTGTTGTGGAGAAAGTGCACCCGAAGTGTTCGGAAATTCCCAAAGTCCCGCTAAAAGACCTTTGTCCGGCCTTTTTACAATCGCCGCTTTCCCGCCGTGGATGATGAGAAAGACCGTTTTCTCTTCAATCTTCCGCTGCTTTTTTGCTGTTTTAACAGGCAGCTCCTCTGCAATTCCCTGTGCGCGGGCGGCGCATATCGCACTGAGGGGGCAGACTTCACATTTTGGCGGAGAATTTGGCAGGCATACGATTGCGCCCAGTTCCATAAGGGATTGGGTGAAATCTCCGGCGTGTTCTGCCGGATAAATTGCTTCTAATTGGCTGGCGATGTCGTTCTTGACCACAGTTTCACTCACATTTGCAGTGCTTGCGGTTACGCGCGCGATGACCCGCAGCACATTGCCGTCCACAGCGGGAACAGGCTTGCCGTAGGCAATGGACGCAATTGCCCCCGCGGTATATGTGCCGATTCCGGGCAGCCGAAGCAGTTCCTCCGGGGTATTGGGCAGAATGCCGCCGTAGCTTTCCATGACTTCACACGCCGCCTTGTGCAGATTCCGAACACGGCTGTAATAACCGAGTCCTTCCCAAAGTTTTAAAAGCTGTTCTTCCGGTGCGTCCGCGAGCGCCTGAATGCTCGGAAGTTCGGCGGTGAACCGTTCAAAATATGCTTTCACAGCCTCCACACGGGTTTGCTGAAGCATAATTTCCGAAACCCAGACACGGTAGGGGGTTGGTTCGTCGCGCCAAGGTAAAACGCGTGCTTGCACGGCATACCATGCGAGCAGAGGCTGTACAATTTGTTGCAGTTGATTTTCCATATTTACTTCCTGTTATTTTTATATAAGAGATTTAACGGCTGTTTATGCCGCCGGATACCGGTTCAGATTTTTTCGTTTCAACGAATATCCCAAATAATATATCACCGCCATGAGAATGAAAGCCAATATGCAGGTTCCCCAAAACGCGTGATGGGGAATGAAGAATCCGATTTTGACTGATAAGGGAATCATCGGCAAATAAAAATTTTGCGTAGCAGTTCCAATCCCGTTGAGAAAGAATCGGTGCAGAATAACACCCTGGAATACATTGAGAAGCAGGACGAGAGCTGCAAAACCGTTGCCGATTAAGAAGGATTCCCGTGAAGATTTGGTAAGCCTGACGGAAAAATATCCGATCAAAAACCAATAGACTAAGAATAAAATGCTGATCATGAAGGGAACGCCGCCAGCCCAATTAAATTTTTGCAGTGCGTAACTAAGCCAATATCCGACTGCCAAGGGAGAAACTGCAAAAAGTACCAAAACAAATCGTTTCATATCGTTTTTGCTCCTTTTGTATATTGACGAAAACATCTTTTCGCCCTGCTTATTTCTCTTTAATTGTGCCGTTGCGGTAGGCTTGCAGAAGGGCGGTCAGCTCTTCAATCTGCCGGTTCAGTTCAGCGCCGTTGTCGGTGTCCGCAACGGTCACACGCTTTTTAATGGCTTCCACAACCATGACCGTTGGAGAGTTTTCACAGACAGTGCAGCCCGCTTGCAGCGGCTTGTGTTCTGCCAGTGCCAGATAGCGCGAGTTGGCAATAAAGGTGTAGCCGCCGATACCGGTTTGCGACTGGTAGGCCTTTGAAATACCGCCGTCAATCATGAATAAAAGGCCGTCGGCTTTCACAGGGTTTTCACCCTCTTTGACCGGAACATGGCCGTTGATAATATGGGACGATTTGGCGCTCAGGCCGAACTCATGCAAAATCATTTCACAGGTTTTGCGGTGTTCCATGAAGGTGTAGTACGGATTCATTTCCTCATGGTGCGTTGCGGGGTCGTCGATGAAATAGCGCTCAAACGCAGCAAGCTTCGTCTTGCCGAACAGCGGCGATTTTGCACCGCACCACAGATACCACATAAAATCGCGGGAGGCTTCCTGTTCCGCAGAGCCGTAGGGGGCAAAATAAGCGCTGCGTGCAACACGGTCAAGGTATTCAAAGTACTCGCGTCCGGCGTGAGTTTCTCCGTTTAAAACAATCTGATCAAGGCTGCCGTCTTCGGTCAGCGGAATACAGCCGTGGTAAAGCAAAGTGGAGTTGATGCGCAAATACATGCTGCCATGGGAGTATAAAAAACGAATATGGTTTTCCAGTCGCTCACTGTGGCGGAACGACGAGGCAATGGTCTTCATCAGTTCCGTTTCCGCGTGGGTCAGCGCAAGCGGATCTTGAGGATTAACAGTGGGGAAGAGCGTGTCGCACAGCGGATATTCCTTTCCGTCATACCGTACCGTTCCTTTTGAAAAATCAATTTTATCCAGCAGAATCCGATCATCCATGTGGTACTCGGGGTGCTTTTGGATGAGCTGCCCTTCTACCTTGAATTGTATAATCGCCATGGCTTTATGCATTTTTGCGGCGAGAGGAATATCGACGGGGTCATATTGATTTTCGTCCAGAATATGGGGAATAAATACTTCGCACGGGTCGTCACGGTAGGTTTGCGCGGCAAAAACGGAAAGCGCGCGCAGGTTAATCCCGTAACCGTCCTCCAGTAAGTCAAAATTGTTGTAGCTGATGCCCAAACGAATGACATTCGCAATACACGCCCAGTTTCCGGCCGCCGCGCCCATCCACGAAATATCGTGGTTTCCCCACTGGATATCGACGTCATGGCAGCTGATCAGCGCGTCCATAATCGCGTCTGCCCGCGGCCCACGGTCAAAAATATCACCGATAATATGTAATTTATCAATTAGCAGCTGCTGAATCAAGTGACACAGCGCGGTAATGAATTCCTCACTCATACGCGTTGCAACAATTGTTTTAATAATTTCACTGTGATAGTGCGGCTTGTTGCTTGCGCCGTCGGCGTGCAGCAGTTCATCCATGATATACGCGAAGCTTTCGGGCAGTTTTTTGCGAACCTTGGAACGCGTATACTTCGAGGCGGCTTCCTTGCAGACCTCAACCAGCCGGTAAATTGTGATGCGGCACCAGTCGTCAAAAACGGTTTCGCGCTGCTTTGCCACCGAAAATTCGGTTTCCGGGTAATAAATCAGCTTGGAAAGCGCGGCTCGCTCCCCTTCGGGCAGCGATTGCTCAAACAGCTCGTCAACCTTTTTCCTCACCACGCCCGAGGCGCTTTTCAGCTGATAGAGAAAAGCCTCGTGCTCACCGTGTAAATCACTGAAAAAATATTCAGTGCCCTTTGGCAGGCTTAAAATTGCCTTGAGGTTAATAATTTCGGATGCGGCTGCCTGTGCGTTCGGGTAATCCTTAGACAGCAGCTTTAAATACCGCTCGTCAATCATGAAATTGCCTCCTCATTTTTACTTTGCGGTGGTGAACCTTTATGGATAAATTACCATTTTGTCAAAGCATTCAGCAAGGCATGGGAATGATAAGATACCCCGTATTCTCACAATTTCTAATCCTGATTTTTGTGTAATTTGACACTATTATATATAGGATAATATAATTCAGATGTAAAATCAATCGAAAGCGGTAAATTAAAAATGAAAAAGTTTTGCGGCGGCTGCGGTTTAGGCGTCAGTTTGGAATTGCCCTCCTGTGGTTTGCTTTGATTGCGGCACTTCTTTTTTTGTAGGAGGGAACACAAATGGTACATATTTGATGTTTTTGACAAATCCGAATAAATATTGCATTGCAAATAGATAAAAATCTGATATAATAAAAGAGATTATTTACCAAATTTTACAAATTATTGCGCTTGTTTTTGTGAAAGAAGGATTGCCATGAGAATTCGAAAATATTTGACTACGATATTGGCAGTCTTTTCAATTCTTCCGATTGTTTTGATAATGGTATTCAGTGTTGAATTTTTTCGCAGAAACTCGGCCGAGCTTCTTCAAACAAATGTAAGGAATGTTGCGGAACAGGCAGTTGAAAATGTAGACCAGTTTTTCAGCCAAAGAAAAATGGCGCTGGAGGTTGCCTCCGATCTGCCACAGGTAAAACAGCTTTTGGCTTGCTCCAATTTGAACGGGACGGCAAAAGATCAGACTCTGTACCGAAACAATGCGATTGAATTATTCAAGACGATGACAGCAAAGCAGACCATCAAAGGGGAGGGCAACCCCCAGGGGAATTATGTAAGAAGGTCGAGCCTGATTAATCAGCGGGGAATTGTCATTGCGTCCGACGACAGCAGCTTAATGGGCCGGGCATCGTTTGTCAAAATGGATATGCGTACGATTCCTGCCTATGGAATGTATATTTCCGATATTATACAAAATCAGAATTTTATGAACGGACAAAAGTATTTTGTAATTGCCGTTCCGGTTTATATGGATGGCGTTTACCAGGGCTTTATACAGTCATCCATTGACATGTATTATTTTAATACCGTGATCAGCCACGGTTTTATGGAAACCGGGAGTACGGTTATTATCGACAGTAAAGGGAACCTTGCGGGCGGCAAGAATACAAGCTTTGTTTCGAACACCGGAAAAATTCAAATTGACAACGATTTTTACAATCAGAACCTGAAAAAAATTGATTTGGATAACAAACCGAATGGGGTTATCAGTTTCAGGGTAAACGGAAATGAAAGGTTTGGCTACTATTCAAGGGTGGCGGGAAAGGACTGGCTCATTCTCAGTACCATTGAACAGGCGGAGCTGCTCAGCCCGCTCTATAAGATTTTCAGCTTTTACATGGGTGCGCTGATCATTTTGTCAGCAGCACTGATATATATTGCTTTCCTGGCGGCCAGACGATTTTTAAACCCAATCAGGGATATGTCCGCCGCGTTCGCAAGGGTGGAAAAAGGCGACTACCTTGCGCGGCTGCCTTTGGGCTACAAGGGCGAGTTTGCGGATATGGCGTCTTCCTTTAATCATTTGATTAAGAAAATCAAGGAAGATACCGACGGGTTAAAGCTGAGCGAGGCACGCTACGCGCTGATGATGGAAGAAACCAATCAAATTGTTTTTGAATGGGATATTCCCAATAGACATATTTACCGCACTGCCCAATGGACCAATAAATTCGGCTTTTCAACAGAAGCATTAAGACCAGGCTCAAATGTTCCTAATTTTGATCAGGTTCACAGGGACGACCAAAGAGCGCTTGCGGATTTCTTCAGAAAAATTCTTGAGGGCGGTCAGTCAAAACCTATTGATGTGCGGATCAAAACCATTCAGGGCACTTATATTTGGTGCACAATCAACATGAAAGTCCTTTATGATGAAAATGATCAGCCTTACCGCGCGATCGGCTTAATCAGCGACACCGATATGCATCGGAAAATGATAGAAAAATTGGAAAGCAAATCGAGGACGGATTTACTGACGCAGCTTTACAATAAAATGACGACCGAGTCCATGATTGAGGAATCTTTGAAAGCTTCACCGGCCGGGCAGCACCATGGATTTGTAATTGTAGACATTGATAATTTCAAACGAATTAACGATACCTTAGGGCATATTTACGGTGATGTGGCATTGAAACGGGTTTCAACAAACCTGAAATGCCTTTTCCGCCTTACGGACATCGTCGGAAGGGTGGGCGGCGACGAATTTATGATACTGATCAAGGATATTAGCAATGAAGAGCTCAACCAAAAGCTTTTAGATATCTGTGCAGCGTTTAACAATGCGTATACCGGGGAAAAACATCAATATAAAATTTCGGTCAGTGTGGGCGCGGCAATTTACCCAGACGACGGAACGACTTTGACGGAGCTTTACCGAAAGGCAGATGCAGCAATGTATAGTGCAAAAAGATCAGGTAAGGATAAGAGCTGCCTGTATTCCGAGAGTACATTGAGCTATATGCGGTAAAAGTACAAAGAATAAAACGCTGCTTGCAAAACAAAAAAATTTACATGGAATAATTTAAATAAATATGATATGATAAAAAAAACAGTTCAAGGGAAGTGATCTGTATGTCATCGATGACAAAAAAAGCGCTTGCCGCATCGTTAAAAAAACTGATGATGAAAACATCGCTTGAAAAAATCACCGTCAAGGATGTTGTAGCGGATTGCGGTGTAAACAGGCAAACTTTCTATAACCATTTTCAGGATATTTACGATTTGCTCGGCTGGATTTACCGCACTGAAGCCGTGGACGGAATCCGTGACTATAAAACTTATGACACTTGGCAGCAGGGATACCTCAGGATGTTCGAGTATGTTTCAGAGAACAAAACTTTTTGCCTCAATACTTTTTACTCGCTCGGCCGCGAGCATCTTGACCGTTTCTTGCACGAGGTTACCTATGACCTGATGATGGGCGTTATCAACGAAATTGCCGAGGGGACAAAAGTAACGGAAGAGGAAAAGAATTTTATTGCAAACTTCTACACCAGCGCGTTTATCGGGCTGATGACCCTTTGGATACAGGACGGCATGAAGGAAGATCCAAAACGGATTGTTGACGACCTGAACAAGCTGATTGAAGGCGATATTGCGCGCGCAATCCAGAAGTACACCCAGTGAGTTCATGTATTATTCATTTTTTAGACACCATAAGCCCCGTGTATAAAGTTTATACACGGGGCTTTCTCTGTCTATGGATTAAGGGTCAAAAAGTCGTTATATTATAGTCACGCTAATACAAATTCACATCAAATTTATATGGAGGCAAATCATGAAAAAAGAGTACGGGAATAAACAGGTTTATTTTGTAGGAGGCGGCCTTGCTTCGTTGGCCGGCGCAGCTTATCTTGTCAGGGATTGTGACTTTAAGGGCGAGAACATACATGTTTTAGAGGGAATGAAAATTCTCGGCGGCAGCAACGACGGCGCGGGGGACCCGCAAAACGGGTTCGTTTGCCGCGGCGGCAGAATGCTGAACGAGGAAACCTACGAAAACGTTTGGGAACTGTTTTCGACAATTCCGTCCCTTGAAAAGGCGGGCATGAGCGTAACGGACGAAATCCTTGAATTTGACCACGCGCACCCCACGCACGCCAACGCAAGACTGATTGACAAAGACGGAAAAATCCTCGACGTCATGTCCATGGGCTTTGATAATGCAGACCGCATGGCAATGGGAAAGCTAATGATAACCCCGGAGGATCAGCTCGACAACCTGCGTATTTGTGACTGGTTCGGCCAAACACCGCATTTCTTTGAAACAAACTTCTGGTACATGTGGCAGACTACATTCGCTTTTCAAAAATGGTCAAGCCTGTTTGAGTTCAGGCGCTATATGCAGCGCATGATCTTTGAATTTTCACGGATTCAAACACTTGAGGGCGTTACGAGAACAACATACAACCAGTATGAATCAATGATTCTGCCTTTAAAAGCATATCTTGACAAGGCGCACGTTGACTTCAGCCTCAAAATTACGGTTACCGACCTTGACTTTGAAGAAGGCGACGACATTACCGTCACCGCGATTCATTACAACAGCGCAGAAGGCAATGGTGTGATTCAGCTGCATGACGGCGATATCTGCATCGTCACCAATGGCTGCATAACTGATAACGCAACAATCGGCGATTTGCACAAGGCTGCTCCGCTCCAGTCCGAAAAGCCGATGTCCGGTGAGCTTTGGGGCAAAATTGCCGCGAAGAAAGCGGGACTTGGCAATCCGCAGCCGTTCTTTGGCAACGCAGAGGAAACCAACTGGGAAAGCTTCACCGTTACCTTAAAGGGCGACAAATTATTAAAGATGATTGAAAAGTACTCCCGCAACGTGCCGGGCAGCGGCGCATTGATGACCTTTAAGGATTCCAGCTGGCTGATGTCCATTGTGGTTGCAGCGCAGCCGCACTTTAAAGCCCAGCCGAAGGATCAGACAATCTTCTGGGGCTACGGCCTTTACACCGACAAAGTCGGCGACTATGTGAAAAAGCCAATGCGTGAATGCACCGGCGAGGAAATGCTGCTTGAACTGCTTCACCATCTGCATTTTGATGATGAAATCGACAGTATCATGAAGGATGTTGTCAATGTTATTCCTGCAATGATGCCGTACATTGACGCTCTTTTCCAGCCGCGTGCCATGGCAGACCGCCCGAAGGTTGTTCCGGAGGGCTCGACAAACCTCGCGTTTATCAGCCAGTTTGTGGAAATTCCGGAGGATATGGTATTTACCGAGGAATATTCCGTTCGCGCCGCACGAATCGCGGTTTACACCCTGCTTGGGCTGGACAAAAAGATTTGCCCGGTTACCCCTCACAGGTACGATGTACGCACTTTGCTGAAAGCACTTAACACCGCTTACAGGTAATCAGCCGTACGTTAGACGCAGCAACTTTTAGGAGGATAAATTTCATGGATGGAAATTATAATATTACGATGACGTCCCCGCTTGGTCCGCAAAAGGGCAGCATTGGATTTCACGAGGATGACGGAAAGCTGAACGGCTCCCTGAATATTATGGGCGGAGAAAATCCGTTCACCGGAGGCAAGGTCAACGGCAGTAACTTTGAATTTGCCGGTACCCTGAAAAAGGGATTCAGCAAATTTGACTACACCGCAAGGGGTACTGTGAGCGGCGATGATCTTAAAGCGACCGCAATTACAAAATTCGGAATTTTACAAATCACCGGGGTTCGCGCGTAAGCGTAACAGCAGAATTATAAAAAGGGCAGTTAAGCGATCGCTTAACTGCCCTTTTGAGTCTTTGGATTAATAAACGGGAGGGTTGGCCGGGTCAACATACGGTGCGGGGGCGATCAGCCCCAGCTCGGCCGGGTTGACCTGATTGGTCTGAATCGCACGATCACGCAGGAAAATGTAAAGTTCGGCAAGCGTTGCCTGAAAGTACGGATTGACAAACAGGATGCCGACGCCAAGGCAGAGTGAACCGAGCAGAAACCAGCCGATAAAAGAAAGGTAAAGCACAAAAATCGAACCCTTTTCGCCGTTTGTCATGATACGGCTGATTTCGCGTGCCCTACTGCCGGGTATCGACGGATTATCCGCGAGGATGAAAGGAACCAAGGAGTATTCGAGTCCTTTTATGATTCCCGGAATAATGAACAGAAGAGTCCACAAACCAATGAACAGGTCTGTGACAAACATTGCGCCCACGCCATTAAAGTAATTTTGCCTGAAACCGCTGAATGTCGTTTCAAACTGTGTTACACCAAAATGGTTTTGTACGAAGAAACGAGCCATTCCAATCACAATCGGAAACGCCACAAAGATGGAATACACGATCCCAATCATCGCAAGTAAATTGATCAGCCCGCTTTGTGCCATTAAGGCCTCAAAGTTCACGTTTGGGTCGCGCACCATTTGCTGATAACTAAAATTGTACCTCCATGTAAACATGGAGTACCCGCCGGTAAGAATCATTGCCACAAGGCTTGCGGCAAACGCAGTCCAATAGCGGCCGCGAAGCGCTAATTTTGCATTTGATTTTAAAATTGCTCTATCCCACATAAACAATATCCCCTTTACTGAATAAAAATAATCCGCTGTCTTGCAATTTACACAGCAATACAATTGATAACCCGTTGATACCATCAGCCGCAAAACCGAAATACAGTATAACAGTATTATATATCAAATCGAATATTCTGTATAGCCGTGAAATTATAAAACAGCGGAAATATGAGCCATATTTAGATGTATATGCGTTACAGCGATGAATTAGTCAATCGGGTCGTTATTCCACGCGTACATCTTGCGCAGTTCCTTGCCGACTTCTTCAAGCTGGTGCTCCGCACCGATGCGGCGGCATGCGTTGAAGTGGGAACGGCCGTTTTTGTTTTCGGCAATCCACTTGGAAGCAAAGGTACCGTCCTGAATTTCGGAAAGAATTTTCTTCATTTCCTTTTTCGTGTCCTCGGTAACAAGGCGTTTGCCGGTTTCGTAGTCTCCGAACTCGGCTGTGTCGGAAATGGAGTAACGCATGAGGGAGAAGCCGCCTCTGTAGATCAAATCGACAATCAGCTTCATTTCATGGATGCACTCGAAGTATGCGTTTTCCGGTGCGTAGCCCGCTTCGACCAAAGTTTCAAAGCCTGCCTGCATTAAGGCGGTTACGCCGCCGCAGAGCACAGCCTGCTCGCCGAACAGGTCGGTTTCGGTTTCAATCTTAAAGGTAGTTTCCATAATAGCGGCTCTTGCAGCGCCGAGGCCTGCGCCATAAGCAAGGCCAATATCTGTTGCGTGGCCGGAAACATCCTGTTCCACAGCGATTAAGCACGGAACACCCTTGCCGGCGACGTACTCGCTGCGAACGGTGTGGCCGGGGCCTTTTGGCGCAATCATGAATACATCGACATCCTTCGGCGGCTTGATTTGACCGAAATGAATGTTAAAGCCGTGTGCGAACGCCAAAGCTTTTCCCTCTGTAAGGTAAGGAGCAATATCTTGTTTGTACATATCAGCCTGACGTTCATCAGGAATCAGAATCATAATAATGTCCGCCGCTTTGGTGGCCTCCGGCACAGACATAACCTTTAAACCGGCCGCTTCCGCTTTTGCTTTGCTGCTGCTGCCTTCGTACAGACCGACAATCACGTTTACACCGCTGTCGTGAAGATTCAGAGCATGAGCGTGTCCCTGGCTGCCGTAGCCGATAATAGCGACGGTTTTACCTTTGAGCAAATTGATATCACAATCTGCCTGATAATAGATTTTTGGCATTTTGAATTCCTCCTTGCCTTACGGCAAAATATTAACTAAACACCTAAGCGGCGGATAGCTGCTTAAGAGATTGGTTGGCTTTCATCACGGATCTGCTTGCGGGTGGTTGTGGCGCCCTTCTCAATTGCGAGGGTACCGGCGCGAACAATTTCCTTTAAACCGTACGGCTTTAAAAGGCTGATAAGCGTTTGAGTGCGCTCGCCGCTGTCTGTAAACTGAATAGTCAGTGAGGTGGTTGCTACATCGACAATCTGCGCATGCATCAGTTCTGCAATTTTCATAATTTCAGCGCGCTGCTTTGTGTTGCAGCTGACCTTAATCAGAGAAAGCTCGCAGCTGATGAACTGCTCCGGCTGGAGCACCTTTACCTTGATGACGGGAATCAGTTTGTTCAGCTGCTTTTCCACCTGCTCAACAATATATTCATCACCGTTGACCACAATTGTGATGCGGGAAATGGCGGAGTCCTCGGTAATACCGACGGCGAGACTGTCAATATTGAAGCCCCGGCGGGAAAACAGGCCGGAAACCTTGGAAAGGACGCCCGGCTGATTTTCAACTAAAATAGAAAGGGTGTATTTCATTTTATTACCCCCTATATTGTCGGCGCGTCGGGATTGACCCGGCACACCAGTATAAACGCTTTGTCGGATGCGAACATTTCTTTTGCGAGCTGTTCGGCTTCCGAATTCGAGGTTGCCAACGCGGAGCGGATGCCATAGGCTTCGGCGATCTTAATAAAATCGGGATTGCCGCCAAGGGTAGTCATCGCACGGCGGCCGCCGTAGGCCTTATCCTGAATTTCCCGAACCATGCCCAAACGGTCATTCTGCATCAGGATAATCTTCACATTAACTTCGTTCTGGCAAAGGGTTCCCAGTTCGCACATCGCCATTTGAAACGAGCCGTCGCCACAGATACACAGAACCTGACGACTTGGCTTTGCCAGCTTTGCGCCGATTGCCGCGGGCAGCGCATAGCCCATTGTGCCAAGCCCTCCGGAGGTAAGGAAACGCCCCTCTTTTACATTGAAATTGCGAACCGCCCAAATTTGATTTTGCCCCACGTCCGCGACCAGAATCGCGTTCTCGTCCATCATGGCGGAGAGTGAGCGCATAAAGGAGCGCGGCTCGACAAAGCCCGTGCTGTTGTCCGGTTCTCCGCTGGGTGTGTACTCCGACTTATACCGAAGTACGGTTTCAATCCACTCGCTTGGAACAACGTCGGCTGCCTGCGCGGCTAATTCCTGCAGGACAAGACGGATATCTCCCACAATCGGAATATGAGCGATCATATTTTTGCCGATTTCAGCGGGGTCGATATCAATATGTATAATTTTTGCTTTTTCCGCCATTTGCTCGGGTGCGAAAATCGCCCGGTCGCCGACCCTTGCGCCGCACAGGATGATCAAATCGGCGTCTCCCATGGCGCGGTTGGCGTTGCGGTGGCCGTGCATTCCGATCATGCCGAGGTAAAGGTCACTGTCCATCGGCACTACGCCGATGCCCATCATCGTGGAAACAACGGGAATCCCGCTGTTTTGCGCGAATGCGACCAGTTCGTCGCGTGCGCCCGAAAGAACAACACCGCCGCCGCAGCAAATAATCGGGCGTTTCGCCTCGCTGATTGCGGCAATGGCTTTTTTAATCTGTAACGCATGACCCACTGTGCGCGGTTTGTAGCCAATAATATTGGCTTTTGCGGGATAAACAAACTCCGGAATAGAGCTCGTCTGAATGTCGCTCGGAACGTCGATTAAAACCGGACCGGGGCGGCCTGTTGTTGCAATATGAAACGCTTCTTTAAAAATGCGCGGCAAATCTGCGGCGCTCTTTACTAAATAGGAATGTTTGGTAAACGGTTCGCACGCACCGGTGATGTCCGCTTCCTGAAATACATCCCTGCCGAGCAGCTCGGAGCTGACCTGGCCGGTAATGGCAATCAGCGGAATAGAATCCATGTAAGCCGTTGCAATGCCGGTAATGAGGTTGGTTGCACCCGGGCCGCTTGTTGCAATGCATACTCCCGGTTTGCCGCTCGCCCGCGCATAACCGCTGGCTTCGTGCGCCGCATTCTGTTCCTCACGAACAAGAATCTGACGGATCGACGAGCGGTACAGATAATCGAGGAAAGGGCAGATTGCTGCACCGGGGTAGCCGAACGCGATCTCAACATTTTCACTTTTTAGGCATTCCACCATAATTTCTGCTCCGCTTATCAAAACAGTCACCTCTTTATCAGTTATTTACAATAACGATTTTTTGAATAAATATATTTTTTTCCTGCAAATCAAGTGCTTTCAAATGATATTCTTAATATTATATTATTTTTGATTCCATCAGTCAATATGTTTTAACGAACTAAACTGTTAAATTATCGAATAGAATCGTTTTTTTTCGTTTCCGCCAGGGTGTTATTGCTGGCAATGGTAAGCCCTGCTTTCATTGGCGCAAGAAGAAAACCGATCACAATGCCGACAAAAGTGCAGGCAATGGCCAGCAGGGAAATTTCTCTTTTAGACATGAATTGTTCCTCATTTCTGTTTTTTATTTGTAAAATATTTGTAAAGCAAAATGCCTGTAACGCTTAACACACCGGTGACGACAAAGATGGTTACGGCTTGTGAGTAATCGCCGCTGCCGAGCGCATGGCCGCCGAAAGAGCAGGCAATGATTGCCGGAGCGCGCGCAAGTGTTGAAACAACTAGGAATTTGCTGAAGTTTTGCGGAACAAGGCCGGCTGAAAAAACAAACATGCGTTTTGGCATTCCGGGAATCAGAAAAATAAAGAAAGTGAGGGCGGTACGCATTTTTTCATCGCGGAAATACCGTACTTTCTTTTGCTGCGCCGGCGTGAAAAACAAATCGAGCAGCTTGCGCCCGAACATCTTTGTAACATAAAAGATCGCTGTGGTCGAAAGCATGGTGGCGGCAATGGTGAGAATGCTGCCCTGTACCCGGCCGAACGCGTACCCGCCCGCAACGGTGGTCAGTTCCAGCGGGATGGGCAGGAAGCCCTGTAAAATCTGAATACCCAAAAAAGCCACGCGGCCTAAAGCGCCCTGTTCCCTGATAAAGCGGCCAAACCGGTCAGGATTGGTCGTAATTGTAAAAAGCGGGCGGCAGAGAAAAAGCGTGAGCAGCACAAACGCTGCAAGAGCCGCGAGGAGAATGACCGCGCCCAAAAGCTTGTCGCGCAAGGAAGTTCCTGCGTGTTCCGGCAGGTCGGCGGCGGTGATTTCCGGCGGTTGTGCAGGCTTTTTCTTTTTCGATTTTGTACGCAGAATTTTCATACGGTATGCTCCATTTGCTGATCGTCATCATGTGATTTATCTGCAGTCTAACGCAGAACTTCTGCAAGATATAAAGTAGTAACAGTATAGCATATTCTATGAGGCAAAACAATTTTCATGTTGGCAACTAAGAAATATAATCGCGACAGTACTGCCCCACTTCAGAAAAGAACAAGAGGCACGGATTACAGCGGTTCCGTAATCCGTGCCTCTTGTGTATTATTGCAGATGAAAGATGAATTACGCATTTTTGGGGACACGGTGATCCACACGGTCGAGCACCCGGATTAGGATGACCGCAACCACAGCGGTAATCACTATTTCGGGGAGCATATAGCTGCCGTTGTAGGTTAAGGAGTAAATCCAGACCGGGGTGCCCGCCGGCGCGTAAGCGCCCCAAATGAGGATACCGGACAAAAAGCTGCAGATAAACCGCAGAAAGGTAACGGCTACCGAACCCACGGCAACACTGACAGCTCTGTTTTTGAACGGCTTGCCAAAGAAAGAAGCGGTTCCCAAAACGGTGAACGCAAGAACATAATCAAGCGCAATGACAGCGACGAATGCCCCGAAAGTGTTGGTCGGCGGCGCGTTGAATTTAATCAGCATTTGCAGCAGGCTGTGTGCAAACGCGGTGGAAATGCCCCAGTTCAGGCCATGGCGGTAAGACACCAGCACCAGCGGAACCATGCTTGCACAGGTGACTGCGCCGCCCTGCGGCAGCTCGAAAATCTTGAACATGCTCAGTACGGTTGACATTGCAATCATCAAGGCACATTCAACAAGAATGACGGTCGTGTTCTTTTTCATAATTACCCTCCAGATAGATTTATATTTGAACTGAAAATAAAAAATACCTGAAGTAAAATAAAAAACGCCCTGTGATGCCACAGAGCGTTAAAAATCATCTTTCCTACGCTGGCATTATCCAGATCAGGTTTAAGGGACATAAACGTCAATTCGTTTCATCTCAGCCGAGGTTACTCAGCGCCCCTGTATATTCAGTTCATTTATCAGCATACCGTACGGAACTCAATTTGTCAAGGAAACCTTGTCGAAAAGGATACTGTTTTTGCAAAATATGCCGATCAATCCTGCAAAAGCAGATTTTTCAGTTCGGTGAAGTCGTGGACAAAGACCTTTCCGCCCTCCGCTTCCATTTCCGCCTGTGTGCCAAAGCCGTACAGCACGCCGATAAAGCTGGTTCCGGCCTCACGTGCGCCAACGGCGTCGAAATGGGTATCGCCGATCATCACGGTGCGGCTTGCCGAAACACGGCAGTCGCGCAGGGCGGAGTTAATTAGGATGCTCTTTTGGCCGCTGTGCTCCGATTCATCGGGCGCGGCAACGTAGGTGAAATACGGGGAAAGTTTAAAGTATTCCAATACACGGTACGTGATGTCGTCCGGTTTTGAGGTTGCCACCCCAAGGGTCGCGCCCGCGTCCTTCAAAGCATCCAGCAGTTCAAAAACATGAGGGTACGGAAGATTTTTAAACGCTCCGGAAACATTATAGGTTTCGCGGTAATATTCCACGGCCTGATTTGCCTGTTCGTCGGTCATGCCGCAAAAATTGACAAAGCTGTACCACAGCGGCGGGCCGATAAACCGGCGAAGTTCCTCCGGTTCGGGAATCGGAAACTTCATCCGAAGAAGGGTCTCCTTCACCGAACCGAAAATTCCGGGTGCGGAATCCGTGAGTGTGCCGTCCAAATCAAACAGGATTAAATCATAAATCGGTTTCATTTTTTATACCCGCCTTTAACTATTTTTTCTTGCCTCGGCCTTTGCGGCGAAACTTTCTTTTTTCACGCTGACCCTTTCGTGCGTTCCGGTTGCGATTAATCCGGCGTTGTCGTACGCCTGCAGCTGAAAACGGTAAACCCTGCCCTGTACTTCCGTCAGCTCCGCGGTAACGCTCACCTTGCAGCCGAGCGCGGTGGGGCAGAGGTGTTCAACGGTGATGACCGAACCCACAGTGGTGTAAATATCCTCAAGGTCGGTTTGGGCGAGCGCCGCCGCCGTACCTTCGAAAAAGGCGGCAATCATCGGGGTGGCAAGAACGCGTACGCTGCCGCTGCCGACATTCGTCGCAAGCATCTCTTCGGTCACAGTGTATTCACGGGTCAATTTTGCCTCTTTCATTGTAATTCCCTCCTGTATCATGATATAATAATAAAATAGGCGGTCATCGGTAGGAGCCTGACGATAGAAATATCTACCGTTATTATAACATACTCTCCGCCATTTATAAATCCTAAATCAGGAATCCGGAAGGTGAAACAATGCCTAAAAGCGAAAACGCGCTGATTGAACGGCGGCGCATCTATTTAATGGATGAGCTGCGCGGCTTTGCGGTGTTCTGCATGGTGTTTTACCATGGGTTTTACACGCTCGCTTATCTTTACAATCTAAAAGCAGGCATGATTCTGCTGAATTTTTTTATGCCTGCGGAGCCTTACTTTGCGGGAATGTTCATGTTGATTGCGGGGATATCGTCGGATTTGTCCCACTCCAATTTAAAGCGCGGGTTCAAGCTGCTCGGGGTTGCGCTGGTGGTAACGCTGGTCACATGGTTCATTGTGCCGCAGGAAGTCATTACGTTCGGAATCCTGCACTTTCTTTCCGTGTGCATGATTTTGTACGGCCTTTTAAAGCCGGTTTCCGACCGGTTCCGCTTTTCGTGGGCGGCGGTCGCGGCCTGTGCGGTGCTGTTTATCGGCACGATGGGAATTTCAAAAGGCTACCTTGGCTTTTCCCCGCAATTGGGATTACAGCTGCCGGATTCACTGTATCAAACCAACTATCTCGCGCCGTTCGGAATCTACAGCTATACATTTTTAAGCGCGGATTATTTTCCGTTGTTCCCGTGGATTTTTGTTTTTGCGGCGGGCACCTTTCTTGGCAAAATAGCGGCGGCTGACAAGTTCCCCGCGTTTACCTACCAGTCCCGCGTACCTTTTTTTTCATGGATCGGGCGGCATGCGCTCATCCTGTATATTGTGCATCAGCCGGTCATTTACGGCGTATGCTATGTAGTCGAACTGATTATTAATCTATTTAGAAGATAAAATAAATTCTCGGAGGAATACCATGGATTTTGTTTCAACAATCTCACACCAATTTAATTTGCAGCAATGGCAGGTGCAGAAGGTCATTGAGCTGATAGACGAGGGGAACACCATCCCGTTTATCGCGCGTTATCGCAAGGAAGCGCACGGCTCGCTGGACGACCAGGTGCTTCGTGAAATTTCGGAACGGCTCGAGTACCTGCGCGCGCTCGAAAAGCGACGCGGCGAAGTGACCGAACTGATTACCGCCGCCGACTGTATGACCGACGAGGTTGGCGCCGCGCTGAATGCCGCCGTGACGCTGTCGGAAATTGACGATATTTACCGCCCGTTCCGGCCTAAGCGCAAAACCCGCGCGTCCGTCGCCAAAGAAAAGGGGCTTGAACCGCTTGCAAACGCGATTTACGAACAGAAAAGGGAGTCTGCGTATCCGATTGATATGGCTGAAAGCTACATCAATGCGGAATTAGGGGTGGAAACCGCCGAGGACGCGCTCGCGGGCGCGCTCGATATCATTGCCGAACGTATTTCCGATGATGCGGGAATCCGCAAGCGCCTGCGCGTGGTTGCCATGGCGCAGGGCGAGGTTGTTTCCAAGGCCGCAAAGCCGGACGAGGACTCTGTTTACGCTCAATATTATGATTTTCGGCAGGCTGTCAACAAAATCGCAGGGCACCGTGTGCTGGCGATTGACCGCGGCGAGCGTGAAGAATTTTTGAAAGTAAGCGTTGAACTTGACCGCTCAAAAGGCTTGAATATTATCTATTCCGTCTGTGTGAAAGAAAACAGTCCCTGCACCGAAGCGGTGCGGCAGGCGGGGGAAGACGCTTATGACCGCTTGATTTTCCCGGCGATTGAGCGTGAAATTCGCAGCACCCTGACCGACGAGGCCGACGAAGGGGCAATTAAAATGTTCTCCGTAAACCTGCGCCAGCTGTTGATGCAGCCGCCGGTCAAAAGCCGTGTCGCCATGGGCCTTGACCCAGGGTACCGCACCGGCTGCAAGGTTGCCGTGGTTGACCCGACGGGACTTGTGCTTGACACCGGGGTGATCTACCCCACGCACTCACAGGCAAAGGTGGAGGAAGCCAAAGAATTTATTACAAAATTAATTCTGAAACATAAAGTAGAAGTGATCGCAATCGGCAACGGCACGGCTTCAAAAGAAACCGAAATGTTTGCCGCAGAGGTCATCGGAAAAATAAATACGGGCGTTGCGTATATGATTGTCAGCGAGGCGGGCGCTTCGGTCTACTCCGCGAGCAAGCTTGCGGCACAGGAATTTCCGGAATTTGACGTTACACTGCGCAGCGCGGTTTCCATTGCGCGTCGCTTACAGGACCCGCTGGCCGAGCTGGTCAAAATCGACCCCAAAGCCATCGGCGTGGGTCAGTATCAGCATGATATGCCGAAAAAGCGGCTGGACGAGGCGCTCGGCGGCGTGGTTGAGGACTGTGTGAACACCGTGGGCGTGGACTTGAATACGGCTTCTCCGTCATTGCTTGAAAAAATCGCGGGAATTTCCGCGGCGGTTTCTAAAAATATTGTTTCGTACCGCGAAGAAAACGGCGCGTTCCATTCGCGCAGCGAGCTGAAAAAAGTTCCGAAGCTGGGGCCAAAGGCGTTTGAGCAGTGCGCGGGATTTCTGCGCGTGAGCGAGAGTAAAAATATTTTGGATAACACCGCCGTTCACCCCGAATCGTATGACGCGGCAAAAGCGCTGCTCGCACTGTGCGACTACGATATGAACAGCCTGAAAAAGAACCAAATCAGTGATTTAAGGACAAAAATAACGGAAATTGGTGAGCAGACAGCCGCTCAAAAGCTTGGTATCGGCGTGCCGACACTCGAGGATATCGTTACCGAGCTGCTGCGCCCCGGCCGTGACCCCCGCGACGAGCTGCCGCCCCCGATGCTGCGTACCGACGTACTGAGCATGGAGGACTTGAAGCCCGGTATGGAGCTGGACGGTACCGTCCGCAACGTCATCGACTTCGGTGCGTTTGTGGATATCGGCGTGCATCAGGACGGGCTGGTTCATATTTCCCAGATATGCGATAAGTTCATCAAGCATCCGGGCGAAGTATTGAAGGTCGGCGATGTGGTGAAGGTGCGTGTCCTATCCATTGATACCGCGAAAAAACGGATTTCGCTGACAATGAAAGAAGAACCAAAGGCATAAAATTGCGGATTTTGCACCCCTTGCAACAGGGAAGATAACCGTTTATAATAATGTTATCAATAACGATATAAAGAGGGAAATGGAATATGAAGCTTGGTATTGTAGGCTTGCCGAATGTTGGCAAGAGTACCCTTTTCAATGCGATTACAAACGCGGGCGCACAGTCCGCAAACTACCCGTTCTGCACCATTGAACCCAACGTGGGCGTAGTTGCGGTTCCGGACAAAAGGCTGGACAAGCTGGCCGAGATGTATCACCCCGAAAAGTACACCCCCGCGAGCATTGAGTTTGTCGATATTGCCGGACTGGTGCGCGGCGCAAGCAAAGGGGAGGGACTGGGTAACAAGTTCCTTGCCAATATCCGCGAGGTGGACGCAATTGTTCACGTGGTGCGCTGTTTTGTCAACGACGATATCATCCATGTTGAGGGAAGCATCGACCCGAAGAGGGACATTGAAACCATCAACGTCGAGCTGATTTTGTCGGATATGGAAGTGCTTGACCGCCGCATTGACAGAACGCAGAAGATGATTAAGGCCGATAAAAAATATCAGGCCGAATACGATTTTTTCGTGCGCGTAAAAGAGGCTCTGAACGAAGGTAAACCCGCGCGCAGCGTGGAATGCACCGAGGATGAGGCCGCACTTTTAGGCTCCGTTTCCCTTTTGACCAATAAACCCATTATCTACGCCGCCAACATGAGCGAGGACGACTTTAAGGGCGGGATTGATAAGAATGCGTATTATCATATTGTAAAGGAAATCGCCGATAGCGAGCACGCGGGCGTTTTGCCGATTTGTGCCGAGATTGAGGCGGAAATCAGTGGAATGGATCTTGAGGAAAAGGAACTGTTTTTATCCGATATGGGTTTAACAGAGTCTGGCCTGGACAGGCTGATTAACGCCTGTTACAGCCTTTTGGGCTTGATTTCCTACTTGACCGCCGGTCAGCCGGAGGTTCGCGCGTGGACGATTACTAAAGGGACAAAGGCTCCGCAGGCCGCAGGTAAAATTCACACCGACTTCGAGCGTGGCTTTATTCGCGCGGAGGTTGTTTCGTTTAACGACCTGATGGCATGCGGCACTATGGCCGCCGCGAAGGAAAAAGGTTTGGTTCGTTCCGAGGGCAAGGAATACGTCATGCAGGACGGGGATATTGTATTGTTCCGGTTCAACGTATAGCCCGCTTTTATAATCATTGTCAATTAGCCGCAGGATATGTTAGGTATCCCTGCGGCTTTTTTAAAATTCGTAAATTTATAATAAACATTATAAATATGATGATAAACGTTAAATAATAATTGACAAACATGAATCTCGATGTTATAGTATGGTCAAAGTACAAAGGAGGTTTATGTCATGAATCAAAATAGCGCAAAAACCCAGAAAGTCAGTAGGATTGTTCTCGTGATAGTAAGAATTGTGCAGGCAATTCTAATACTATCGGTTGTTATGTCGATTGTCATGTGGATACTTCCGAGCGGAAGCTTTATGCCCCGCATCGACAAGAGAGGGGATTATCTCAGTACGGTGCTCCTGAACTCGGTGACGGCAGCAATTGTTTTTGCTGCTCTTTGTGCCATTTCCGGTCTGCTGCAGTCGCTCAAATCGAACTCTACGCCCTTCACAAAAGAAAATGTCAAGAGATTGAAAATGATATCAGTTTTGCTCGTTGTAATCGAACCGGTACAAATGATTTTTGGCAGTATTGGGAATGCCCTGCGCCCATTAACAGCAAACGGAGAAAAAGTGATGTCGGTTACTTCAATGGGCGGAATGGTAATTGTTTTGGGTCTGATTGTCTTTTGCCTGTCACTTGTTTTTGAGCATGGAGTTGAATTACAGAAGCAGTCGGATGAAACATTATAGGGGGAAGATAGAGCTTATGGCGATTATTTTAAGACTTGACAGGGTAATGGCTGACAGAAAGATTTCGCTGAATGATTTAGCTGAAAAAGTGGGGATAGCCAATGTGAATCTGTCAAAGATCAAAACAGGAAAGGTCAGCGCGATTCGATTTTCCACCTTGAATGCCATTTGCGACATTTTGGATTGTCAGCCGGGGGATATACTTGAATTCAGAAAAAGCGATTCCAGCAGTGAAAAAATGGAAGATTAATTTTCCCATATTACACTAAGTGGCTTGAAATACTCCTTCGACCGATGTATAACGATATTAGTTATAGACAGAATATTGTAAATGAAAATAGTAAAGGAGCCTATGTCATTCATGACATAGGCTCCTTTACTTAAACTCTGCCCAGCTGCGATTATATCGTTTCGCAGCCTGATTTATTCTCCAGTTAACTCTCCATGATCTGTTGAAGAACATCTTTCAATATCTTTTTAGCATTTCTGCGATGCTGCTGACACGGAAGAATCTTCTTTTCATTTTTGTTCCGATTTTGAATCCGCTTCAACAGGAGTAAACCTGTTATTGTTGAATTATAAATCATACATCTCAAATTGGATGTTGAATTCAAGTTTTGAGAAAGGCTCGATTGTTCGAATCGTTCCGTTTTCACGTTCTTTTTGACGGCCGTTAATATGGTTGTTGCTCGGTTCTATTCCTAAAACATAGTCGCCGCTGCGCATTGATTTCCATTGAATTAAGAAGGGTAAGTTTTTTTGCTCATATCTTATGGAGGCACCCATTCCAAGCCGACTGTTTTCGATGCGAAAAGTGACGAAACCATTCTCGTCCGCCTTTATATTCCGAGAAAAGAGATGCTCATTAAAATTATTCTGCGGAACCGTCATTTTCAAGTTCTCGTCAATTCCTGCTTCTGCATCCTCAGTAAGTGAAGCAACAATATTTTCAGGAAAAATTAATTTTACATCTTCGTCCAAAAATGGAAAACCAAAATTAAAATGATACAGTATCATAATCTTTGCTTCTTCAGATGCGTCGTTTTCGAGTACATCATGAATCTCGAACTTGCTTTGGCCGAGTTTTGATGTTATTTTACGCGTAAAGATCAGATTTTCATGAAAGAGTGCACCCTCTCGCATTACTCCGCCAAGCTCCATGATATAGTCATCATGGTTCCAATAACATTTTGAATAGGAATTTTCGGCAGGCGTTAGTCCAATCCAGCCATGGGTTGGGTAGTGCCGTCCTTCTTCATCACAACCGTCCCCTACGTTCTGCAACCCGCAGGTAGCCATCATTCCACCTGTAAAATACCTTCCAAATTCACTGTCCGATGGGTATCCGTATTGCGGTGATACAATACCGGGTTTAGCAAGATACGATATGTTGATTCCGCGGTAGCTTAAAGATGACAGGTCGAGGCATCTCCCTGATAAAACCGTAAAAACAAGCCCCGAACCGGTCTTCACAGTATAACTCTCCATCCCGTCGGATTTTCCATCGGCAAAACGTGACTTGGTAATGCCTGCGATCTGGTTTATATTGGACGAATACCGTACCAAATCCTCTTTTGAATATTCTTTTCCTAAAAGCCTTATCATGATTTCACCGCCATTTTATATTTTTAAATTAATCTTTATATATTACAATGGCTACTCCTAAGCGCCTATGAAACTTTCGCAGATAAATCATCAGACATACGATCAAGCGGTTTCCTGATTTTAAACGCTAAACCCGTCTCATGCGAAATCCAACGCGCTTCGCGCTATAAAAACGTGATTTTATGTTTTTAATGTATGTTAGTATAGCACTCTGCAAGCAAGTCGGAGCGTTTTTTAAAAATTTCGTATAATTCCTTATAGAGATTTGCACTTTTTTGATCAGGAAAATATTCGGTTTCTTCCTGTTTGAGACGCAGATACCCGTCGTAGGTGTCCGGAAACAGATTAGCTCCGCAGCCTGCAAGAATAGCGGCACCCACACATGCAATATCTGCTACCTGGGGTACTTTTATCGGCTTCCCCATGATGTCCACAACCATCTGCCTCCATACACTGCTTCTTGTAGCTCCGCCAAGCATTTTAAGATTTGTAAAATCTTTGTTTGCCGGGTCGAATAATTCCAGATTCCGCTTTGTCTGAAACACGACGCTTTCCATGACTGCACGAGCCACATCGTATCGGTCGTTGCTCAAATCCAGACCCATGATGGTTGCTTTGCTCAGCGTATCGTAATTCGGGATTGAAGTGCCGTTAAAAAAAGGATAAAATGTAACTCCGTTTGCGCCCGGTCGCTTTTTTTCAACAAAAGAATCAATCTGCTGGTACGATTCGAGCTCCGCTTCACCGTCTTTTACGATGTATTTTCCAAAGTTGTCTCTAAACCATTTCAGGCTGCTTCCTCCATTATCCAAAGACCCGATTGAGCCCCATTTGCCGCTGACCGTGTGTACACTTTGTGCCAGATGTGTTTGGGAATCAAACATCGGTTTGTCTGAAACTCTGAGTGTGACCCATGCGGTACCTGTAGCAAGCAACACATCCCCGGTATTCACTGCACCCGCGCCCAAAGCCACGCAATATTGGTCATGCCCGCCACTCACCACTTGTACATCTTTGGACAGTCCAAGCTCCTCTGCGGCTTTGGCGGTCAGTTTGCCAATCATTTTGCCCGATGAGATGATTTGAGGGAGTTTCTCTTTGGTAATGCCGGCAAGTTCCATGATGGTACTGTCCCAGTCCATCCGGCTAAGATTGATAAGCTGCGTAATTCCGGCATTTGACGGATCAATGAAAGCGCTGCCTGTCAGCTTCATGTTGACAAAATCGATGGTTGACAAAAACTTATCTGTTCGGCTGAACAGTTCCTGCTCATTTTCCATCATCCAGCGTATTTGAACCGCATTAAGTCCCAGTGACAATTCCCAGCCGGTTGTGAGGTAAAAGTAATCCTCTGAAGTGTTTTTACGGAAGTATTCACACTGTTTTTCGCCTCTTTTATCAATCCAGACAAATGCGCGCCTCAAAGGCACACCGTTTCCGTCTACCGGAACCATACTGCCGCCTTGACTGGAAAGCCCAATGGACACGACCGACCTTCTCACCGTATCATCAGCGGTACATTCCCTGACAGTTGAAACAACTGCCTTCCACCAATCATCCGCTTCCTGCTCGGAGTACTTAGGTTTGCTGTTATAGGTAGGATAGCCCTGATATGCCGAAGATATGATGTTGCCTTTTACATCAACTACCATACTTTTTGTGCCCGTTGTTCCAACATCAATTCCAATCATCAATTCATTCAAGTTCACACACTCCCCGGTTCCTTGTTTGTACATCTCAGCAATACAAATTCACAAAAGCACAGAAGTGCCTTGTATTTGTCTGTTTTGAACCTCTGTAAAAGCTGCGCAGCAAATTCTTGAAATTTCCTGCGCAGCTTTTAAAAATATTATTGACTTTTATTTTGAAAGCAGCTCTTTGGGATCGTAGTATTCCATTCCAAGATCGCTTGCTACAGGCTTACAGGTTATTTTTCCATCATAAGTGTTAAGACCCTTTAATAACGCGCAGTCCTCCAGCAGTGCTTCCTTCACTCCATGATTGACCATTTTAAGCAGATAAGGAAGTGTTGCCGCTTCAAGAGCAAATGTCGATGTTCTTGGCACAGCGCCAGGCATATTTGCGACAGAGTAATGGATGACCCCGTATTTCTCATAACTTGGGTTATCATGCGTGGTAACCCGGTCAATTGTTTCGATTGAACCACCCTGATCAATGGCAACGTCAACAATGACAGCACCCTTCTTCATTGTTTTTACCATATATTCTTTAACAATCTTCGGGGTCTTTGCGCCTGCCACCAGAACCGCGCCAATCAGAAGATCTGCGTTCTTTACGGCTGCGGCAACATTGTATTCGTTGCATGCAAGCGTGGTGACCTTTCCGCCGAATATATCATCAAGGTAAGCAAGGCGGCTTGCGCTAATATCCAGCACGGTAACTCTTGCACCAAGTCCCAATGCTGTTTTAGCTGCATTGGTACCGACGATTCCGCCGCCGACCACCACAACTTCAGCCGGTGCTACACCGGGGACGCCGCTCACGAGTACGCCCATGCCCTTGTTGTATTTTAACAGGAGGCTCGAGCCGACAAGAGATGCCATCCTGCCCGCAACTTCACTCATCGGGGTGAGAAGCGGAAGTTGGCCGTTACTAAGCTGTACTGTCTCAAAGGCAACACCGCAGACTTTTTTGCGCAGCAGTGCATCCGTAAGGGAACGGTTCGGCGCAAGGTGAAGATAGGTATAGAGTGTTTGTCCCTCTTTAAAGAGCTCGTATTCCGATTCAAGCGGTTCTTTTACTTTTACAATGATGTCAGAATCAGAGAAAAGTTTTTTCTTGTCCGTGCAAATCTCGGCACCGGCTTCGACATACTGTTGATCTTCAAAGCCGCTTCCTTCTCCGGCAGACTTTTCAACGATTACCTTGTGTCCGCTTTTTACCAGCACACTTACTCCGCCCGGTGTAAGCCCGACCCTGTTTTCATTGTTTTTGATTTCTTTTGGTAAACCGATAATCATACTGTTTTCCTCCATGTACTTTTTATAATATTATAAAAATAATATTTCTTATCAATTGATTTTTACCCATTGGTTCAAATCATCCGACTCATATGCTTTTTCCATCACATACTGAACATAAGCTGCCTCTGTAAAAGAAGGGCTTGCCTTTTTATTCTCATAAACACAGTCAAGAAAATGATACAGACTATGCACATGCGCCCTTGTCCACCCGATTGCAAATTTCGAGCTTGGAAAATCTCCCCCGGGTTTGCGGAATCTTTGCACGCACTCAATCTTGGTATACCCTTTCACACCGCCCAAGGGTTCGTCCGGTACGGTGTTGTCATAAAATTCGAGCCAGTTCGGGTCCATCAGGTTGGCTCTGAGCGCTCCTTTATCGCCGTGGATTTCAAACCGCATTTCGTCGTTGACGCCGGTGGAAATTTTGGATGCTTCAATGGTTCCGGTACTGTCGTTTTTCATCTTTGCAATCAGGAAAGCAGCGTCATCCGCCTCAATGTCAATCATTTTTCCGGTGCGGTCAGGCCGCTGTTTGTAAATTACTTCCGTGTCAGCGATGACTGAGGAATATTCACCGAGCAAATAATACATCAGGTCTATCACATGAGAGCCAAGGTCAAACAGCACACCACCGCCGCCAAATTTTTTATCTTGCTTCCATCCGATCGGCTTGTTGGGATCAACGGAACCTGAGTGAAGATAATTTGCCCTAAAAGATAAAATTTTCCCCAGTTTGCCTTCCTCAATCATTTCTTTCGCACGCATGGTAACCGGATAACTTCTGTACTGAAGCGCCATCTGTGTAATCACATTGGACGAATCCGCCAAATTTGCGATTTCCTTTGCATCTTCATAACTGGTGGCTAAGGGTTTATCACAATAAATATGTTTCCCGGCCTTTAAAGCTTTGAGAATACCTTCTTTGTGGTACAGGTTTGGGGTGCAGATATCTATAATATCAATTTCCGGATTGTTAAATATTTCATCGGGGTTATCAGTGGCATACTCGAATCCAAGGGTTTCTTTTGCATTAATCGCAGTGGAAAGCACCGCATCGCAAATGCCCACCAATTTTATTTTAAAGGGCAAATTGCTGTAATATAGAGGAATTGTTTTGTATCCGTAGGTATGCATTTTCCCCATAAAGCCAAAACCGACAATGCCTATTTTAAATTCACGCATTTCAATGCCTTCCTTATATTGTTTTGAGTGCAGAATCCATTTTGTCCACCAAATAATCTATCATCTTTTTTGTTGCAATGATTGGTGGCTTTGTGAGTGCGGCGGGGGGGCACGACTTTTTGTATGTCTGAGAGCTGACATCGATGCACTGATTATTTAAGCTTGATGTAAATTTATGCACATCCTCCGGGTCGTGAAAAAATATGCTGAGTAAATAGCCCCGTCCACCAACGTTATCAATCACTTTAGGATATTTTTCAGCAAGCGCCCTCACTTTATGTTGATAATAAGTCCCTGCTTCACGTAAAGCTTCTTCATTTGCCTGAGCAAATTCCATGGTAATCAGGTAGGAAAGCGATGCAAGTTCTTCTTGCCCGTTTGTTACAAGCGCACCAAACTGTGAGAGATTATCCATTTCATAAGTGCCGATAATCTTTGATGCCGCATACTGTCCGCCCGGGAACCCCTTGCCGATTACAACAAAATCCGGATTCAAGTCATATTCCCTAAAAAGATACATGCCGGGATACCACATGCACGACTGTATTTCGTCGCACATTGTTGGAGTATCGTTTGCGTGGCACAATTCATATACTTTGGACAAATACTCTTTTTCAAGCTTAATCGCGCCATAATTCATCAGAATGATTTCGTGGATAAAGCCTGCTGCCTTATATGGAGGCTTGTTGAATTGCTCAAATTTAATTTCAAAGTCATCGAAGTCATTGATTTTTACCGGGCAAACTTTGAACAATCCGTCGGCTTCCATTTTTGAGTATAAATCAGGCCAGAGGCCCCGCAACATCTGCGCGAAAACAGTGGTGCCATGATAGTTCGCGCCGCTTCCGTTCTCTTTGTCCTGCATTACGAAAAACACTGGCGTCCTGTCGCTATATTTGGGCTTTTCCTCAATTCCCTCAACTTTATAAAACCGGGAAAGCATCATTTTGATTCCAGCTTCACAGGAGAGGCTCCCGGTTTCCAGATTAATCACCCGGTTGAGAACATGAGGCTCCCGCGAATCAATTATCTTGTCAACCTCCGCGTCATTTCCTGCTGCTACACCATTAACCGTACGTACCAGTTCTCTTTCCAAAAGCCGCGTGATATACCCTCTTGTGTTATTATGAGTGGCGTTTGTAATTCCCAGCGCCCTTGCATTGTCAATCAGCTTGTACCCGGGGAAATTATGGCCAAGCGGCGCATGATAATGTTCGCTTTTACCCATAAGATATAAGCGCCCGTCCTGACCAAGCCTAAGGTAGCCAAGACCTGTTAAAGGGCTGGCATGAATCGCTGTTGCATTGCGAAATGATTTGGTCGGCGCTCCCGGAAATTCGTGTGACATACCGGATATAATCGGTTTTCCCACTTTATCCAAAAGCGAATCCATCCTGGTTACAAAATCATCAGGAAAAAACTCTACTTCAGCATCCACCAAACCCTGCGCAATCGTTCTTTCCATACCCAACAGGGCAACGGCTCCATCAACGACGGCTTCGATATATTCTTCACCTAACAACTGTTTTAATGATTTACTAATTGAATTCATAATACCACCCTTTAAAATATGCTCTGCATATTAAATTTTCCCTTAACACGATTTTAAATACTTTTGACATCCCATCCCATGATTTTGCCAAAACGCATGATATCATCACCGACATCGCCGTAAATGAGCGCGGAATGATGCGTACCACCCAGCCTGCTGTATTCCTGTAAGAATTCCGGAAGTTCGACCGGCGGCTTGAACCAGCCACGAACAACATCTTTCATATTATCCTGAGCCGTAACATCAAGCATTTCAATTGGCACAACAATCAGTGAAAGCCTGTCATCCGGCCCGGGAGCAAGGTTCACAAGACAAGCTTTTCCCGGCTTATATCTGCCGACTGCGATAACCGGCCGATCCGCATCGGTATACGCAAACGGGATATCAATCAGACTCGGCCTTTCAGCCGAAAGATTCACATTCATCTCACCCATGTGACTGATGAAAACAGAATGATTTTTCCAGTCGGGACAAAACATTTCAGCAAACGTGGTTTCAGGATAAGTCGAAAGTAAGGTGCCTACAAGCGCAGCTGTCAGAACATCCCCTTCACCCGCAAAGCCAATACCTGCCGCCATTGCCTTGCCGGCTTCAAGAAACGGAGCAACCGGCAGCCCTGAAGCTTTATTAATCGCCAAAAAATTAAACGTATAAGCCGAAAGTTGATTTTGAAGAGCCCATTTTCGCACAGCCAGCCCGGTTTGCACAGAAGCTCTGTGGGCATCGCAATCCGTCAGAATGTCAAATTTTTCTTTGTCGGCTGCCATTTCATTCTCTATTTGCTGTGGTGTAACAGCCTCATAATAGTTCACTAAGCTTTTTGCATCTGCCTCTACGGTTTGTATCCCAATCATTGACTCCAAAATTTGCTTTGGCAGAAAGAAATCGCCCATGCCTGTAAAGGGCTCACCAATTCTCCCAACGCGTATGTTCTTCATTACATTTGCAAGATGGGCAGCCTTAGCCCATTTTGCAACTCTGTCAAGTACATCGGAGTGACTCCAGTGCCCGGCTTCAATCTGAAAAGGCTTGTGATTTCTGATGAGCAGATTACACATATCCTGCACGCCGTGTATGCCATGGTTATAATCAATTTTGCTTGTATCCTGTTCCGCATCAAATTCAAAATCAGGGGTTGTGTCCAATATTATGACCGGCAATTTTGTTTTGGCAAGAACGTCTGACGACTCTAACGAAGGCGAATATGCAAGATGGATGGTTACAATCGCATCGACATCCGCTTTTTCAAAGGCTGCCACTGCGTCTTCAAATTCCTCTTTAATCCTGCATGCTTTCGATTTCACAACAGAGATATTTCTCTTTTCAAACTCATCTTCCAGCGTATGCAGAAACGCGTCAATTTTTGTTCTTAATTCCGGGCATGAGTCATCATACAGCTTAATATACAGTGGTAATAATCCGATTTTTTGCTGATGCATACAGTACTCAACTCCTAATGACAAAATTTAAGCAATTATTTATTTCAATAACGGGGTTACTCCGTTAATCAGATTTTTGGCGTTACGGTAAAAGACATCTTCAATGTCGGAGGCAACGAGCCCTGTCGTTTCTGCCGCACGGCGAAAAGCATCAATCTCCTCATACATAAAAAATGTAAGCGAGTCCGCCTCGCTGCCGGAGACTTCTCTCATATGCGAATCACCGGAAACATCACCATATAAATTTTTGGGCACAATATTCACATAATTTCCGTTCTCACAGATTCTTTTCATTCTCATCCTTAGAATGGGAAGGTCACTGCCAAACATGATTCTTTTTGGTCCTACCGACTCGATTAATCGTTCAAAAACATACTGGCTTGTGTTTGCGGTAATATCAAACATCATATTTTTTGCTACAGAAAGCACGTCAAAGGCGTTCCCAATATCCTCAGGGCAGTACGCCCTGCCGACATGCGCTATGATAAGGCGCACATTCGGATAATCACGCTCAATTTCAAGCATCTGAGCAAGATTGACGGGATCCTTCAAGCGACCATCTCTTGGGATGTGCAGCATCACGATCCAGCCGTGACTGTTGAGCACCTTTAGCTGGTGGCGGGGAAGAAAGTCAAAAATGCGGATTTCCTTTTCCGGTATGTAGCAAGGTGACAGAGTAAGGTAAACCTTGCATCCCAAAAAACCGCCCTGAATCACCTTTCTCTCCAGTTCCTCGCCTGTCCACTCCGGACGGGCGAAAATAAGGGACGGGAAATGGTACTCCTCTGCGCTTTTTTTTATGTATTCGTTCGCAGCGTCAAAATCGTCATTTAATCCCAGATTGCTAAAAATCAGCGGCGTTACTGTTTTATCCGGAAACATGAGCCGGTACGTTTCAACAATATGCTCAATTGAATTATCTTTTGCCACCTTCGACGGCCAGGAAACCATCCGCTCTTCTGCGCCGTTGTCGACATGAATAAATTTGTCCAGCCAGACATGCGCATGTACATCAATTATTTTAGACGGCAAAAAGTTTTTCAGTTTTTCTTCGTAAATTTTCTTATCAAGCGGCTTTACTTCAAATAGATTCTTCATATGATCCTTTCAGCGGTATTACACTTGCTTCAAGAGAAACAATTTCTCGGATTTATAGCAGTACTTCCGAATTTGTACCGTAAAATATGTCGTCCCTACCACTCATAAACGCACAAAAATTTTCAATAACGTCCCAGTTCTTGTCAACATCAAACTCGTAACTGTGACCCCAGACGTAAAATATTTTTTGTTCCGTAGGGTTCATTGCCACAAATTCTTTTGCCAATTGCATCAGATTTTTATTATTATGATGGCATGTAGCTTTCAATTCTAACAAGTTGGTCTGAAGATCAAAATTTTCGGTATCTATCGTAGTTCTTGCATATTTGATATTATTTTCTTTGAGTACCTGAATCACTCTGTCATCGTACGTTCCATACGGGTAGGCCATACCCTGAATACTGCAATCAAAGATAGTTTGCAGGTTGATTTTATCCTGCAGAATTTCGTGCCTTATTGTTTCAAGATTCTCTTTTTCCAACCATGGGTGAGTAAGGGAGTGGACGGCGATTTCGTGCCCTTGATACAATTCTTTTAATCCCGGCACATCCATGTGCTTTATGCAAACGCCCTGTTCTTCCCATTGACTGGAACTGTCCAGTATTCCTGAATTTAAATTAAATGTACATTTTAAATGATACTGATTAAAAAGCTTTACTAATCTCCGATCTTGTTCCACGCCGTCGTCATAGCTGAATGTTAAAGCTTTCAACTTGTTATTTGGAAAAGTCATCATATTCCTCCTGAATTTGCGCGGTGACGATAGATTCCGGCTGAATCAGAATTTTTGTATATTTGCCATCCATTCGAATTGCAGCAGTCAATAGCTCTTTTGTTGAATTTAAAATAATTACGATGATCATTCCATTGGGATTTTTCATGGCAACTACTTCTAACTTATCCGTGTATTTTGTACTTGCAATGCGAACCGCACCGGGGGCAATGAAATGGCTAAAATGCCTAAGATACGTTAAAGTATGACATTCCGTTAATTCATGCTCCTTTGTATCAAACAAAAATGGTGCCTCGCAATAATTAAACACCGTATTAGGCCCGCCAAGCTCATTCAACAGGATATTCCAATCGTAAAAGCCGGTCATGCCTCCATTCAAATTACCGATGATCTCATGGGCATATTTCTGCGCATTGGCAAGACCGTTTTCTTTGCTGAATTTGTTGTATTCGACGCATGCTTCCGATAAAATCAGTTTCTTATCAGGGAATTTTTCATGAATTAAATTTAGTGCGTCAAAATGATCCCCGCTGTACCAATGGAATGCAATTCCTTGTATCATATGATTTGTATCTTCGTCTATGATCGCACAAGCACGCTCAAATGCACGCTCTTTGTTGTGGTCCCAAATAAATACTTCCATGTCATCTAAACCGTGCGCCTGAAGAGCCGGATACATATAATTACGCAAAAAATCTTTTTCTTCTTTGGGGGCAAATGTGCAAGAATCCCAAGCCTGCACAGCGTTCGGCTCATTTTGCAGGCTCATCCGAGTCACCTTGTATCCACGCATCCGAAAATTTTCTATATATTTACAAATGTAATCTGCCCAAAATGCTTTGTATGTTTCTTTTAACTTTCCGCCATGGTTCCGCTTTCCGTTCGTTTTCATAAACGCGGGCGGAGACCAGGGCGTAAGCATGATCTTGATTTTTTTTCCCGTTATTTTGCAGATATCCTCCAATAGTGGAATAATGTATTTTTCTGTTCCGGTCATGTCAAAAGAGCTGAGGGTACGATCTGACGGGTTCGACATTGCTTCATAATATTCTGTGGAAAAATCGCAGCTGTCCATTGGAATACGAACAATTTGATAATCCATTTCATCATGATCAAAATAGGTACTTATCATTCGGGCTTTTTGTTTTTCACTCATCTGAGAATATACGTAACCGGCGGAATCTGTTATGGCTCCACCAAATCCCTCAAAGATTTGATATTCCATTTCCGGATAAATATTAACCACGTCATTTTCGACATTATCATCTACAGCAAAATCAAAATATTGTTCCGTTTCTTTTTTAAAATTGTTAGGGAATGTAGTGGTTAATAATGATAATTTCATACGCAGCGCTCCTCGTATCTTTGTAATTGCATTAACAGAATAAGTTATACCGGAATAAATTCCTTTGTTCTCAGAATGATCCCATTACATCAAATCTATAAATCTTCTTCTTTTTGCTTCTTTTCCCAATCGCTTCTTACAGACTCATACACGCTGTCCGGGATATCAGGACTGCCGAAAGAACAGAAAGGAGCAAGATTGTCACCGGCAACCTCCGGATTTGTGCACCAGTTATCATTGCGATACTGTTCACGGATTTCCTTGTTTCTGAAGTCAGGAACATCAAACGGTATGTTTCCATTGCAAATAGATTTGTAAGCAAGTATTCCCGGAAGGCTCATATCAAGGGCTTGATAAACGTCTATATATTCATCACCCTCAGGTCTGCCCAGTATTTTCTCAAGGAAATAATGCATAGTGTAAAAATCACTGCCGCCATGACCTGCCGTTAATTGGGCAAGTTTACTTTCATCTCTTGGCTTTGGTTTATAGCTTACTTCAGTATCTGTCAGCTCGTTTCCTTCCTTGAAAACGTTTATTCTGGATACTCCGTCATGCCACCTGTCTGATTCCATCATTCCTTTTTTGCCGTAAACCGAATACCATATAGCAGAGGGTTCTCTTTTGAGATAACCGTTCAGACTTTTTACCGTTGCGCCGTTTTCCATTTGCGCCACTACCATTCCTGAAGTACCGCCGCGAAAGCCATATTGCGCCATGTTTTCAACATTCGGATTTTCAAACCCAACGACTCTTACCGGTCTGAGTCCGGTGATGTTTATGATCGGCCCCAGGCTGTGCGTACAGTAATAGCACGAGTAAAGTCTGTTTCTCCAGTGATCTTTCTCACCGTAGGTTATATCTCCCCAAATCGATTCGCAATCATGCACATATTCACCCTCACCGTGCATGAATTCTCCAATCTCGCCCGCTCTGTACAGCTTCTTCATTTCCTGTGTTGCAGCAAAGTAGCAGTAATTTTCTGCATATGAATAAATTTTTCCGCTCTTTTCAACCGCTTCAACCAATTCGACCGCCTGACCCAACGTCTCTACCGGCAAGACTTCGCTGACAACATGTCTGCCCGACAAAAGAAGTCTTATTGCATAAGGCGCATGTTCATTTGCATAATTCGCAAGAACTACAGCGTCCATGTCATGATTAAAAAACTGATCAAAATCAGTATAGTAGGTGATATTACTTCCAGTTTCATCAGCAACTTTTTTACATTTGTCCAAAAGAGGCTGATATTTGTCACAGATTGCAACAAGCTCAGCATCGGGATGCTTTGACAGTACATTAATCATTGTCATACCGCGAAAAGCCCCGAAAACACCGACTCTAATTTTTTTTGGCATATATTTCACTCCTGTATTTAGATAATGGCAGTAAGTTGTACTTTTCCTCCATTATAATAATTTTTAAAATTCAGTAATGTGGGAGCATTACAAAATGAGTGCTCCCACATTCCCTGTAATTTTTTTAGTTCACTTTATAACCGGTTTCCTGTAGCAGCTTATCATACATTGCATTGATACTGGCGGACTGCGATTTATAATAGTTAAACACCTTATCCAGTCCTTTACTGTTCACAGTGCTGATAAATTCCTGCTGTGCCTTGGTGAATTCCGCATCTGTCTTTGCATAGATAAGCTTGGACCTGCAAAAGTTGTTGACATAGTTTACGATGGAATCTTCACTGACTTTTAATGAGTCCGGCATATTTGCCTGCGCATCATTCAGCGAACTTGGAATATCCCATGAAAATGCATGAACCTTTGCGGAGCTGTAGACCTGATCGAGTGGCATTCCATAATGTGTTGCGGCGTCCTTTTGCATAGTTGTCATATGGGTGGCCTCAACTTCTGGCTGAGCCAATAGGTTTATTGTCTGGTTATAGGTGGGGTCTATGGTAACGTCGGTTAATCCATTGAAAAACTGATAGAGCATAGCTCCAGTTTTCTTTTCAAAGTCCGTGTCAATCGTTGCATTTTTGTATTCTTCAGTGGCTGTGGGCTTTCCATTGACCATATTCCAATTTGTGCCTTCCACACCGTTTGTAACAATTCGGCAGCCTTCATAGGAATTGAAGAAATCCAACAATTCAACTGCTTTTTCAGGATGTTTGCAATTCTTGGATATTACAATATCATTTTGTCCGGTAGGAGCGGACGCGGTCTGGATGAATGCATCCTTTGTAAGCGGTGCAATCGCGACAAAGCCTTTGTCCTTTTCGCCGCTTTTAGAGAAAAAGTCGTTGGCGCTGACTGCGTTTCCTGACTGTGGAACCCATAAGTATTTGCCTGCCTGGACTTTTTCCATGTACTGTGTATTTTTTTGGGTAATGGAGTCAGGGTCTAAAATTCCCATTTGGTACGCTTTGTTAAAAAAGCGAATGCTCTGCCACCAGGAACTATTCAAGTCGTTGAAATTGTCTTTATCGGACATACTGTTTGTTTTCGCGTCAAACGACCAGCAGCTTCCCAACGAAAGGACGCCGTTTACATATCCTGGCATATAAGTGATCAGAGCATCGGAGCCCGATTCTCCGAAGAATGCGCCTATGCCGTATACTTTACTTCCGTCTTTTGTTTTCGGCTCCAAATCTTGCATCTTTTTAAGGATTGGAAGCAGATCATCCCATGTGTTGATGGCAGGATATCCAAGCTGTTTGTATAGATCCCAGCGAATATAATTTGATATTCCCGGATTCAGTCCGTTGTCCATGGCACCCTTTAAAGTACCAAGACCATAAAGCTTTCCATCTACACTCAAATTCTTTTTAAAGTAAGCGTTGCTGAATTTATTAATTGGAATGGAATTGAGGTTCTTTCCGTAATCTGCGAGGTAACTGTCCAGAGGAAGCAATTCACCTGCTTTTTCAGCGGCCATTAGCTGCTTTGTGAAATCCGGCAAGTAACAGATATCCGGCAGGTCATTGGTTGCGATCATTGCGTTTATTTTTGATCCAATGTCCCCAGCGGTGTCTGCAATAATAACATTCATCTGAATCCCAAGCTTTTTCTCAATATACTTGGCGACCGGGTCGCTTTGAATTCCGTTTTGCATGGTTTTTGCATCCAACGCTCCCAGAATCGTAATCGTTACCGGGGCATCTGTTTTTTCGGATGCTGCCGGCGCCCCGGAAGAAACGGCACTTCCCCCACATGCTGTAAGGGACAGGAGCATTCCCGCTACCAGTAAGAATGACAGTGACTTTGCAATTTTCTTTTTCATAATAAACCTCCCTGTTATTTTTATTCTGAAAGCAGCACAATACCGCTTCAGCACAAGATAAATCCATGCCTTTCAAAGAACCCCTTCTTTTTAAAGCAAAGCAAAGTGAAACTAAAACTAAAACTTTTTCTCAAACCGTGTACACTTCCCGCTCACCGGCAAAAGGAAAAGCACACGAGAATCAGCCTTTGACCGCTCCAAGCACCATGCCCTTTACAAAATGTTTTTGCATGGCGGGGTACACCACTGCAATGGGCAATATGGCTAAAACGGATATGGTTGCCTGAATGGTAGATGTAGTAAGCACCGCTTTTGTTGCATTTGCCAGCCCGTGTGCACTTGCCCCCTGCAGCGAGAACTGACTGGTATTACTTTGAAGATATTCCAAAAGAAGCAGCTGTAGCGTTTTAAGGTTGGGGTCCGTAGCAAGGAAAAAATTATCCTGCCAGGAATTCCATTGACCTACCGCGCTGAATACCGCGATGGTCGCAAGTACAGGTCGGCAAAGCGGCATAATGATTTTAAACATAATGGTCAACGGGCCCGCTCCGTCAATTTGTGCCGATTCTTCCAGCGACGCGGGAAGCTGTTCAATATAAGTCTTAATTAAAATGACATAAAACGCCCCCACAGCTCCCGGCACAATATACAAAGCAAACGTGTTTTGAAGATGAAGCATTCTCATCAACAAATACCAGGGAATTAAACCGGCTGATAAATACATGGATACGATCAGAAACCGATAGAAAAACCTTCTGCCGATGAGTTCCTTCTGCGTAACCAAATACCCGTAAATAAAAGAACATATCAGGGTGAGGACCGTCCCTAAAAGCGTTCTTAAGCCGGACACTCCAGCCGCCATAGGAATATTCCCAGACTGAAAAATTTGAATGTAATTTTGAATTGTAAACTTTTGCGGTAAGAGATAGACACCTCTGCTGACTGCGGCGGCTGAATCACTGAGTGAATAAATGAAAATGTAATATAACGGATAAAAGCAGAGTAAGGAGAACAGCACTAAAAGGGTTATGTTTAATACATTGAAAATAAGATCCTTGTTTTTTGTTGTATTCAAAACGGCTCATCCTTTCGCAATCTACATGAGGGAGTTTCCAATTGTCTTTTTCGCGAGATGGTTTGTCGCAAACAAAATGATGATGCTGACCACGCTGCTGAACATACCCAGCGCAACGCCGTAAGAATATTGGTTGTTTCGGATTCCCATCTTATACACAAAGGTGTCAAGCACTTCGAGTTTATCGACTGTCATGGAATTTTGGAAAACATAAAATTGCTCAAATCCTGCCGACAGCACGCTGGAAACCTGAAGTAGGAGCATTATAAAAAAGGTGGGGAGCACGCCCGGAATGGTAACATGGATGATTTTTGCCCATCTGCCCGCTCCGTCTACATCTGCCGCATTATAAAGCTCCTGATCAATTCCTGAAATAGCGGCAAGATACACGATTGCGTTCCACCCGGTTCCCTTAATGATGGCCAGAATAGTTTGAAAATACCACGCGGCGCCTTCATTCACAAGGATATTGGTCGGCTGGCTGATCAAGTGGAGGTTCATAAGTATTTTATTAAAGACTCCGCTGTCCGAGGACAGCAGACCAAAGCATATGGAATACACCAGAATCCAGGATAAAAAATTAGGTAACGACGTAATGGTCTGTACCCCTTTCGCAAAGCGTTTGCTTTTTACCTCTGAAATAAGGATAGCAAAGGCAATAGGGATTGGGGAGGTAATCAGGCTGAGAAAATTTAGGACAAGCGTATTTTTAAGCGCATTAAAAAAATCAGTGCCGCCGGTAAACAGCAATTTAAAAAATTCCAGTCCCACAAATTGCTGTTTAAAAATCGGAATGCCGGGTTGATAATCAACAAAGGCATACACCCACCCAAAAAGAGGAACATAGGAAAAAATGAACACCATGACAAAAAGCGGCAAGATAAGCAGGAGAAGAATAATTCGATTTTTAGTCAGTTTAATGTGTTTGTGCGGAGTAGTCCGACACAAATTATGGTTTTGCACTCTTTCATTTCTCAATACTTCCATAAATAAGCTCCTTTATGCTGCAATTTTACTGCTGACACTGATAACGCTGCTAAATCAAATAACAATAAAAGGGATTGAATTTTACCCGGACGAAACTCAATTCTTGTAATAATGATTGATTGTGTGCCTATCGTATCATGAATTTTGTTTAATTTGCAAATATAATAACCTTAGATTTTATACAAATTATTTAGATATGTTAAAAATTGTATTTGATAAATTGATTTGCTGTAGTAAAATGAAACTGACAAAATAGCTGACTTTATTAATGGGTTGAAAATCAGTTAATCCGCAACCAATTTCCAAGACATGATTAGATTCTGTTGATTCCTCTTTGCAAATTGCTTGATTGGGTGGTTTGATTTTGAAAAAGTTAAAGGATTTGTTTAAAATAAAAAGTATTTTCACCGGGCTGTTTATCGTCTATGCGAGCGCAATTATTTTGTCCGCATGCATATTGGGATATATGCTGTCAAAAAATGTTTCTGATATCATTATGAAAACAGACATTAGCAGCAATCATCAAAAGCTTACTTCTCTGGAATATGCTTATCAAAACCAGAACGACTCGTTAAAGTCTTCTATGCGAAAAATCTATATGTTAAACATTAATCAGAACACGCCCGTTAGTAATTACCTCCAGAAATACCTCTCCTCAACTTCTTTATATTCCAATGAGAATTATCTGAATCAGTTTAGGACTCTTTACAACTACATGTTATTTGAAGAAAGCCCGTCAGATAAAAACATGAACATGTTTCTTATCACAGGAAAAACGCTCAAACCATTTGATATCTTATACAGTGCATTCCCGAGCGGATTTGACCAGAAGGACTACGTTAAACCCATCATGGCGCAAATATATAAAAACAGTCATAGCAATATAAATGAAAGCACGATTAACATTTTGCCCGCGATGACGGTCAAAAAAGGCAGCTCATCTGATCATATCTATGTCATATATGACTATCTGAGGAATATTGAAAATTCCAGCCAGTATTTCGGATATGTTGTCACAGCATATACAGCACAAAATTTGGATTCTAAAATAGGAAACGGCGACAGCGACCTCTGGGATACATATTATATTTTGACTGAGACAGGAGATGTTGTTTACACCTCTACCGGCAATGGATACGAACAAAAATTCCAGTATTTTGATAAAATCGCTCATATTTCTAATGGAAGCGTTCAGACAACCGACAGTATCATTAATGTGAAAAAAAATGACAAATACGGTTTTTACGTTGTAAGCTTGGTGGATAAGAGCGGTCTTTACCGTGATGTGAACCAAAATAACAAGTTTATTATCATTATTGTGGTGCTGTGCAGTATTGTGGCCATTGTATTGACGAACTTCTTAACAAGACTGATTCTGCGCCGCATTCGCCCAATCACGAAAGCCATGAAAACAGCCAAAGACGGTGATTTAAGCGCAAGAGCCACCGTGTCGAAAAGCGGAAATGAATTTGATATGATAGCAGAAAGCTTTAACAGCATGATGTGCAAAATTGATGAAGACATTCAATTGAGGTATATCAGCGAAATCATGCAAAAAAGTGCGGAGCTTAAACAAAAGGAATCTGAATTGTATGCCCTTCAAACACAGATCAACCCGCATTTTTTATACAACACACTGGAAATCATACGAATGAAAGCACTCACCAATAAAGATAGCGAAACCGCCTCTCTGATTAGAATGCTTGCAACCATTTTTCGAAGTCGGACAAAAGATAAAATGGTTATCACGATTCGGGAGGAAATCAGATATTGTAATTCTCTGATGGAGCTATACAGTGTCAGATATGATGGAGAGTTGAATTACGACTTTAACATTGATGAAAGTATCATGGGGTACGCAATCCTCAAGGATTTACTTCATCCCATCCTTGAAAATGCTGTTGTTCATGGACTTTGTTTCGGTGCTAAAACAGAAGACGAAAGCAATTTGACAATTTCAGCTGTAATGGATAGCGACAATAACATCCTGTTTTCTTTAAGTGACAATGGGCATGGAATTGATGCGGACACCTTAAGCAAATTAAATGAGAGTCTGGGGAACATTACCACCTCGGATTTGAATTCCATCACTGAAAACAAACACATTGGATTCCTTAATGTGCAGCAACGCATTAAACTTGCATATGGAAACGACTACGGCATCAGTATTACAAGCTCTTCCAGTGGAACGACCGTTAATCTGAAGATTAAGGCATTATCTGTCCAGGAATTGACAGCAATAACCCGAAATTCTTTTTGAAAAGGGAGGTTGGTTTTATGTACTCTGTCCTTCTCGTCGATGATGAGTCCATCATCATTGATGGCTTAAAACAATTGATTCACTGGGAAGACTACGGGCTTGAATTAAAAGGCACAGCACGCGATGGCCAAGCTGCGCTGGAAATGATGATGAGCGATCACTTTGACATTTTGATTACAGATATAAAAATGCCGGTCATGGACGGACTTACTCTGCTCAAAAAAATAGAGCAAAATCACCTTTCGATAAAAAGTCTGATTATAAGCGGATATGATGAATTTGATTATGTAAAAGAAGCGATTCGGTATGGCATAGAAAATTACCTTCTTAAACCGGTTAACGAAGAAGAACTGTCGGCAACTGTTCTAAATCTTGTAAACAAGCTGGACAAAGAAAAGGATTTGCAAGTTATGACAGTCCTTAATGTTGACACCCTGTTTGAGAACATATTTTACCGTATGCTTACCGGCAACATAGAATTTGACGAGTTGCAGGATAGAGCGCGGCTGTTAAATATTAAGATTGATAAAAAATTCTATTTAACAGCGACAGTAAGAATATTTTTTGATCTTGAAAAAAATATCCCCATCAAGGCAATTCGCAGCTACATAATAAAAATGAAAGAAGAATTAATCAACTGTGAGTTCACAAAGGGGTTGGATAATAACAACTGCTGCTATATTGCAATATCACCTGACAATGAACTGATGATTTTGATGGGAAGCGACGCCCCAATTGATGTGAAAAGTATTCGGAATTCATTGAACACTCTGCTAAGCTCTCTGTATGAAAGTTTGGGATACAATTGGTTTGCGGCCATTGGCTCATTAGCGGATGGAGTTGAAAATATACCAGGAAGTTATTTGAATTCTCAAAAGATGCTCCTGTACAAATTTATTATGCCGTATAACACCATCGTCAACTATGAGGGGATGATTGAGAGGTCCTCTAATGTGAATCATAAGTTAAATATTGATTATCGAAAACTTGACAATCTGCTTCTTTCAGATTCCGAAGAAGAATGCATCCAAACACTCAATGATTCATTTTTAAAAATTCAAAATCAGCCAAACATTTCGGTGCAAGAGCTTAAAAGCCTTATTGCAGAAATACTGTTCCATGTTTTGGGTAGTGACGGAAGTAGAAGCGATCTTTTTGAAGAAAGTGAAAACAGTTACATTTTATACAATGTTCTAAATATGTCATCCATTGATGACATAAAAAGTTGGCTTATTGACATATCCACAAATAAAATTAGGATGAAAATAGAAAAGTCTAAAAATTTGAACCCCATTGCAAAAAGCGTTTTAGAATATGTAAAGGGACACTACAATGAGGAAATATCATTAAAAACGCTCGCGGATAAATTTAACGTAAACCCAACTTACTGCGGTCAGATTTTTAAACATGAAACAGGCATGCTTTTTACAGAGTATTTGTGTAACTACAGAATTGATCTGGCCAAACAAATCATTAGTGAAACTAATATGAAATCGCGGGAAGTAGCTTCTAAAGTGGGATTCTCAAATTCAAATTACTTTGCAAACGTATTTAAAAAAAAGGTCGGAGTATATCCGACAAAGTATAAAAAGCTGATATCCAACACACAGACATCACCGTGAAAATTTGATTATATTCTATGAAAGAAAGGAGGATGTTTGCTTTTTTTCTATCGCGATGGACTGTTTATAAAAAAATTTAGGAGGAATATGAAGTTGCTTGTTACATTAAATGAAATATTAGCGGATGCAAAAGCTAAAAAGTACGCGGTTGGCCTGTTTAATACGGTTAACCTTGAAATGGCAAAAGGCGTCATATCTGCGGCAGAAGATATGAAATCCCCCGTTATAATCGGAACGGCAGAGGTTCTGCTGCCTTATGCAAGTCTTGAAGAGTTATCATATTTTTTGTTGCCAATGGCGAAGAAGGCAACGGTACCGGTAGTTCTTCATTTTGATCACGGCCTTACACGAAACAAAATAAACGAAGCAATTAGTTTAGGATTCAGCTCGATAATGTATGACTGTTCAGTCAAATCATTCGAAGACAACTTGGCTGAAGTTGCTGATATGGTAAAAACAGCAAGAAAAGCCGGAATCAGCGTTGAAGCCGAACTCGGGCATGTGGGGGCGAATGATACAGGTGCTGCGGAAAATGTTGGAGAAAAAGACGACAGTATATATACGCAGGTTGCACAGGCAAAAGATTTTGCAGAAAGAACCAATGTGGATGCTTTGGCAGTCGCAATTGGAACCGCTCACGGCGCATACAAAAGCAAGCCAAAGTTAGACATACAGCGGTTAAAAGAAATATCCGAAGCGGTTAAAACACCCTTGGTGCTCCATGGCGGCTCCGGACTATCTGACGATGATTTCAGGAGTTGTATTGCAAACGGAATATCAAAAGTAAATATTTTTACAGACATTAACTGTGCTGCTGCGTTGGCAGCTTTTCAAAATTACACCGAGGGTTCGGGCATGACGGATTTAATAAACCCCATTGTTAAAGCGGTTTATGAAGAAACAATTAAAAAAATAAAAGTTTTCGACAGCTGCGGAAAATATTAATGATAAGAAGCACTATGTAATCATGTCAAAATTTGATTTTCCACCTTGAATGCTATTTGCGATATTTTGGATTGTCAGCCGGGGGATATACTTGAATTCAGAAAAAGCGAATCCAACAGTGAAAAAATGGAAGATTAATTTTCCCATATTATACTAAGTGGCTTGAAACACTCCTTCGACCGATGTATAATAATATTAGTCATAGACAAAATATTGTAGATGAAAATAGCAAAATAAAGGAGGAAATTTATCATGGAATTAAAAGGAAGTAAAACCGAAGCGAATTTAATGGCTGCATTTGCGGGTGAATCCCAGGCAAGAAACAAGTACACTTTCTACGCATCAAAGGCAAAAAAAGAAGGCTACGAGCAAATCGCGGCCATTTTTGAAGAGACGGCGAACAACGAGAAAGAGCACGCAAAACTGTGGTTTAAATATTTACACGGCGGCGAAGTCGGGCCGACAACCGAGAATCTTGTTGATGCTGCCAGCGGCGAACACTATGAGTGGACAGAAATGTACAAGGGGTTTGCAGACGTAGCGCAGGAAGAGGGCTTTGCCGACATCGCCAACACCATGCGCATGATTGCAACCGTTGAAAAAACTCACGAGGAACGCTATCAGAAGTTGATTCAGAACCTCAAAGAGGATATCGTTTTCAAGGCCGGCGAAGAAGTCGTTTGGGTTTGCCGCAACTGCGGATATGTCCACATTGGCAAAACCGCTCCGACACAGTGCCCCGCTTGCAAACATCCTCAGTCTTACTTTGAGCGCAAAGCAACCAACTATTAATTCGCGCAGATTTACAAAAACAGGCCGCGGTACCATTACGGTATTCGCGGCCTTTATTGTGCACGGAATTCAGTGAAAACCGACTGTTTTATACTACTCTCCAATTAAAATATAGATTTCAATTAAAGAACGCCCAGCTGCGCCGTGCTTGTTTTGTACTTAAAATAAGCGCAAAACCCGTTTCATGCAAAATCCAACGTGCTTCGCGCTATAAATGTAAGCAGTCAAGTAAAACCAGCAGATTTTCGCCACAAACCATACAACTTTTTACGTATTAGAAATCGGTGATAGATTTGCGGTGTTCCAGGCGATAACTTTTGCCCGTCATGTTGATAATTTCACAGTGGTGAATGAGTCGGTCGAGAATGGCGGTAGTGATGGTAGCGTCACCCAGGAAGTCCGCCCATTCATCAAAGCCCTTGTTTGATGTAAGAATCATTGATGTTTTTTCGGATTGTGCAGATACAAAGCCGAAAAACAGATTTGCTTCGGTGTTGGTTAATGGCAAAAAGCCAACTTCATCTACGATGATTAACGCCGCACTGTTCAGTATTTTTAAGCGTCGCTTGCTCTGCACAGAGATGGTCTCCGTTTTCAGCAATTTGATTAATTCGTCCAAGGTAGTAAATGCCACTGCATAGCCTAAATCCAGTGCTTTTACCCCTAAGGCAACGGCTAAATGGGTTTTTCCAATACCGGGCGGTCCAAGAAAACACACATTGTATGCCTGTTCTACCCAGGTCATGTCACATAACCGCAGCAGTTGTGGCTTGGATATGCTGGTCTGAAAGCCAAAATCAAACTGCTCTATGGTTTTGACAGATGGGAGATTGGCTCGTTTGCGTCGCATTAGAATCTGCTTTTCTGTTCGTTGATTCAGCTGATACTGCAAAAACGATTCCACACATTCCAATGGCGTGGATGAAGTGTTTTCAGCAAACAAGGCATCAAAATCAACAGGCGCAAATCGTAATGTTTTTAGCAGGGTTTCAATATGTAACTGACGCTCATTCATTGTAGACCACCTGCCTTTGCATACTCATCCAAGGAACGTTTCTGGGTGGTTACGTGATATTTCTTGTCGCTGACCGGCAATATGGTTGCAGGCGGATCAACATCGGGCTGCACTTGGCTGGCAAGAAAATCTCTCACATAATTGGCACTGTACAGGCCGTTTTTCTCGCAAAACGCAATGGCTTCTAACACAGCAGCCTTACCAAATTGCTCAAAGAGCTGCTGCAGTATTTGAAACTGGTCACGGCTGTACCGCCTTTTTTGGATGCGTATTTCCTGCAAAAAAGCTGTGGCCTGCATATCCAGCAGTTCATTCAATTTCTGTTGCCACGCGTCTATGCTGCTCTCACGGTCTCTACCATGGTTGGTACTTTTAATCAGCAATCCACGTCCGGGCGAGATGGTATGCTCACAAATGGCCGCATCTCCAAACGCATCGGAAATCACCAGTTTCCCATTCTGAGCAGCAATACGAACTTCTTTTTCTTTGTTGAAAGTGCCTAATGGCACCGAGTAGCGGTTGCTGTCATAAACGATGGTGTTGTCTTTTCGCACGGTACGGTATACATTGGTGTTTTCATAGATGGGTATTGCCGGTAAAGCGCGCAGCATATCCCGTTCCTCTTCAAAGACCTCAGTAGGCACACGCTTTGTGGTGCCGTGTACCTTGGCATTGCCTGTCCGGTCAAGCCAATCGAGAAAGGAACCGTTGAGTATACCCTCATCCACAAACAATCGGTGTGCCAGAAAATTGTATTTGATGTATTTCACTACATTCTCAATTTTGCCTTTGCTTTCCGGGTCTGCTTTTCGACAAAGGTAGATTTTGAAATCATACTCCTGACGGAATTTCTCAAATTCATAAGTGTGGATGATGTCTCCGGCGTTTTCACTTACGCATACAATACTGTCCTGGTCAAAAACCAGTTCATATGGCATTCCACCTATATAGGAAAAGCAGCCATGGCAGGCATTGACCAAGTCGGTTGTGGTAAAAGGCCGTGCTTGTAATACGCCCCATTTGAAGCGAGAATGGGATAACACAAAAGCTGCCACATACACTTTGGTTTTACCGCCATCGATATTTCGCAGCGCCAATTCACCGAAATCCACTTGAATTTGCTGTCCCATGGGCAGTTCTTCCACTGCTTCGTAATCTCGGGGGCGATTGCTTTTCAGCAGGTGATATTGTTCACGCAATTCTTTCACATAACGGCTGACCGTGCGCTCCTTAAATCCCTGATGATATTGCTCCTGCAGCCAATCCTGTATTTGTGCAGCTGTAATCGACGGGAACTGCCGTATCCAGCCGATTATGACGGTCTGATACTCGTCAATCGCCTGTTTGCATCGAACTGAATACAAGCATGCATCGAATTCTTCTGCTGTCATATTCCAGTAGCGAGTGACTGTTTCACGATTGATTCCCAGCTGCTTGGCACATCTTGATTTAGAAAAACCCAGCTCTTTTAACTGCATAATTTGATGATACATCTTAAACCCCTTCATTTCGTCAGCCTTCCTATGCTTGATACTTTTATTGTATCAGTTGGCTGACCTCTTTTGTGATTTAAGTTGTATGGTCGTTGGCGAAAACCTGTATGGTTTGTGGCGAAACCTTGTATGTTTTTATTGGCGCAAATCGGTATGCTTTATTTTACCATTTACAATAAAAACATGATTTCATGTTTTTAATACATTTTAGTATCACTGATGCTCTTTTTTATTGGCGAGAATCAGTTCCGGAATATTAACAAGCAGATCATGATAATCAGAATGATACTGCACACCGTAAGTAAGAAGCAGGGAACGGATATAATTTTTGCTGAACTGCGAGCAGAATTTATTCTCTTTTATCAGCTGCGTGAGGTAATTTTTAATGTACAGAATTCCTGTTATGCTCAAATCGTCCTTTAAAAGGGGATAACTGATGATCGCCATGGTACTGAGCTCCGTGGTGTATTGCGCTTTAAACCGGGCGTCATAACCCTGCAGCAATAGGTCAATTTCGGAATCAATCGTATGATTGTAAGCAATTAAATCCGTCGGAATACGCGTCAGTTTTGCTTCGGCAAGCAGAAGATGGGAGTCGTTTACATATTGTTTGACCAAATCAAGCCCGCTTTGGTACAACTCCTCCAGCTTACGTGTTTTGAGCGTGTTTTGAGGGTCGGGCTGGGTGTTCAGATACGCGGTAATGCAGTACAGCATGGACTCAAAAAGAATTTGCGCCTGCTCAACGGGAACGGAGCTGCTTTGGTCATGGTTGTATCTTAAAATTTCATCGCCAAGCATCTGCATTAAATGAGATTGTATTTCGGCTATCTCCTCCGGATTTAGGGAAGCGCCTAAGGAAATATCATTATTCATAATCATGCTCCTTCGCTTCGTATTTTTTTTCGTCCTCGTCCAATACTTCTTCTTCAGGGTGCATGTTCCAGTAATTCTTCACGCCGAAGCGCAGGTTTTCGGCAAGCTTGTTCAATTCCCTGCCCGCTAAAAGATCCAGCGAGCCCCCGCAGCTTGTTTCAAAAGAATATTTCATAAAGTCAATCAGCTCATCGTCGGAGATCCGGTCGAGCGTTTCATTTTTGGCATTGTAGAAAATTTCGATGAGCGCGTGCATAATGGCGGTGTATTCACGCTGATTAATATAGGCGGAGTCACAGAATGCGTCCACAAGTTTGCCGATTGTAGCACTGCCGACTTCGATTCGCCCGTTGGCGCTAAGCACTTCAGCACGCGTTTGCACCAATGCCGACGCGTCAGCGGGAGAGAGGACGAGCCCGTACTGCTCCGTTTTTTCATTCAGACTTAAAATTTGTGTGACAGCGGTCGGGTCGGAGAATAAATTAATCGAAAATATTGCAGCTAAGTTATTATCCAAAAAAAAAGCCCCCTTTGGTGAAAATAATTTTAAATTTTGATTGACAAACGCTTCAATTTGTGGTATGATATATTTGTGATAAATTGCAATAATCATAATTCGCTGATATCAAATTATACTATACCATTGATTCGTAAAAGAGTCAATGGCTTTTTTGTTATATTTGCATGTTTTTCGACGAACTTCCTCAGTCAGACTGCGCCTGCCAGCTCCCTCTGGTAGGGAGCCTTTGCACACTAATCTTCGTGAGAAGACTTCGGCCTCCTTCTTTGAGGGAGGTGACCCGCTGTGCGCGGCGGAGGGTGTTCGGAGGAGAAATTGTTAGTTTTGTAAAATGGCTTTATAGATTTCACCTTTTTTAATATTTGTCTCGGCGGCGGCCTGCTTTGCGGCTTCGGAAGCCGAAAGGCCGCTTTCCATCAGGTTCTTTGCCATAGCAACGCCGTCTTCAATGGTAAATTCAGTGTGTTCCGGGACGGGGGCACCCTCAATGACCAGTACAAATTCACCCCTGGCGCCTCCGTCAGTGTAGCGCGCAACAGCTTCGGCTAAAGTCGTACGGATAACTTCTTCATGAATTTTCGTCAGCTCACGTACCAGCGCGATGCGGCGGTCGCCCCATGCGGTGAGCATATCGTTCAGAGTAGAGGAAAGTTTGTGCGGTGCTTCATAAAAAATCATTGTACGCTGTTCGACTTTTACTTGTTCAAGGTGTTCACGGCGGCTTTTCTTATTGACGCTTAAAAAGCCCTCGAAGGTAAACCGGCCGGTCGGTAGCCCTGAAATGGCCAGCGCGGAAACCACGGCGCTCGGTCCAGGAACAACCAAAACCTGAATCCCGCGTTCCGCACACTGGGCGACGAGCATTTCACCGGGGTCGGAAATTGCCGGCATACCCGCGTCGGAAACAAGTGCGCAGGTTTCGCCCGCTTCAATCCGGTCGCAAATGATATGCCCGCGTTCGCGTTTATTGTGTTCAAAGTAGCTGATCATCGGTTTTTTGATTTCAAAATGGTTCAGCAGTTTCACGGTTACGCGTGTGTCTTCCGCGGCGATAAAATCAGCCTCGCGCAGGGTTTCCACCGCACGGGGTGAAAAGTCGGAAAGGTTCCCGATGGGTGTGCCGACCACCATTAATTTTCCGCTCATTTTTCAACCGCTCCTTTATTTTGTGCGTACGCTCCGTAAATTTCAATCATTTCTTTGGAGTATCCGCCGATTTCATTCTTAATAAAAAGCACCGGATCGACCGTCATGCCGGGATTTCCGCCGCGATTGGCCTGAAGCAAAAACAGCGAAGGGGGCTTGTCCGGTCGATGCTGCACAAAACGCAGGCGCTTTGGTTCAAGCCCCGCTTTTTGCAGGTCGAGCATCGCCGTGCAAAGGCGTTCAGGGCGCAGACAGCAGCAAAACCGCCCGCCGAAACGCAGCAGCGAAGCCGCCGATTGCGCAATTTCCGCAAAACTGCAGGCGACTTCGTGCCGCGCAATGCGCATTTGCTCGTCGGAATTTTTAAGCCCTGCGCCCTCTGCTTTATAAGGAGGATTACAGGCGATTAAATCCAAATTGGGCGGCAAGGCCGTGCCGCCTTTGAGCATCCTGATATCTTCATTTATAATATCAATTTCATTCGTAAGATGATTATATTCAACGGAGCGGCGCGCCATGCCGCACGCATTCTCCTGTATTTCAACGGCATAAACCTTTTTGGGTTTTGTTTTCATGTACCAAATCAGTGGTATAGTACCACAACCCGTGCCAAAATCAGCGCAGGTGTCACCGGCCCGCGGCGTGGAAAACGCAGCAAGCAGAATCGTGTCGGTATTAAAGCTGTGACCGCGCGAAACAATCACCGAATAATCGCGCGAAAGCGGTTCAAGACGTTCGCCGGGTAATAACATAGAAACCCCTTTTTCATTACAAAAAATAAAATGAAAAAAGACGGCGCGTAGAAACGCTCCGCCTTTCATCAGTATGAACTCTTATTCCTCTGCAGGAGCGCCTACCGGGCAAACACCCGCGCATGTACCACAACTTGTGCAAAGGTCTGCATCGATAACGTATTTACCGTCACCCTCGGAAATTGCCTCAACAGGGCATTCTGGGGCGCATGCGCCGCAAGAAATGCACTCGTCACTAATTACGTATGCCATGGGAAACACCTCCATATTAATTTACAACATAATTCTATCATAAAAACTGAAAAATGCAACTATATCCAAGAAATAATTAATTTAATCTTTTTCCAGTTCCTTTAATTTTTCCAGTTCGCCGCGGTCAATATTGACCTGACCGCCCTTAATCAGCTTTACCTGTGCGACCTCAAAGGTTTGTGGAGCCGCGTCGGCAGCGGAGTCAAGCCGCACCTGCAAAACGCCGGTCAGCATATTCAGGTCCGTAACGGTGCCCCTTCCGTTTGGCGTCATCACGATGGAATTGACGCTCGGGGTGGAGCGGAGTAAGTCGAGATAAGCCTCCTGCTCGTACTTCAGGCAGCACATCAGCCGCCCGCAGGTACCGGAGATCTTAACCGGATTCAGCGATAAACCTTGCTCCTTTGCCATTTTAATGGAAACAGGCTGAAAGCCGCTCAAAAAAGTGGAGCAGCAAAACGCCCTGCCGCAAATGCCAAGGCCGCCGAGCATTTTGGCCTCGTCGCGCACGCCGATTTGGCGAAGCTCGATTCTGGTGCGAAAAACCGAAGCAAGGTCTTTGACCAGCTCACGGAAATCCACGCGGCCGTCGGCCGTAAAGTAAAACAATATTTTTGTGTTATCAAACGTATATTCCACATCGACAAGCTTCATTTCAAGCTTGTGCGCTGCAATTTTCTTACAGCAAACGGCAAACGCGTTTTTCTCTTTTTCTGCGTTTTCCGCCACTTTTTTAATATCTTCCTTTGTGGCAACGCGAATCAACTTTTTCAGCGGCTGAACAATGCTTTCATCGTTGATTTGGCGGTTTTCCATCGCAACCTCACCGGATTCGATGCCGCGCGCAGTTTCAACAATTACCATGTCGCCTTGCTTCAGGGTGTTCCCATCCGGGTCAAAATAATACACCTTGCCAACATTTTTAAATCTAACGCCAATTACCTCGGCCATGTGAACCTCCATAAAATTCTGAATCGGCCCTTAGACAGAGCCGGCACGTAGAACGGGACTGCGGAAATCGAAAATCCATACTATCGTAATTCCCTTTCAGGGGAGATGTTGCAAATTAGAAAATAAAACGTTGCTTATCTGCCGGCCGCGGCACGCAAATTTGCACACAGGGTAGTCAGCAGCAACGCCGTGTTTGCATTTTGATCAAGCGCACGCTGCGCTTTTTGAACTTCGCTCAACAGCAAAAGCAGCCTGTCGCGGGTCAACCCTGCGGCCAGTGCAGCCGCCGGCTCTTTTTGGCCGGAAAGACAGACTTTGCCACCCGCGCGCAGAACAGCCGCGTCGCGAAAAATTAGCATAAGCTGAGCCAAGACGGCGCGCAGCTTATTTTTATCTTTCATTAAATCCGCGGTAAGAAACAAAAAATCCGCTTCGTTCACGGCGGTAACGGCAGCCGTAAGCTTTTCCATATATGCAAGGTCAACATCGTTGGCTGCATGAGCACCTTCAAGCGAAAAAATCTGTGCCCGTGAGCGGATGGTCGGCAGAAGAGCAGTTGCGCTGATGGCTGTCAAAATAAACAGCACATTTTCCGGCGGCTCCTCAAGCACCTTCAAAAGCGCATTTTGTGAAACCTCGCTCATGTTTTGTGTACCTAATAAGACATAGACCTTATTTGGCGCCTCATTGGGCTTAATATATGCGTCGGAACGAATTTGCCGGATTGCGTCAACAGGAAAAGCGCGCGGATTCGCGTCGCCGTCAATCGTAAAGATATCGGGATGCGAACCGGCCCGTGCCTTTACGCAGCCGGGACAATGTCCACAGGGCTTTTCACCGTCGTTCAGGCACACGGCTGCTTTTGCCAGAATTTCGGGCAGGTTGCTTTTCGACCCTTCCAAAATCATCGCATGCGGAAGCCGCCCCGCGTTAAAAGCAAGCTCCAACTGAGCTTTGACATCACCGCTGCCGGTAAAGTCACTTAAATTCAGGATGCTCATACCTTTTCGAATCGATCCACTTCGAGAACAAAGATGGTTGAGCCGCCCACGGTAACTTCAACAGGGAACGATGAGTACATCCCGACATCCATCGTGGTTGTGCTTGGCACAAGCTGTGTGCGTCGGCTGCTTTGTTTGGAAATAACGGCGATTACCTGATCAACCTTATCGTCCTCGGTACCTACGATGAAGGTGGTGTTGCCCGCCATTAAAAAACCGCCGGTTGTGGCAAGCTTCGTGACCGAAAATCCACCCTTAGTCAGTGCCGCGGAAACCATCCCGCTGTCATCATTGCTCACGATTGCAAGCACAAGTTTCATAATGAATCCCTCCATTGTTTATATTTGACGGAAAGAGCAAAATTTTTGATGATTCTACTCTGTTATACTACTCTTCCATTAAAAAGTTGACCTTTTTAATGGATTTTAGTATTATTCATCTATTTTTATTTTAACACTTTTATTGAAAAAAAGCCATACCCACGTAAAAACTCAATAATCTCTTTTGTGAGCTCCTCGCCCGGCATCGCGACGGGCACGCCCGGCGGGCATGGGCAGGCGGCTTCGGCAGCGATTCGACCTGTGGCTGCGTCGAGCGCGACGGTTTCGCACGGAGCAAAAACGGCCTGGCGCAAGGGCATTTTAACGGCCGGAAGCGGGGGCAGAGCCACGTGCACGGGAAGAGGAGAACGAACCGGAAGCAGCTCGATTGCTTCCGCAAGGCGGGTGAAGTCGCTGTCCGTATTGAACGGCGTCGCAATCAGTACCACATGTGCGGCATCGGCAAACTCCGGTTCCACACCCGCGCCGCGGAAGATTTCGGCGGCGGCCGTACCGCTCAGCCCAATGGAAGCGGTGTTCAGCGTAATGCGGGTCGGGTCGGTCAGCCCGTCCGGCTGGGCAATGCCATGCTGCGCAGCTGCGGTTTTCAGTTCGCTTACTTTATGCTGTAAGGAAACATATTCCTTCTTGTGTACTTCCAGCCACGCGCGCGCCAAATCAAGTGAAGCCATAATCGCATAATTCGGACTGGTCGAGCCGAACAGCGCCATCGCCTCTTTTGCGCCGGAGGCAAAACGTTCGTCCGCAATGTTCAGCCACGCGCCGCCGGTCAGAACGTTCAGGGTTTTGTGCGCGGAACAGGCGGTCATGCTTGCTCCGAACGTGAGCGGGTGCAGCTTGGGTTCGGTAAACATCAGGTGCGTACCGTGGGCGTTGTCCACCAGCAGGGGGATATCCTGTTTTTTACAGGCGGCTGAAATAGCGGAAATATCAAGCAGTTCACCGTAATAATTGGGGCTGGTGACATAGACGGCTTTTGCATTCGGATTTTTCTCTATTACAGAAATAATATCGCCGGGCATCGCCCAGACGGGCTGCAGGCCGAGCAGTGCCATTGCGTTGACCGCGCTGCGGTGAAGCACACGCGAGCAGACAACGCTGCCGCCGTTTGGCGCGGCAAGCCGGAACATGGCTTGAATACTGAGGGTACATCCGCCGGCCGAAATGCAGGTGCGCGCGGTTCCGAACAGTTTTGCCGCGAGCTGTTCCGCTTCTAAAATCGGGCCGTCGGCCTCAAACAGGCTGTCGGTGTCCGGCAGCTCGGTGAAGTCGAGCGAAAGCAAGTCCTGCGGCAGCGAAAATGGGTTGTTTTTGTGCCCCGGGGTGTGGAACGACGCGCGGTTCAGCGCCTGGTGCCGCAGCAGCGCGGTGTAAAGGGGAGTGGGCATCTTGATTTACTCCTTTATCAAAAAACCGCACAGCGCTTTGCCGTGCGGTTCATCAAAATTGATTAGTTGTTTCCGTAGGTTTTTGTCGGAAGGTCGCTTTCAAAGATGAAATCGGCAACGCTCTTGCGGGCCACTTCCAAATTTGGAACAAGAACCATTCCTACGCCGGAAATCGTGTCGGACGTATATTGGTTGTCACCCGGAATACGGTTCTGACTGATGGGGTAGTTCAAATAGGTGAGTGAATTTCCGGCCATGCCGACAACTTCGTCCTTTGTCATGTTCGTGGTGACAAGGTGAAGGGTTTTGGACAAAGCACTGTAAATCGTGCCAAGGTCGGAAGACTTGAATTTATCCGCGATGCTGGAGAAAACCTTGCGCTGGCGCTCCGTGCGCTCAAAGTCGTCGCCGATCATACGGATACGGGAGTAATAATGCGCCTGCTTACCGCTTAAAAGGAAAGTTCCGGCCGTCAGGTTGCGCCGTGAGTCCCCGGAGTACTGGTTGATCAGTTTTGCTTCCCCGGCTGTAATTGTCATGTTAACGCCGCCGAGATTGTCAACAATCTGGTCAAACGCGGAGTTGCTGATAATCACATAACGGTCGATATCCGTTCCGAAGTTGGCTTCAATGGTTGTTACTGCGAGCTTAGCGCCCTCCACGCCGCCGCCGGCAAAATGGTAGGCGGTGTTAAGTTTGTTACTTGTATGCCCCGGAATGGCGACATACATATCGCGCATAAACGAGGTGAGCTTCAATTTTTTGTGGCGTGTGTCGACCGAAACGAGCATCATGCTGTCGCTGCGCCCGGGGTCGTTCTTTTGGTAATCATCGACGCCAAGTAAAAGGATATTGGTAATCGCGTCGTCATGGTAAAGGCCGCCTAAAACGCCGGATTTCGCGCTCGTAGTGCCGGCGCTCGCCGTTCCGGGTTCAAAAAGGTTGCCTGTTTTTACTTGTGAGGGGGTGGAAGTGTCCGGAGCAAAATTGATGTTGCCTAACAGTTGGTCCGCGTAAACACAGCCCATGCCGGCAATCAGCAAAATCACACTTAAAATTAAAATTGCAAAATTTCTGACAATAATTTTTTTGCTTTTCCCTTTTTTCGGGGTATTATTTGCTTTACTCACAACATCAGTCCTTAATCAACATTTTTCCTATTTAATCTTCATATTATACCTTTAGAGACAATATGAATAGTTCTAATTTAAAAATATTATATGAATAGAATATAAAATATCATACTACTCTCCAATGAAAATGCATATTTCAATTGGAGAACTCCCGGCTATGCCGTGCTTGTTTTGCACGCTTCGTGTTATAAAAACGTGATTCTGCGTTTTGAATGGATTTTAGTATCAATCCTGTTCATCGAGCGTCAAACGGTACGACGGCAGAAATTCTTCCACAAAGCAATCGGCTTCGGGCAGATGCATATCGCGCACAGCTTGCAAAAGGGTTGCTTCAGCCTTTGAAAATTCAGTATTTCCCATTCGGCTTTCTTCCATACATTTAATGATGGCGGAGAGCTTGTCCGCGGCCTTAACCAGCGGCAGAAGATCTCGGTCGCTATCGCCGTTTGCTGCTAAAACCGGTTCGTAGCTTGGCTTTAAATCGTCGGGTAAAAGACTTAAAAGCTTGTTTTGCGCAACAGCTTCCACTTCCCGGTAGGCAGTGCGTATTTTTGGGTTGTAGTATTTGACGGGCGTGGGCAGGTCACCGGTCAAAATTTCAGACGCATCGTGGAAAAGCGCGAGTACCGCGGTGCGTTCCGGATCGGCGTGACCGCCAAAACGGCTATTGCGGAGTACCGCCAAAGCATGGGCGAGAACGGCGGTTTCAAAGCTGTGTTCGCACAAATTTTCGCTGCGCGTATTTCTCATCAATCCCCAGCGGTTGATGTATTTCATGCGTGACAGCATTGCGTAAAAATGGAACATTTCATTACCCCCGGTCGCATTGAATCGCGTGAATCCCATTTGCCACAGCATTGCTTTTATCGTTAATAAGCGGCTCAATACTTCATATTAGATTATATAATATTAATAATATAATAACAAACGGTAAATATTGCAAGAAACAATTCAGTAATTTTTTAAATTCCCTTTGTTCAGACAAAACCTTGTGATATAATATGCTTGATTAGAAATGGGAGGCGACGGCTTGATCAGCATATTGAATAATCGAAAACAAAACTATTATTTAAAAGCACTGTTATACGGTATGGCAATATCATTTCTATTTTTCATCCCGTTTATTATTTTTGATAACGGTTATTTTTTATTTTACGGCGATTTTAATGTGCAGCAGGTGCCTTTTTACCAAATGTGCCACGACGCGGTGCGAAGCGGCAACATGGGCTGGAGCTGGACAACCGATTTAGGTGCGAACTTTATCGGTTCGTATTCGTTTTACCTGCTTGGCAGTCCTTTTTTTTGGCTGACCATTCCGTTCCCGAGCGCGGCGGTGCCGCATCTGATGGGGCCGCTGCTGATTTTAAAATTCGGCTGTGCTTCGCTGACCGGTTTTCTCTATTTAAAACGTTATGTAAAAAATCCTGATTTCGCGGTCATCGGCGGGATGCTGTACGCGTTTTCGGGCTTTTCGGTCTACAATATCTTCTTCAATCACTTTCATGAGGCAATTATCTTCTTCCCGCTTATGTTGTGGGCGATGGATGAGTATATGTACAAAAAGCGCAGGGGCATTTTTGCACTGACTGTTTTTGCGTGCTGTACCGTCAACTACTACTTCTTTGTGGGACAGGTAGTCTTTTGTTTGATTTATGGATTTACGCGGCTGCTGTGCGGCAACTGGAAAATTTCGCTGCGTGATTTTCTTCTGTTCCTGTGTGAATGTATTATAGGGGTACTGTGTTCGTGTATTTTGCTTGTGCCCACCATTCTTGCAGTAATACAGAATCCGCGCGTGAGCAGCCCGCCGGACGGTTGGAACGCGCTGATTTACGATTGGAACCAGCGCTACGTCCATATTCTGGAGTGCTTCTTCTTCCCGCCGGATATTCCCGCGCGCCCGAACTTTACCCCGAAGTCGGAGGCAAAGTGGGCGTCGCTTGGTGCGTGGTTCCCGTTATTCAGCATGACCGGAGTCATCGGGTTTATGCGGATGCATCAAAAACACTGGCTGAAAAAGATTATTTTCATTTTGTTCTTAATGGCGTTTGTCCCGGTTTTAAATTCTGCGTTTCAGCTGTTCAACTCCTCGTACTACGCGCGCTGGTTCTATATGCTGACGCTGATGCTGGCCCTCGCGACGGTAATTTCCTTGGAGCAGGGGAACGTGGACTGGAAAAGCGCAATCAAATGGACGACCGGTATTACACTTGGAATTGCCCTGCCAATCGGATTGATGGTGAAAACCACACAGCAGAACAATACCAAGGTGACAAGCTTTGGACTTGAGGATTACCCAACCCGCTTTTGGTCCTACGTTGCAATTGCACTGTTAAGTTTGACCTTACTGACGATTATCTTTAAATATTACAAACGGGATAAAAAGAAGTTCATCCGTATGTGCATGGGCGGCATAGCGGTTATCTCGGTTGTGTACGCCGCGTTCTTTATCGCACTCGGCAAAACACAGAGTGATGATACGCACAAAGAAATCATTCCCTACTCGTTAAATGGCGGTGCGGATATCAAACTGCCGGATACCAAAAACTGCCGTATCGATGTGTATGACGGGATGGACAACCAGCCCATGTACTGGCAAATCCCCACGATTCAGGCGTTCCACAGCATTGTACCGGGTTCCATCATGGATTTTTATCCGTCAATCGGCGTGCAGCGCGATGTTGGTTCCCGCCCGGACGTGAAGTACTACGGGTTGCGCGGGCTTACCAGCTGCCGCTGGCTGTTTGACCCGGTCGGCAGCGGAAAAAACTTTGCCGGAGAAGCTGCGTCGGATGAGCCAAAGATGCCGGGTTGGGGCTTATATGCAACACAGAACGGATTTGACATTTACGAAAACGAATATTATATTCCGATGGGCTTCAGCTATGATTCCTACATTACGCGGTCGGAGTACGAACAGGTTGATAAGGAAAGCCGCAATCTGCTGCTGCTGAAAACGCTTGTAATAGAAGACAAGGATGTTAAAAAATATTCCGGTGTTTTACGCCACGATGTCGATTACGCTTCGAGTGAATACACACAGGGTGCGTATTATGCAGATTGCCTGGACCGCAAGTCGATGGCCTGTTCCGACTTTAACCGCGACAACGGCGGCTTTACGGCGAAGATAACGACCGACAAGGAGCGCGTTGTGTTTTTCAGCGTCCCGTGGGAAGGTGGCTGGAGCGCACAGGTGAACGGCAAGACAGCCGAAATCAGCAAGGTCAATGTCGGTTTTATGGCGGTGAAGGTGCCGGCCGGAACCTCAACCATTCGTTTCGACTACGCCACACCGGGCTTAAAGCTGGGTATGCTTGCGTCCCTCGGCGGCGTGGTTCTGTTCGCGATTTATTATTTCACAGTGAGAGCGTATGACAAAAAGAACCCTAAAAAGAGGAAAATATACAGAATAAAACAATATCAATTGCAGAGTGAATCCGTTACTCCCCCGCAGGAGGAGCAGCTATAATTTTGGAGGATATTATGCCGATAGTTTATTTGGTGATTCCATGCTATAACGAAGAGGAAGTTTTGCCGGAAACGGTCAAACGTCTGACAGCGAAAATGACCGGGATGATAGAATCCGGACGTGCCGATAAACAAAGCCGTATGCTTTTGGTGGATGACGGCAGCCGCGACAAAACATGGGAGATGATCAGCGGGTACAGCGACAAAAACGAGCTGGTCAGCGGAATTAAGCTCGCGCACAACCGCGGGCACCAAAACGCCCTTTTGGCCGGATTGATGACTGCGCGCGAATACTGCGACTGCGCAATCAGCCTGGACGCCGATTTACAGGATGATGTTGAGGTGCTGGACGGGTTTGTGGACAAATTCATCGACGGCTGCGACGTGGTTTACGGGGTAAGGAACAAACGTGAAACCGACTCGTTTTTTAAGCGCACGACCGCGCTGGGCTTTTACAAGTTTATGCAGGTGCTCGGCGTGGATTTGGTTTACAACCACGCGGACTACCGATTAATGAGCCGCCGCGCGTTGGACGCGCTCAGCGAATACAAGGAAACCAACCTGTTTTTGCGCGGAATGGTTCCACTGATTGGCTACCGCAGCGATTATGTGTATTACGACCGGCACGAGCGTTTTGCGGGCGAGTCAAAATATCCGCTCAAAAAAATGCTTTCGTTCGCAATCGATGGCATCACTTCGTTCAGTGTAAAACCGCTGAAAATGATCTCGAATTTTGGGGTTATTGTGTCGTTCCTGAGTGTGATTGGGCTAATTTACGCGCTCGTTTCGTACTTTACCGGCAGTGCGGTCGCAGGGTGGACGGCGATTGTTTCTTCCATCTGGCTTTTGGGCGGAATTCAGCTTTTATGCATCGGTGTTTTGGGTGAGTATATCGGCAAAATTTACAGCGAGGTGAAAGCACGCCCGCGCTACAAAATAGAAGAATTTAAAAAATAAGTCGTAATTTGTATAATATTAAAGATATATACGTTATGTATAATTTGAAACAGGACAAGCAGTATTACCCGGGAAATGAAAAAAGCGGACAGGGATTTCCTGTCCGCGATTATTTTAAAAGAATGCGTGTTTCACCGGGGTTTAAGCTGATGAGCTTTGCGGAAATCCGCGGGTGCTTCAGTTCTTTGCGAACCATATCGCGCAGCACCTGGCCGCCGTTGTAGCCGTGTATTACCCTTATTTCGGTAATGCCTTTGTCAGCATGGCTCAAAAGCTGCTCCAGGCCGCGTTTTGCCTCACGTGCGGTCAGTCCGTGAATATCAACTTCAATGGTCGTTCCGTATTTTGTTTGCAGCATCATATTCTCCAAGGATAATCATATTAATAGGTTTACTCACCGTAAGATGAGCTAAGCAATTATTTATTTATAGTATACTATAAATCCCGAAAAAAATAAAACGAAATTATGAATGAATACAAGGGCAATCAAACGGATGAAAAGGCCGGCCCTTTATGATATAATAAGACGATAAGGGGGGATTGGGATGAAGGTTGTAGACCTGCGCAATATCTTTGCAAGCTGTAACGATGCGCTCATCGAAATCAGCGACAATTTAATTTATTACGCGGAGGAGAAAAGGGAGGAAGGGCACAATAACCTCTTTATTCTTGAGTATAACCGCGTCACACGCCGCGAGCGTATCGTTACCAATTATTTCCTCAGCAATCCTACCTTTGTACAGCACTTTTTCAGCTTTCCGGAGGATATCCTCATTGTGATGGAAAGCGGCGAAAGCGATGCGTGGATTCTGCGTATTGATAAGCGCACGGGCGCGGAAAGAAATTTGGCAAAGCTGAGCTTTGTCGGCAGCTTTGCCGATTGCAAGGCGCTGGACGAAAGCCATGTGATGCTTTATACTACCGAAAACGAAAAGGATAAAAGCCTGTTCAAGGAATATAAAAAACTGACCGGAACCGCAAGGGTTGCATATCTTTATGATTTGGATGAAGAAGCATATTTTTATGTGCGTGACCCGCGTGTTTGCAATGCAGACAGCGCCGGATTCATAACCTATGACCTTGACGGAGAAAGTCAGCTTTTACTGCTTCAGCCGCACGGCAGCGAAGAGGAAAAAGAAAACTCCTATAAAAACCGGCGCTGGATCGGTGATAATATCAACGATAACGTGTGGCTTTGCCCGCTTTTCGATTTTATTGTTTCGGTCAAAGCCGGTGAGGAACGTGTGCCGCTTGAATTGATTTTGAGTGCGGGAACCAGCGGCCTGGTACGCTTTGCGGGAATGGATGAAAACAACCTTTATTTTCGCGCAAAGTACTTTCCCACGGATGACCAACGGCTGTGCGCATACAACAAGGCGGCGGGCAAAAAAATGATTATGGCGGAGCTGAACCTAACGGAAAACGAAAAGCCGGCCTCGTTCTGTATCGACGTAAGCGGCGGACGGGCCTACCGGATTACAGAGAGTGAAGACGATTACGAGGTTGACGGCGTACTGAATTCCACAGTTCACGCGAAATACAGTAAAGAGCTTGGCGATTTTATCGCTTGTGTGGAAGACAGGTTTATCCTTGCACGCTATGTGCTTGCCGACGACAAAGACTCCTTTGAATTCAACTCGATTTACGATGTGAAAACAGGCGAGCAGAAAAGTTATGAGTGCAGCTGTGCCGTTCAAGGCTCAACGGTGGTTTTGTACTGATACTATTCTCATGCAAAATCCAACGCGCTTGGCGCTGTAAAAGCGTGATTTCATGTTTTTAATGGATTTTAGTATGATGGATGAGATATAAAGGTGGCAGATTAAATAAAAAATACCGCGTGGGAAATTTCTCCCACGCGGTATTTTGTTGATTTGATTCATCCGTCCGACGGAGCTGCGATTAGACTTACTTGCTCGACGCGGTGGACGCAGCCGAGGAAGGTGCGGTTGAAGCGGCTGCCGAAGAAGTGGCAGTCACAAACATGGAAGGTTTGTAGGAATCAAGCGCCTTCTGGTTGATGGTTACATTGGTGTACGCCGCGGCCAGTTTGTCCATATCGGCGGAATACTCGGTGCCCTTTAACTGGGCAATGATGGAGTTGCGGCCGTTATCGGTTCCCAACTCTGTGGCGGTTTTCTTTGTAATGTCATTTTTGACGGCGATTAAATAAGTTCCGGAAATCTCAGCAGCCTTTACTTCGCCGTTTTTCATGGCTTTCAGCATTGTTACTAAATCAGCCGGGTAGGAAGTACTGCTGGAAAGATCGGCGGTTACGGACTGCAGCGGGTCCGCAGTCTGCTTCGAGGAAGTCTTGTATGCGTCGGCTGCCTGCCGTATGGTTTTTTTGCCGGCGGCAATATCAGTTACATAGCCGTCAAATTCTTTTTTCAATGTGGTTTTTTGTGCATCCGTAAAGGCAACAGCGTTTCCGCTTGCGTCCGTACTGTACATCGGTGCGTAAATAAAGTTAAAGTCAGTGAAATTCTTTTCAAAAAAGGACTTCAGGTCGGCATCGGAAACTGCCTTTTTGCCGCCTTTGCCGTAAAGTGCGCTAAATATCTTTTGGCTCTTAACGCCATAATCCGAATACACCAAATTGAACGAAGTCTTTGAAATACCGTATTTCTCAAGGGTGGAGCTTGCCTGCTGCCATTGAGAATCCGTAGTGCTGGCAATGCTTTTTGTTTCGTCGGCAGTCAGCGTAAGGCCGAGTTCTTTCATTTTATCATTGATTACAAAAAGCATTTTTGTGTAGTTAAGCGCTTTATCTTTAATGTAGGTTTCGGCGTCTTTCCCGTCTATCTTTTGTTCCAGAACCGGCTTTGAAGCGTCAGGCTTCGCACTTTCCGCGTCCTGATATGCGTAGTATAAATAATAGATATATGCTCCGATCGGAGTGGTAAGACTGTCATTTTTCAGTGCCCAGCTTTTGTCGGTGGAACACGCGGCTGTGCTGACCATGATAACAAGAGCCATCATAAGGGCAACAAGCTTTTTAGACGATTTTAACATAGCTACCTCCAGCGCTTTTTGCGCAAAACAAATTTTAAATGAACTTCCGCATACTCCAAGGTTTAAAACCCGTCTGATACAAAATCCAACTCGCTACGCACTATAAAAACGTAATTTCATATTTTTATTGGATTTTGGTATAAATTTTAAACGCCGGAAATCAAGAATACTGTTCATAATTATACTCTTATCCAAGCAGCTTGTCCAGTACTCAAGCGCCTGTTTGTGTGAATGTTGTGTGAAACATTTTAAAAAACATTGGCATGCAAGGGACAGTATACCCGTCGAGCCTTCGCTTTAATCGTTTTGTACCTTGCTGTTCAGTTTTACCGCAGAAGAATTTTCCTGCGTTTTGTCAATTGCCGTCAAAATTTCGGTTAATGTGTCGAGCGGGGTCGCACCCGCAAGAATTTTAACGCTGATATACGGTTTTGCGCCGGCGTTGAGCATAACGCGTGAACGCATGGCGGAAATCAGCGCGCCGACCTGCTTCATATCGATTTTAGTCTTATACAGCAGCAGCACATCGCCCTGCTGCTTGATTTCGTAAATTCCGAGCTGAGAAGCCAGATTGCGCAGTAGCGCGACTTCTATCAAGCCGTTTACGCTTTCCGGCGGCTCGCCGAAGCGGTCGATCAGTTCATCGGTCACGTCGAGCGCGTCCTCGCGGTTGCGAATATCCGCGATGCGGCGGTAAATTTCAAGCCGCTGGCTGAGGTTTGAAATGTAGTTTTCGGGAATGTGCGCCTGAATCTGCATATCCACGAGGCATTCCGCGTCGTACTCAGGCGGCGCTTCGCCCTTTTCACGACTGATTGCTTCGGCGAGCAAATGCAGGTACATATCGTAGCCGACGGCTTCCATATGACCGTGCTGTTCACCGCCGAGAATGTTGCCCGCGCCGCGGATTTCGAGGTCACGCATGGCAATTTTAAAGCCGGAACCGAATTCGGTAAATTCTCGGATTGCCGAAAGGCGCTTCTGCGCGATTTCAGTCAACACCTTGTTGGGTGTAAAGGTAAGGTAGGCGTAAGCGCGGCGATTGGAACGCCCCACTCGCCCGCGAAGCTGGTGCAGCTGGGAAAGCCCCATCCGGTCGGCATTTTCAATGATGAGTGTGTTGGCGTTCGGAACGTCCACGCCGGTTTCAATGATGGTGGTGCAGACCAGAACATCGATTTCATGCTCGATCAAGCGGCGCCAGACCTCCGAAAGCTCCTGCTCGGTCATTTTGCCGTGACCGAAGCCGATGCGCGCTTCAGGAATCTGTGCCTGTAACCGCGCCGCGGTGGTTTCAATACTGGCTACGTCGTTGTGCAGGTAGTAAACCTGCCCGCCGCGCCGTAGCTCGCGCCGGATGGCTTCGGCGATCAGGCCGCTGTCGTGCTCCAAAACATAGGTTTGCACGGGGTGGCGGTCATGCGGTGCTTCTTCAATCACGCTCATGTCGCGAATGCCGGAAAGCGCCATGTTCAGCGTTCGCGGAATCGGCGTAGCCGAAAGCGTGAGGACGTCCACATTTTTGCACAGTGATTTCAGCTTCTCTTTTTGCGCCACGCCGAAACGCTGTTCCTCATCGATAATCACAAGACCCAAATCGCGGAATTTTACATCTTTTGAAACAAGACGGTGTGTTCCAACGACCATATCAATTTCGCCGCGCTTTAAACGACGGATAATTTCCTCCTGCTGCTTTGGGGTGCGGAAACGCGAAAGCAGTTCGATTTTTACGGGAAAACCCTCCATGCGCTTGGTAATTGTCTGATAGTGCTGCCACGCAAGAATGGTCGTTGGTACGAGCATGACGCATTGTTTGGAATCCGTAATGCACTTAAACGCCGCGCGCAGGGCGACTTCTGTTTTACCGAAGCCGACGTCGCCGCAGAGAAGGCGGTCCATGGGAGCCTCCTGCTGCATGTCGCCTTTGATATCATCGATGGAGCGAAGCTGCCCTTCTGTTTCGTCAAATTCAAAATGCGCTTCAAAATCACGCTGCCATTCATTATCTTCCGGGAATATATGCCCTTTTGCCTGCATACGGTCGGCGTAAAGCTTAATCAGCTCCTTCGCCATATCTTTTACTGCCGCGCGAACCTTCGCTTTGGCTTTCTGCCACTCCACGCCGCCCAGACGGTGCAGCTTGATGTTCGCGTCCTCACGCGGGCCGATGTATTTTGAAACCATGTCCAACTGGGTGACAGGAACATAGAGCGTATCATTTTTTGCATATCTTACTTTAATATAATCTTTCACAACCCCGTGCATGTCGATTTTATGGATTCCCTCGAACACGCCGATACCGTGTGACGCGTGCACCACATAATCACCGGGGGTCAGTTCGGCCAGACTGTAGATTCCCTGGCTGTTCTTGCTGCGCTTTGTCTTTTTTGCGGGGGTGGTGATCAGCCGCCCGTGGGTGATTAAGCCAAAAAATGCGCCGGGGTATTCCAGTCCGGCGGAAAGTGCGCCGGTCGTGATGATGACCGAGCCGCGTTCCACGTTTTCGGGATTTTCAACATAAACGGCGGGAATGCCCTGCGCCTGTAAGTCGGCGGCGGTTGTCCGCGCGCTGCGTTCGTTGCCGGCAAGAACCACGCAGCCCCATTTGTTGACAAGCATATTCTGGATATCCTCACCCAAAAGCTGGGTGCTGCCGCCCCAGACCGAAAGCTGGCGCACGGTCAGACTCACAAGAGTACGAACGGGCGTGTCGTAGCTGCCGCGCACAAATGTATCCATATAAATTGCGCCGCGGCTTTCAAATTTTGAAAGGGCATACGGATAGTCGCCGCTGAAGGTGTCGAGTCCGCGGCAGAGGGTGCCGTCCGCAAGGAATTCCCTCACGTCCTCGCCCCATTGCCAGAGCGTACTTCTCATGCGTTCCTTTGATTTGATCGGTTCGCTGACAAACAGCAGCGTATCATCACTCATATAATCAAATAAAGTAGCGGAGGTTTCATAAAGGAAAGAGATGAATTTATCCGCGCAGCCCAAATGCACGCCGGTTTGCAGCTTTTCGGCCTGTGCCGTCAAAACAGTCTTGGCGGCGGGGGCGGCTTTTCCACGCAGGGAAGCGGCGTGTTTGATGATTTTCTGTGCCAAAAGCGCGGGGTTGTCGATTAACGCTTCCACAGCGGGGGCAATCGTAATCTGATCGATGGTTTCGGTGCGGCGCTGGGTTTCAAGGTCAAACAGCGAGATGGTGTCGACTTCGTCACCCCAGAACTCCACACGTGCCGGACTTGCCGCGTCGGGGGTAAAGATGTCCAATATCCCGCCGCGCTGGGAAAACTGGCCGGTGCCGTCAATCTGCACCGCGCGCTCGTAACCGCAGGCGGAAAGCGCGTTCAACACATCCTGCATCGGGATGGCTTGACCTGTTTTCAACGATACCGTGCGCTTTTGCAATTCTTTGGGCGGGATGGTGTATTGCAGCGCCGCGTCAATACAGCACACAACCGCGCTGCACTCGCCGCTCAGCAATTGTTCAAGCACCAAAAGCCGTTGATGTTCATACTCGTGGCTGCTGCCTACGGCGTCGCGCAGATTGAAATCACGTATCGGATAGAACAGCGGCTTCATGCCCATTGCGCTTAAATCGTCACAAAAGCGCTGCGCCTCGCTTTCGTCGCCGGCAACGACAAAAGCCCTGCGGCTTAATTTGGCGCAGAGCGAATAGATAATATTTGCCTTGTGGATACCCGAAAGTCCGGTCACCGCCGCAGGCAGCGCAGCGGTTTTGACGGCGGCTTCAAGTGTTTGGAACTCCTTGAGGCCGCTGATGGCGTTGGTGAGAAAATTCATCGGTTTTCCAACTTTTCTTTGATTTATTCAAGTAAAGAAATAAATACTAAAATTTATGATTCATTTAAATATATGCTTACTTTATGAATTATATTTATTCATCGCTTCGGCGGCATTGCCCTGAACCATGAGCTCAACCGAGGAATTGGCGTGGTCAATTGCCTCTGCGAGCGCCTTTTGCTCGGAAGTGCTGAATCTGGAAAGCACCCAGTCGGCCAAATCCCACTGGGGGCTGGGCTTTGCGCCGGTGCCGAGCTTAATGCGCGGAAAGGTATCCTTGCCGCTCAGATAAATAATATTTTTCATCCCGTTCTGGCCGCCGTCGCTGCCTTTCATGCGAATCCGCATATGACCCGGTTCGAGAGAGATATCATCGAACAGGATAATTACATTCTCGGGCGGAAGCTTATAAAAGCCCATGGCTTCGGTCACGCTTTGCCCGCTCAGGTTCATGTAGGTGGAAGGCTTTAACAATAAAACCTTCTTACCGCCGATGGACGCGGTGCCGCATAGCCCCTTAAACTTGACGCGGTCTACCCGAGCCCCCGCCTTTTCGGCGATATAGTCGAGCGCCATAAAGCCCGCGTTGTGGCGGGTGCCCTCGTACTTGCTGCCGGGGTTACCCAGACCGACAAGAATGTACTCTACCGAACCGGCCGGTTCGGCACTTTTCATAAACGGATTTTTAAACATGTTGTGTTGTTACCTCGTTATATTGATTAAGAAACGGCAAACGAACTCCCTCAGACGCGCCGGACCTGCCGGTCGGGACTTGCCTACGGCAGTGCTCGGTCTTAAGGCAGAGTAAAGGAATATGGCGGAGTAGAAAAAATCCACTCCGCCTGGTTATTAAATTGATAAAAACTTTTATATTTAGACAAACATGGGGGATACCGGTTTGTCTTCATAGATGCGCTCAATTGCTTCGGCAAAAAGCGGGGCAACCGGCAGCACAGTGATGTTTGGCAACTGCTTTTCCGGAGGAAGCGGAATGGTGTCGAGCAAAATAACTTCTTTGATCGTACTGGTTTTAATGCGCTCAATGGCCGGACCGGAAAGCACGGCGTGTGTTGCGCATGCGGTCACTTCACTGGCTCCGCCTTTTTCAATGATTGCGGAAGCGGCGTTGCAGAGAGTTCCCGCCGTATCAATCATATCGTCGACGAGAATGACTTTTTTACCCTTTACGTCACCAATGATGTTCATAACCTCGCAGACATTGGCCTTCTGGCGGCGCTTGTCCACAATGGCAAGGGGGCAGCCGATGCGCGCGGCAAAGTTGCGTGCGCGGGTGACGGAACCAAGGTCGGGGGAAACAACGACATAATCTGATGTTTCGTCGCCAATGCGTTCCTTTAAAAAGGAGGAGAGCATTGGGACGCCGAGAAGGTGGTCAACAGGAATGTTAAAAAAGCCCTGGATTTGAGGGGCATGCAAGTCCATTGTCAAAACGCGGTCAGCGCCGGCAGTGGTAATCAGGTCAGCGCAAAGCTTTGCCGAAATCGGGTCGCGCGCTTTGGCCTTACGATCCTGCCTGGCGTAGCCAAAGTAGGGCATAACAGCTGTGATACGGGCTGCGGAAGCACGTTTCATCGCGTCAATCATAATCAGCAGTTCCATCAGATTGTTGTTGACCGGTTCGCAGGTAGACTGAACAATAAAGCAGTCCGAGCCGCGGACGGACTCAAAAAGTGACATGGAAATTTCACCATCGCTGAAAGTTGAGACTTCGCTTTTTCCCATTGGAAGACCCAAACACTCCGAAATCTGTCTTGCTACGCGCTGATTGGCGTTGGCAGCAAAAATTTTGATATCCTTGCCATGAAAATTCATTTGCATATCCCCCTGTATTCTATTTCGCTATCTATGGTTTATAACCGTAAAAGGCGCAATCGCCTGGCTTGCCTCAATTGTGCAGCTTTCGCACTGAACCGAGTTCAGCACAACGTGGTCGCCCACACAGCAGTCGCATAAAAGCGAGTTGGGACCCAAAGTGCAGCCGCAACCGATTGTGGTTTTACCCTGTAAAATTGTGCCGGGCAAAACGCAGGTATCGCTGCCGATGGTGACATCCGGCCCGATGATGATGCCGTCACGGCAGGGAATTTCGACTCCGTCGCGCATATGGGCCGACACGATACTGTCCCGTGCGATGGAGTTGAGTGAATTCAGCTGCAGGCAGTCGTTGGCACCCAGCACAGCGTTTGCTTCACTGGTTGTGTGCGCGTCCGCGCGCTTGCCGTGCTCAATTAAAAGTTTAACCGCGTCGGTCAGGTAGTACTCACCCTGCGCGTTGTCGTTTTTAATATGATTTAAAATATCGAGTAAGTCATCCACCTTAAACCAATATGCGCCGGAATTGATTTCACAAATGGAAAGGGTTTCCCAGTCGGCGTCTTTCTGCTCCACAATGGCGCTGATTAGATGGGTGTCGGGGTCGCGGACAATACGGCCGTAACCGGTCGGATCGTCCAGAACGGCAGAAACAACCGTAACCGCGTTGCCGTTTTCACTGTGATCCTTTAACGCCTCGCCGATTACCTGTGCATCGACAAACGGCGCGTCTCCATTTAAAATCAGAACATTGCCCCCGCGGTGTTCGCGCAGGAACGGCACGGCCATCATAGCCGCGTGGCCGGTGCCCTTGCGTTCGGGCTGCAGCACATGCGCTACGCCGGGACGGTTGCCGCAGGCGTTCAAATCGGAAAGGTATTTCTCCACATCTTCGTGCATGTAGCCGGTTACAACACAAATGTTGCAAACGCCCGCACTGTACGCCGAATCGATTACCCATTGCAGCATTGGCTTGAACAGCACTGGCGAAAGCACCTTAGGACGATTTGACTTCATCCGTTTGCCCTCGCCGGCGGCAAGAATGACTGCGCAGATATCTTCTGGCATATTATTCCCTCCGTGAAATATATCATAATCATAAATTTTGTGTCAATTTTATATCAATGTGTATTATCTCTATTATCTCATAAGAATCAGATTTTTCAAGCTAAAATTATATATTTGGCGATGTTTTGTTAAACATACTCTGTTTTTACAAAATTTATTTGAAATTATCAGTTGCTTTTATTAAAATACATATAGTAATTATCGGTCGATTTTGTTATAATACAGTATGAGCGATTTTAAGCGTGTAAAAAATGAATTATTTATAGGAGGTACTATTAATGAGTCACAAGTATGTTTACCTTTTCTCCGAAGGAAATGGCAAGATGAGAGAGCTGCTCGGAGGCAAAGGAGCGAACTTAGCCGAGATGACCGTTCTCGGAATGCCTGTTCCGCAGGGCTTTACAATTTCTACTGAGGCCTGCACACAGTATTATGAAGATGACCGCCAGATTAATGCCGGCATTCAAGCTGAAATTTATGAATACCTTGCAAAAATGGAAAAAATATGCGGAAAGAAATTTGCAGATCCGGAAAACCCGCTTCTCGTTTCCGTGCGTTCCGGCGCCCGCGCTTCCATGCCTGGTATGATGGATACAATTTTGAACCTTGGCCTCAACGATACCGTTGTCGAGGGACTTGCAAAATTAACAAACAGCCCGCGTTTCGCTTATGATTCTTACCGCCGTTTTGTGCAGATGTTCTCTGACGTTGTCATGGAAATGAGCAAGACGGAGTTCGAAAAAATCATTGAAGCGAAGAAGCAGGAAAAAGGTGTTAAATTGGACACCGAGCTTGACGCAGACGATTTGAAGGACCTTGTAAAAAAATTCAAGGCTTTCTATAAAGCACAAAAGGGCGAGGACTTCCCGACTGACCCGAAGATTCAGCTCCTGGAAGCCGTTAAGGCTGTTTTCCGTTCTTGGGACAACCCCCGTGCCAATGTGTACCGCCGTATGAACGAAATTCCTTACAACTGGGGTACTGCCGTCAGCGTACAGTCGATGGTATTCGGTAACTCCGGCGACAAATCCGGCACAGGCGTTGCATTTACCCGTAACCCTGCAACCGGCGAAAAAGCACTGTTCGGTGAGTACCTGATTAATGCACAGGGCGAAGACGTGGTTGCAGGTATTCGTACCCCGCTGCCGATCAGTCATTTGCAGCAGGACATGCCTGAAGTTTACAGACAGTTTGCCGACATTGCGACAAAGCTTGAAAAACACTTCACCGATATGCAGGACATGGAGTTCACTATTGAAAACGGCAAGCTCTATATGCTGCAGACCAGAAACGGCAAGAGAACCGCAGCCGCTGCACTGAAAGTTGCTGTTGACCTTGTTGACGAAAAGATGATTACCGAAGAAGAGGCAGTTTTAAGAGTTGAGCCAAAGCAGCTCGATTCCCTGCTCCACCCGCAGTTCGACGCAACTGCAATTAAAAAGGCCAAAGCAATCGGCAAGGGTCTTGCTGCTTCCCCGGGCGCTGCCTGCGGCAGAGTCGTCTTCTCCGCTGAAGACGCGAAAGAATGGCACGATAAGGGCGAGAAAGTCGTTCTTGTTCGTTTGGAAACTTCCCCGGAAGACATTGAAGGCATGGCAGTTGCACAGGGCATCCTCACCGTTCGCGGCGGCATGACCTCCCACGCGGCTGTTGTTGCACGCGGCATGGGCACTTGCTGTGTATCCGGCTGTGGCGAAATCACCGTTGACTACGATGCAAAGAAATTCACCCTTGCGGGCCAGACTATTAAAGAGGGCGACTATGTTTCCATTGACGGTTCAACCGGCAATATTTACGCTGAAGCAATTCCTACAGCAGCGGCTACCATTTCCGGCGATTTCAATCGCTTTATGAAGTGGGCCGATGAGTTCCGTACACTCGAGGTTTATACCAATGCCGATACACCGAAGGACGCTCAGCAGGGCAGAGATTTCGGCGCACAGGGCATCGGCCTTTGCCGTACCGAGCACATGTTCTTTGAAGGCCAGCGCATTAAGGCAATGCGTGAAATGATTGTTGCAAAGACAACCGCAGAGCGCGAAAAAGCACTTACAAAGCTGATTCCTTTCCAGCAGGGCGACTTTGAAGGCCTGTATGAAGTGATGGAAGGCCGTCCGGTCATCATCCGCTTCCTCGACCCGCCTCTCCATGAGTTCCTGCCGACGAAGGAAGAAGATATTAAGGAAATTGCCGGTGAGCTGAGCATTACTGTTGAAGATCTTAAGAATGTAATTGCAAGCCTGCATGAGTTTAACCCGATGATGGGCCACCGCGGCTGCCGCCTTGCCGTTTCCTATCCGGAAATCGCAAGAATGCAGACAACAGCTGTGATCAACGCAGCAATTGCAGTCAACAAGAAGCATCCTGAGTTCAACACGGAGCCCCGTATCATGATTCCTCTCGTGGGCGAAGTAAAAGAGCTTAAGTTTGTTAAGGATATCGTTACAGAAACAGCCGACAAGATTATCAAAGATGCTGGAATCCAACTGAAGTATCAGGTTGGTACCATGATCGAAATCCCACGCGCTGCCTTAACTGCTGACGAAATTGCCACGGAAGCCGAGTTCTTCAGCTTCGGCACCAACGACCTGACCCAAATGACCTTTGGTTTCAGCCGCGACGACGCCGGCAAGTTCCTCAACTACTATTATGAAAATAAGATTTACGAGTCCGACCCGTTTGCTCACCTTGACCAAAAGGGTGTTGGCAAGCTGGTTAAGATGTCTGTTGAGCTTGGCCGCAAGACCAGACCTGACATCCACCTGGGCATCTGCGGCGAACACGGCGGCGACCCGACTTCCGTTGAGTTCTGCCACAAGGTTGGCCTCAATTATGTATCCTGCTCACCGTTCCGCGTGCCGATTGCACGTTTGGCCGCTGCACAGGCTGCTGTTAAAGAAAAGAGAGCCAAATAAGTCCCGTTCCGATAGAAGTTCATTTGATTCCCCGTGCTCTTTGAGTACGGGGAATCTTTATAAGTAATATTGGGGCAAAATGCAAAATATGCGGGAGGTTAATGAAATTGAATAAGAAACAAATCAAAGGAATTGTTATTGTATTGCAAGCCTTTTTGGTTGCGGCATTGTTTTTACCGGCGGGCACCATCACGGGAGAGGTAAAAATAAATGACACCTCGCTGAGCGTATTTGGTATGATTGACCGCTACGCCGGCATGGGGTTTTCTGACGATGCACTGTTTTATATGGTGATGGCCTGCGCTTTTCCGGTGGCGATTATTCTTTCCATTTTATTTTTAAAAGAGAGGACAAATTTCGGCGCGGCAGTCGTGATTTCCGCGTTTTATGCTACGGCGTCCGCGTGTTTTTTCAGTTCAGCAAAGAGGAAGATGGTCGATTACGCAACTTTAACGAGCATACCGTATCTGATTATTTTTGTATCGCTTGTTTCCATGATGCTGTTAATACTGGGCTTTTTTTACGCTGCACCAAGTGAACCGGACGAGAAGAATAAGAATGATTAGCGCCGATCAAGGAAGTTTATGAATTGACAAAAGCTGCGTATTATTTTATAATGGATAAGTTATATGCGCTTGTAGCTCAGCAGGATAGAGCGGTCGCCTCCTAAGCGACAGGCCAGAGGTTCGAATCCTCCCAGGCGCGCCAAGAACAATCCGCGCCCGGAGTTTTCCGGGCGCGTTCTGATTTACCCCGTGGCGAAGCCACAATTTTATTGAACGAATTGGAACATATAAAGGAGATTTCTTATGAGTAATTCGCCCTATTATCAATACAACCCGTACAACGTACCACCGCCGTATGTGCTCGCACAGGGCGAAAAACGGGAATTGAGACGAACCTCAAACATGCTTTGCTGGACATTGCTTATTGCAATGTTCCTGATGACTGCATTTTCCGCATACATATGCCCACTTTATTTAAAAGCGGTAGGCTATACCGGGGATTATTCCGTGCAAGGCTTCGGCGGGTTTACGCCGGTGCTTTATTATCTTGCAACCGGGCTGGGCTATGTTGCAGGGCTGGCTGTTCCCGCCCTGCTGTATTTTGCAATCAGGCGTATTTCCTTAAGTGATATTCTTCCTTTTGAAAAAGCAGGCGTGGTCAAAACCGCGGCATGTGTGTTCTTTGGTTCGGCTGTTTGTATGCTCGCGAATATTCCCGCCAATGCGGTAGTAAATATTGAAACCAGGTTTGGGTTCAGCGGAAACATGCCGGATATGCCCCTGACAAATGATGCATGGGTATTGGTTTTATACGGAATAACGATTGCCATCATTCCGCCGATTGTTGAGGAGCTTTTGTTCCGTGGCATGATTTTGCAGAGCCTGCGTAAATACGGGGATGGTTTTGCGGTGGTTGCTTCGGCAATGCTGTTCGGCCTTTACCATGGTAACTTTGTTCAGATTGTATTTGCTTTTATCGCGGGTCTTGTCATGGCGCATGTCGTTGTGCGTACCGGCTCGCTCTGGACTTCCATCCTGATTCATTTTATTAATAACGGAGTTTCCTTTGCACTTGAGATGGTGAAGCGTTTCGCCGGTGACGATGTGACGAACATGGTCAATAATATTGTTGTCGCCTGTCTTTTGGCGCTGGGCGTTATCTCGTTTATTTATCTTTTGATGAAGGATAAGCATTTTTTCAAAGGGGATTCATTTAATCCGTTTTTTAAGTTTTCATCCAAGATCGGTGCGGTTTTTGCCAACCCGGGCGGAGTTGCGGTTATCCTTTTCTCAGCGGTCACATCCATCTATATTCTGACGAACTATTGATGATGGAACGGGAAGAAGCTTTCATGCGTGAGGCGCTCAAGCTTGCGCGCGAGGCGGCGGCGGACGGTGAAGTACCGGTCGGCGCCGTTGTTGTAAAAGATAACACTGTTATCGCAGTGGGGCGTAACCGCCGCGAAACAGCCAAAAATGCTTTGTGCCACGCGGAATTGGAAGCGATTCACAACGCCTGTGTACAATTGGGCGGCTGGCGGCTTTGGCAGTGCGAGCTGTATGTTACACTCGAACCCTGCCCGATGTGCGCAGGCGCCATAATTAACGCGCGCATTCCACGCGTCATTTTTGGTGCGAGCGATCAAAAAGCCGGTTCCTGCGGTTCGGTGGTCAATTTATTTGAACTGCCCTTTAATCACAAGCCGGAACTGGTCGGCGGCGTTCTTGCGGATGAGTGCGCCGCGCTTTTAACGGAGTTCTTTCGAAAATTGAGAGATAAAAAATAGGAGGAAGCATTTTGCTTCCTCCTATTTTCTGCGTGATGGCCGAAATCCGTCGTTGTTTGGGCGACTGTTTCGGGTTGTTCTTTCCGGCCTTACGGCAAGCCGGTTTTTGCTGCTTTTAATTTTTCCGAATGTTCTCGTCAGTATGAAAAGTCCGATTATAATAAACAAAGGGCCGAAGCCTGGCATTTTAATTCCCCCAGTAAAGTCATTCGTTCTGCCACACTTACTTTTTTCGTGTAAATTCTTTATCGTCCAGATACATGGTGTTTCCGTCAAGTTTCAGCGAGTAGGTATCCGTAACTTTTTTTACAACAACGCTGTATTCAATTGTAATTTTATCATTCGCAATAGAATAGCTGCCCTTGAACGAGCCAAGGTTAAGCGCTTCTATTTTCATTTTGCCGTCAGGTTCAAATTTATACTCCGTTAAGCCGTAAGAATCCTTCCAAGTGCCAATCACGCTGTCATTGTTCACGTTGGCAGGAACGGTCTTGCAGCCTGCTAAAACCAACAGGAATACCGCACACAGCAGAACAACCAGATGCTTTGCTTTCATCTGAAGCCCTCCCTTGAAGTGTAATCATCCATTATACTATCATTAATATTTAGTTTTAACAAGTCAAAAAAAGAAATTGTAAATGATATCAGATTTAAAAAAGAGAAAATTTCCAAATAATTTGTATGGGTGTACCAATATAGTCCCAACCGTGCTCACATTAAGAACATATGTTCTTATTTGTCTTGCCAATACGCCCCAATTCTATTAGTATTTAAATAGAGACACCGGTATATGAATACTTGCAGTTCATTTCGGCGTATTGAAAGGAGCAATATGGACTATAACGAATGGGGCACAGAGTACCTTGATGAAGCGGAAAAACTGAGGGAGCGGATAGCCCCGCTGCGCAGGCAGGCAGCAGCGGCGGGCAGTGAAGCGGCGACAAAGCTGTACCGCAGGATTGGAGTGCTGAACGACATGTATCTTGATTGTCTGCACACGGGGCGGTATTTGACGCAAAGCGGGGCGAAACGATGAGGAGAAAAACTACTTTGAGCCTTGACCTGTTTGGGGACAGGCTCGACCTTAGCCGCTATGAGACACAGGACAACGGAGAACGCGAAAGAATGTTGCGTACCTTAAGGCGCGCGATGGAGGGCGAGCTGACCGAACGCCAGCGGGAGTGCGTGCGGTTGCGGTATTTTGACGGAAAAAGCGTCAATGAGGTGGCGGACGCACTCGGCGTCACACCGCCGACCGCGTCGAAGCACCTGAAAAAAGCGCGCGCCCGCCTCGGCAAAGTGATGGGGTATTCGTTTTCAAGATTAAATTAGAAAATGGCAGACAAGCGATCGCTTGTCTGCCATTTATTCCGCCTGTATGGTGCCGCCGCCGACAACGAGGTCGCCGTCGTAAAACACAACGGCTTGTCCCGGGGTGACGGCGCGCTGCGCTTTTTCAAAGTCCACGCGAACCTTGCCTCCGTTGAGCGGAATCAGCTTTGCTTTTGCGGGCTGTGCCTGATAGCGTACCTTTGCGGTGATTTCCATTTCGCTTTGCAGGGTGTCGAACGGGATGAAATTCAGGTCGGCGGCAATCAGGGAGGACGAGTACTGGCTGCCCTCCTCGCCGAGCGTAATCTGATTATGTACCGTATCGATTTTTGTCACATACATCGGCTTGCCGAATGTGACGCCCAAGCCCTTGCGCTGGCCGATGGTGTAGTGCGTGATGCCGAGATGGCGACCAAGCGGTTTGCCGCTTTCGTCAATGAAATTGCCCGCGGGCGCTTTTGTGCCGGTGTAGCGTTCAATAAAGCCCGCGTAATCGTTGTTTTCGACAAAGCAGATTTCCTGGCTGTCCGGCTTGTGGGCAACGGGCAGTCCGGCTTCCTCCGCCATGGCGCGCGCCTGCGGTTTGGTGTAATTACCAAGCGGCATCAAGGTGCGGCTGAGCTGTTCCTGTGTGAACGAATACAGAACATAGCTTTGATCCTTGCTGGTCGGCGCTTTTTTTAAAAGCCACCGTCCGGCATTGTTTTGTTCAATAATTCCATAGTGACCGGTGGCGATATAGTCAAAGTCAAGCGCTGTTGCGCGCTGAAGCATCGCGTCAAATTTAACATGCCGATTGCACGCAATGCACGGGTTGGGTGTTAACCCCGCCGCATACTGCGCCGCAAAATAATCAATGACATCTGTTTCAAAGATATCCGTAAAATTCAGAACCATGTGGTCAATACCAAGCTTGTAGGCAACCCGCCGCGCGTCGTCAATATCGTCGAGCGAGCAGCAGCCGCCCGCCGCGCTCTGCTGCATGTATTCATCGGGGCGCAATCGCATGGTGACCCCGGTTACATCATAGCCGGCCTTAAGCAGCAAAAGGGCAGCCACCGAGCTGTCCACTCCGCCGCTCATGCCGAGCATTACCTTTTTCTTCATCATTCCTGCGGGTTCTCCGCTGCATCGTCAGCGGCCTCTTCCGCAGCTTCCTCAGCCGTGTCGGAACTGGTGTTGGCTTTGTCCACGATGGAGGAGTCTGCAACAAAGTCGTCGTCTTCCATGCTGTCCCCGCCAACATCGTTTTCGTCATAGCACGGGCAGTAATCGCAGTCGTCGTGGCAATCCGCACAGGCGTCTTCGTCTTCCCCGGTGGCGGTGATTTCATCCAACTTTAAAAATGCTTTTTTCATACGCTGGTCGGAAAGTTCAACCGCCTTGCACAAAGCCTCGGTTTCTTCGTTTTGGGCATCACGCAGGTTTTCAAAGTAATATTTACCCAAAGAAACATAAGCGCGGGCTTCGCTTTCTCTTTCGTTTTTAATCACAATTCTTATACGATTAACAAGTGCGGCTTTGCGGTTTTTCTCAACAACATAGTCGACTGCTTTTGTTACGCTGCCGGTTACCGATTTAAAAAAATTCATAGAGTACCTCCTGCCGCAAATGCGGTCATAATTTTAGGTGATTCCTTATTTGTTATTATATCGCAAAACACTGTAAAAAAACAGTGTTATTTATGTGCTATTTAATTGTATTCCTTTTTTTTACTTGCTGTGATATAATAATCAAATATGCAAAGGCTAAGGAGGATGTAAAATGTCAATGCTAACGAGTAAGGACGTGAGCTGTCCGCACTGCGGCGCTGTGGTAAAAACGCAGATGGCCGAGGGCATAAACGCCGGTGAAAATCCGGATTTGAAAGCCAGAGTGCTTGATGAAACGCTGTTTGACTGGAAATGTCCCGAATGCGGCTACGAAGCACAGCTGATTTATCCCTGCCTTTATCACGATAAGAGTAAAAATTTTATGATATATGTCGTGCCCAACGGCTGCAACTGTGCGCTTCAGTCGGTAGATGTGAGCGAAGCCTTTCCGCAGCTGGATGGAGTTACCAAGCGTGTCGTTTCCACACTGACGGGTCTGAAAGAGAAAATACTTATTTTTGAAGCAGGTCTGAACGACTATGCGGTTGAACTTGTAAAACTCGCACTCGCCGGGGTTGCAAGTAAAAAACACGGCACCAATGTCGCCGAAGGCTATTTCTGCTTTGTGGACGAGCCGGGCGGCCGCATTGTTTTTTCATTCTTTTTACAGGATGAAAAAGAACCGGTGCAGCAGAGCACGCGGATGGATGTTTACCATAAATCACTTGAAATTGTTGAAAGTGCCGGAGCCTGTGCTGCCGGCGATGATTTTATAGCGGTGGATTCCACCGCCGCTGAACGGGTTCTGCGGGAGTACCGCGGCGAGGAGGAATAAATTATGTGTGGATTGTGCGGATTTACAGGAGAAGTGATTGACCGCGACGCAGTCATCAAAAACATGACGGATAAAATCACCCACAGGGGGCCGGATTCAAGCGGCATTTTTACCGATGATTCCATTGCCATGGGGTTTCGCCGCCTGAGCATTATTGACATTGCCGCTTCAGGAAATCAGCCGATTTATAACGAGAACAAAACCCTTGTCCTCATGTTCAACGGTGAAATTTATAACTACCGCGATCTGAGAAATATATTGATCGAAAAGGGTCATCGTTTTTATACCCAAACCGATTCCGAAGTGCTGATTCACGGATTTGAGGAATGGCACGAGGATCTTTTGACCAAGCTGCGCGGCATGTTCGCGTTTGCAATTTACGACACAATTGCGAAAAGCCTGTTTATCGCACGCGATTATTTTGGAATTAAGCCGATGCATTACACGCAGGTCGGCAGCAGCTTCGTTTACGCTTCGGAGATTAAGAGCATTCTTGACTTCCCCGGCTTTGAAAAGAAGTTAAACAAGAACGCGCTGAATAATTACATTTCGTTTGAGTACGCCGTGCCCCCCGAAACATTTTTTGAAAATGTGTTCTGCCTGATGCCCGGCCATTACCTGTGGTACAAGGACGGCAAGGTGGAGACGCACCGTTACTGGGAGCCGAAGTTTGAGGCGGACGAGAACATGACGGAGGAAGAAGCCGTCGCGGAAATTGAAAAAGTGTTTGAGGATTCCGTCAACGCCCATAAAATCAGCGATGTTGAAGTCGGCTGCTTTTTGTCCAGCGGCGTGGACTCCAGTTATGTTTCAACTTATTTCACCGGACAAAAGACGTTTACCGTCGGTTTTGACTATGGCGAGCAATACAATGAAATTGATTTTGCAAAAAAACTTTCCGATGAAATTGGCGTCGACCACCACTGTAAAGTGATTACACCGGATGAATACTGGGGCAATATCCGCAAGGTGCAGTATCATATGGATCAGCCGCTGGCGGACGCGTCCTGTATTGCGCTGTATTTTGTTTCAAAAATAGCGAGCGAATACGTGAAGGTCGTTCTTTCCGGCGAGGGTGCGGACGAGCTGTTCGGCGGGTACAACATCTACCACGAGCCGGATGATCTGGAAGCTTACAAAAGACTTCCGCTCGGTATCCGCAAAGCGATGGCGGCGTTTGTGAAAAAGCTTCCATTTGGGTTCAGGGGGAAGAACTTTATCATCCGCGGCGCGCTTCCCATTGAAGAAAGCTTTATCGGCAATTGCAGCATGTTCACAATGGACGAAAAACGCAAGCTGCTCAAAAGTGATATTCCGGTTACCCGCCCGCAGGAAATGACAAAAAAATATTATGATCGTGTAAAAGGCAAGGACGATGTGACCAAGATGCAATATCTTGACGTGAACGTCTGGCTTGTCGGCGACATTCTTTTAAAGGCAGACCGCATGAGCATGGCGAATTCGCTTGAACTGCGTGTGCCGTTTCTCGACAAAGAGGTGTTTAAGGTTGCTTCCCGTATCCCGAGGAAGCTGCGCGTAAACAAGGAAAACACAAAATTCGCGATGCGTAAGGCTGCGATGAAGCACTTGCCCGACGCGACGGCGCAGAAGAAAAAGTTAGGCTTTCCGGTGCCAATCCGAGTTTGGATGCGGGAAGAAAAATATTATAATATTATAAAAGCCGCATTTACAAGCAAAACCGCCAAACAGTTTTTCAACACCGGTGTGCTGATGAAGTTTTTGGACGATCACCTCAAGGGCAAGCGTGACAACAACCGTAAAATCTGGACGGTTTTCGTTTTTCTCATCTGGTACGATATTTATTTTAACGGCGGTTCCCATGAACCGGGAGACATGCCGCTCATCAAATAAAATACACTGAAGATAATCAGCAAGGGGCAATGGATGCAGAAATCTGTTGCCCTTTGCGATTTTTGTTTTAAAAGCGACAAATTTTGCCGCCATTCTTTAGTGCTTATTTTCAATTTGCTCTCTTCGCTTATTATTTTTACGTGATATAATAAAAATAGTAAGAAAGAAAATTAAGAAGGACAAGTAAAAAAAAATAAGGGGGCTTTTGAAATGATGCCTGTAACTTTTATAGGACACGGTTCGCCGATGAATGCAATTGAAGAAAATGAATTTACCGCCGGTTGGAGAGAAATTGCAGGAGTGATACCAAAGCCGGCCGCCATTTTGGCTGTTTCCGCGCACTGGTTTACTGACCATACCCGGATGATGACGCAGGAAAATCCAAAAACAATCCACGATTTTTATGGCTTTCCCAAAGAATTATACGACGTGCAGTACTCTGCTCCGGGCGCACCGCAGCTTGCGGCGCAGACAATGAAACGATTGGGCGGCGACTGCATGGAAGACCAAACATGGGGAATTGACCATGGCACGTGGAGCGTGCTGAGGAAGATGTACCCCGACGCCGATATTCCGGTATACCAAATGAGTATTAACAGGCGAATGAGCCCGAGGGAACTGTTTGAAACGGGGGAAAAGCTGAAGCCGCTGCGCGAGCAGAATGTTCTGATTCTTGGAAGCGGAAACATTGTGCACAACCTTGGCCAAGTCGATTTTTCCGCTGCCGGCGGTTATGGGTGGGCGGACGAGTTTGACGGATACATTCGCGACAATATCAACGCAGGGGATTTTGACGCGGTAATTGATTACAAAAGGGCGGGCAACAGCGCCAAATATGCTTTTCCGACGCCGGAGCATTTTGACCCGCTCCTGTATGTACTTGGCGCCGCGGACAAAAAAGACCGGGTTCATGTGTACAACGACGCGCGGATGGCGGGCAGTCTTTCCATGACGTCCTATGTATTTTCCGGATGAGAAACCGCGCGCTGAACGTAAACATAAAATGAAGGAGGCAGAATGAATATGACCATGAGAAAAGTTCAAAAAACAGTTGGGGGTGCAGTCCAGTACGACGGGGCGGGCGTAAAGCTTGTTCGTGTGATTGGATATGCGGATGTAAAAGATTTTGATCCGTTTTTAATGCTGGACGCATTTGATTCCACCGACCCGGCGGACTACGTGAAGGGATTTCCGTGGCATCCGCACAGAGGAATCGAAACCGTCACGTATCTGATTGAGGGCGACATTGAGCACGGCGACAGTCTGGGCAACAAGGGGAATATCTTGGACGGCTGCTGCCAGTGGATGACGGCGGGGGGCGGAATCCTCCACCAGGAAATGCCGCAGCCCGTTAAAAAGATGTTAGGTGTTCAGCTTTGGCTGAATCTGCCCCGCAAGGATAAAATGGTTGCGCCGAAGTACCATGATATCAGAGCCGAACAGGTACCTGTTATCACGGAGGAAGGCAGTACTGTCCGTGTGATTGCGGGAAACTACAAGGGAACTGCCGGGGCGGAGCAGGGCGACCATGTAAAAATGACATTTCTTGATGTGGAGATGAAGGCCGGAGCAAAATGGAACCTTTCAACAGAACAGGATGCTACGCTTTTTATCTATATTGTGGAAGGGAGCGGCCGGTTCGGCGGTGAGAATGAAAGCTTGAGCCAAAGCAAACGAGGGCTACTTTTTCAAAACGGGGATGAATTTATGGCGCAGGCTTCGGAAGACGGACTTCGTTTCCTGCTGTTTGCAGGGAAACCGCTCAAAGAGCCCATTGCATGGGGCGGCCCGATTGTGATGAACACGGAACGGGAATTACAGCAGGCGTTTCAGGAAATCCGCGACGGTACTTTTGTGCGCCGGGGATAATCTGAAAATTAAAAAAAGGAACCGTCTCAAGCGAGGTGGTTCCTTTTTAATTGTTTTAAAATGGATTTTTAATCAGTTTAAATTCCTTGCAATGTATATCATTGCCATATTCGGCGAAACTAAAATCGAGGTGAAGAACGTGGAGTATCTATGGTCTTTTTTAATTGGCGGCGCGATTTGCGCGGTCGGCCAAATTTTAATTGATTTCACAAAGCTGACGCCGGCAAGAATTCTCGTGCTTTTTGTTACACTCGGCGTGGCGTTGACCGGATTCGGGCTGTACGAACCGCTTGTAAAATTCGCGGGCGCGGGTGCAACGGTGCCGCTGACCGGGTTTGGCTATCTCATGGCGAAAGGAACGCTGGAAGCCGTTAAGGCACACGGCCTGGTCGGGGTTTTCTCGGGCGGTGTAGCGGCAAGTGCTGCGGGAATTGCGGCAGCCGTGTTTTTTGGCTATGTAGCCGCCTTGTTTTCAAAGCCGGGAGATAAGAGCTAGCCGCGCACTGCGTTGGGGAAGAATCGCATACCGAATCTTCAAACTGATCACCGGAAATATTCTGATCACCATTCTCTGGCAGTTGGGCGGTTTTTATTATCGTACGTATTTCAAAAGCTATATCAATGGCTATCTCAAAAAGTTACGGAAAATCGATGTTCGCCGGCTTAACCGGTGGTATAGCAAAAAGCCGTAATTTTTTTTATGAACCGCGGCACAACAAAAAAACGGGCAGGTAAACCCTGCCCGTGATGATGCACCCGCCGACAGCTCCTACTGAATGGAGCAATCAAGGTAGTGCTCAAGTTCCTCTTCATCCTTTTTTTTCTTTTCAAAGAAGAGAACAACGGCGACAACAGCGGCAGCCATTGCAGCTGCGGCAGAAACGACCGTAATAAAGACAGCTAATTTATTACATTTTTTCAAAACGAGCACCTCCGTTTTTCGGTATTATATGTTATTTATATGATAACCATTTATTCTTAAAAAGTCAATCATCACAAAAGGATTGTAAGAAAGTTCACATTCCTGAAAGATAGTAAAAAGTAAAAAAGCAGGGCACAAGGCTCTGCTTTTGCTTTTAAACGGCGTATTGAGGGTTATGCGTTTGCCGCGTTCAGCTTGCGTGCAAGAGCTGACTTTTTCCTTGCGGCTGTATTCTTGTGCAGAATTCCTTTTGAAACAGCTTGGTCAATTTTCTTAATCGCAACCTTAACAGAATCCGCTTTGTTGGCGTCTCCGGCTTCAACGGAAAGGTTCGCTTTTTTTATATCTGTTTTAAGTCCGGAATTAAAGGACTTGTTATTTAGAGTTTTTGTAGCAATAACCTTCACGCGTTTTTTTGCTGATTTAATGTTTGGCATATTTACACCTCCTTTGGTATTGTCACGTATCAATAATAATATCATCTGCTAGCGAAAATTGCAAGTATTTTTAAAAAAAATATGATTGGGGCTGATTATTTGATTTTTCGTACAGATTTAGCACTCGAAAACACCGAACCGAGCCGGCACGTTAAGACAGAACAGGACGGTTGTACGATTACCCGCATTGAGGAAGACGGCAACACGTACATCACACTGGAAGTAAAATCAATTTCGGATCATCTTGACAGCAGCAACACTTTGCTGAAGCTGACGGCACAGGAACTAAGCGCGCTGCTGCCCGAAAGCGGGGAGGTGCTTGTGGCGGGACTTGGCAACCGCGCGATTACGCCGGACGCGCTTGGGCCGCTTACCGCGGAGAAAATTTTAGCGACGCGGCACATCAAGGGCGAACTGGCGCGGGTAACGGGACTGGACAAGCTGCGGCCCGTGGCGGTGGTGAGCCCCGGGGTACTCGGCTGCACAGGGCTGGAAGCCTTTGAACTGTTAAAGGCGCTTGTAAAGGAATTTCACCCCGCCGCGGTGGTTGCGATTGACGCATTGGCTGCGCGCAGCCCTTCCCGGCTCGGCTGTACCATTCAGCTTTGCTCGGCAGGAATTTCGCCCGGCGCGGGAGTCGGCAATTCGCGGCCGCGCATCGACGAAAGTACCCTTGGGACGCCGGTCATCAGCATGGGGATTCCAACCGTGGTGGACGCCGCAACCCTTGCAGCCGACCTGCTTGGCGGCGAATCGCAGGATGCAAAGGAAACAGTAGAGCCGCGCGGGGCCGCCATGATGGTGACGCCGCGTGAGATAGACCTGATTATTTCAAGGGGAGCGCGGCTTTTGGGGATGGGAATCAATGTGGCGCTCAACCCGTCCCTCAGCATTGAAGAATTTGAAGAATTGACTTAATAAAACAGGAATTCGCACAAGCCATCATTAAATTTGTCTGTCCCGCATAAGAATGAATATCATTTAATGGGGGCAGGATATGAAAAACTGGACACAAAAGGCAGCAGGAATATGCTCTGCTGCGCTGGCGTTTGCAGCTGTGGCATGCGTTGTGGGACGTTTACCGGCAATACAGGCTCAGGACGCAGCGTTTGCCGCAGCTGGCTTTATTATGCCCAAAGGCGCGGCCGAAGTGATTAAATCAGATTATCTGGAAGAGGACGAGGAAGACGGATCAACCTCGTCCGATGCACCAAACTCAAATTCTTCGGCTCCGGCATCGTCATCTGAAGAGGTTCAAAGCAAAGCAAGCTCCGATATTACGTCAAGTACCCCTGCTTCGAGTGCCGCGACCAGTTCAGGGCTCGCCACAACATCACTGGCGGGCAAGATTAAGGAAATGAGTATTGTGAATACCGGCACGCAGTACAATAATATGTGGGTAAAAAACATTAATAAAAATCACAGTATTGATGTGGCTGCGGAGCTTGCAAAACAGCCTGCCGTTAAAATCATAAAAAATTCCACCCCGCAGGTGCTGATTTATCATACGCATACCACAGAAGCCTTTTTGGGCGATACACGCACCCGCGACCCGTCTAAAAGTGTGGTTGCCGTGGGTGACCAGATTACGGCACAGCTGAAGGCGGCCGGAATCAATACCGTGCACGATACGACGATTCATGATTATCCGATGTACAACGGTTCATATGACCGTTCAAAAGTTACGATACAGAACAACCTGAAAAAATATCCCGGATTACAGGTCACGATCGACCTTCACCGCGACGCCATGGGAACCTCCGACGGAACGCGAATTAAACCGACCGCAATGGTGAACGGAAAAAAGGCCGCGCAAATCATGATTATCTCCGGCTGTGACGACGACGGAACCCTCGGCTTTCCAAACTGGGAGTATAACCTGAGGCTTGCCGTCAGAATACAAAAGTCGCTTTCCGACCTGTACCCCGGTCTTGCCCGTCCGCTGAATTTTTGCGCGCGCAAATACAATGAAAATATGACAAAAGGCTCTTTGTTGATTGAAATCGGTACAGAAGTCAATACTCTGGAGGAAGCAAAGTATTCGGGTGAACTTCTGGGAAAGGCTTTGGTCGCTACATTGAATCAACTCACCTAATACTAATCTTTAATTAAATCCAATGCGCTTCGCGCTATAAAAAGGTTGATCAACCTTTTTAATGGATTTTAGTATAAGAAAAGAAGTGTAAAATGAATGAAGAGAAAAAACAGGAGAACTTTTTTCGCCTCGTTTTTCGGCACATTGTGCGTTTTGGCGCTGCTGTTCGGCATTCTGGAAGTAGATGCAAATTCACGCAGAATCGGTTTTGGCGACAACAAGACGCTAATTTACCAAATGACGGGTAAAACTTGGCAGGAATCTTGCAATATCGCAAAAATATGGTATAATAACGTCGTATTATCTTTAACCGAAAGTGCTGTGGAGGAATCTAATCATGAATCAACATAAAAAAGTATGGCTGCTTCTCTTCATATTGACCTTTATGTTTTCATGCGTTTCTGTTACCGCGCTTGCGACTGAGATTACACCGGAACAGGTACAGAAGATTATTGACCAACAGGCTGCGGCAAGCAGGGCCGCAATGTCTGCGGCAAGCAGTACGGCACCGGTAGTCAGCTCGAAAAAGCCGGCGGTCAGCCGGGTGTATCATTCATCCCAGGTTTCATCCGGGGATTCCAGCCAGCAATCAAGCGGTGTTTCGAGCGAAATCAGCAGCAGCAGCGACAACAGCAGTGAGCAGTCCAGTGAAATTGTGCTTCCCAGTGTGGCCAGCGTGGAGGAAAACAATCCGCTCAGTTCGGTGATGGTCGATTCCACGGCCAACAGAAACATGAAATGGATCGGTATCCTTTCATGGGCATGTATTGCACTTGGGGTAATCGTCATTGTTATTGTTGTGCTCAGCAACCGCCGTCCGCCAAGGGGAGGTCCGGGGCGCAAGCGTTACCGCCGCCCGGGCAAAACAAACAAAAAACGTCTGCTCAATGAAAAGTATTACCGGCATACCAAATATTGATATTGATGGGCGCGGCTTCGGCCGCGCCTTTATTTTTCCCGCCGCGCGGATATCTGTTTACCGGCGGAGACAAGATTTATTCTTCATACGAATCTTCAATTAAAAAGTTGACGTTTTTAATTGAAGAGCGCCCGGCTGCGCCGAGCTTTGTTTTGCGCCAATCAGCACAGAACACGTCCAAAATCCAACGCGCTTCGCGCTATAAAAAGGTTGATCAACCTTTTTAATGGATTTTAGTATCATTTCCTGTTCATTAATTTCAATGTTCATTCTTCATTTTATATGGTATAATATATTATTAACATTACAAATAAAATCCTTAGAAAATCAGGTGATCAATTTGGCGATACCACGCGAAAGAATACGCAATTTCAGCATCATTGCGCACATAGACCATGGCAAGAGTACACTGGCCGACCGTATTTTGGAGCAGACGAAGTCCGTCGCGCTGCGCGATATGGAAAATCAACTGCTTGATAATATGGATTTGGAACGCGAGCGCGGCATTACGATTAAGTCGCACGCCGTGACGCTTGTTTACCACGCCAACGATGGCGAGGACTACGTCTTTAATTTAATCGACACCCCCGGCCACGTTGACTTTAACTATGAAGTTTCACGTTCACTCGCCGCGTGCGAGGGCGCTGTGCTTGTGGTCGACGCTTCGCAGGGCATCGAGGCGCAAACCCTTGCCAATACCTATCTTGCGATAGACGCCGGCCTTGAAATTGTACCAGTGATTAATAAAATTGATTTGCCCAGTGCCATGCCCGAAAAGGTACGCGCCGAAATTGAAGATGTCATCGGGATTCCCGCCGACGACGCACCGTGCATTTCAGCCAAGTTAGGCATCAACGTTGACCAGGTGATGGAACAGATTGTCAAATGCGTTCCGCCTCCGCAGGGGGACGAAACCGCTCCGCTCAAAGCGCTTGTCTTCGATTCATACTACGATACGTACAAGGGCGTGATCATTCATGTCCGTCTAAGGGAAGGGCAGGTGCACCCCGGCGACACCATCCGCATGATGGCAACGGGTGCGGAATTCGTTGTGGTGGAGTGCGGCTACGGCCGTGCGACCTGCCTGGAACCGAGCGACGGTCTGCGCGCGGGTGATGTCGGCTATATCGCCGCGTCCATCAAAGCGGTCAAAGACGCGCGTGTCGGCGACACGGTGACGCTTGCAAATAATCCGGCGAAAGCTGCGCTTCCCGGCTACCGTACGGTACAGCCGATGGTTTTCTGCGGTATTTATCCCGCGGACGGCGCCCACTATTCGGATTTGCGCGACGCGCTCGATAAGCTGCAATTAAACGATGCGGCGCTCTCCTTTGAACCGGAAACGTCCATTGCGCTGGGCTTTGGTTTCCGCTGCGGATTTTTAGGGCTTCTGCATATGGAGATTATACAGGAGCGGCTGGAGCGGGAATATAACCTTGACCTTGTCACCACCGCGCCAAGCGTCATTTACCGCATTACCAAAACGAGCGGTGAAGTCATCTATATTGATAATCCCACCAACTACCCCGACCCGTCGCTCATTGCACAGGCCGAGGAGCCGATGACGAACGCGCATATCTACACCCCGAGCGAATACGTCGGCAACATTATGGAGCTTTGCCAGGACAGGCGCGGCGTTTTTAAAGATATGAAATATATTGACACCGACCGCGTGGACATTCATTATGAACTGCCGTTAAATGAAATCATTTATGACTTTTTCGATGCGCTGAAATCCCGTACCCGCGGATACGCCTCCTTTGACTATGAGCCGAACGGGTACCAGAAGAGCAGCCTCGTCAAGCTGGATATCATGCTGAACGGCGACATTGTTGACGCGCTGTCGTTTATCATCCACGCGGACAAAGCGTACCCGAGGGCGCGTAAGATGGCTGAAAAGCTTGCGGAGAAAATCCCGCGCCAGCTTTTTGAAGTGCCGATTCAAGCCTGTGTAGGCGGAAAGATTATTGCGCGTGAAACGGTAAAAGCAATGCGTAAGGACGTTCTTGCCAAGTGCTACGGCGGCGATATTACGCGTAAAAAGAAACTGCTCGAAAAACAGAAGGAAGGCAAAAAGCGCATGCGCCAGCTCGGTACGGTCGAAGTGCCGCAGGAGGCGTTTATGAGTGTGCTGAAGCTTGATGAATAGCGGCGGGGATAAGCTCGGCCTTTACGTTCACGTTCCGTTCTGTGACGGGAAATGCCCTTACTGTGATTTTTATTCACTGCGCGGCAGCGAGGAGCGCATGAGCGGGTACACGGATTCGGTGATCGGTCATATACAAACTTACGCAAGCGAGTTAAATCGCCACGCGGATACGCTGTATTTCGGGGGAGGAACCCCAAACCTGCTTGGCGCGCAGCGTCTGAGCGCGCTGATTGCGGCGGCAAGGGAGGGTTTTGCCCTTGAAAATGCCGAAATTACGGTGGAAGTGAACCCCGCAGAGGATTTAAGCGGATTTTTAAAAGAGCTTCGCGCGGCGGGCGCGAATCGCCTTTCCATTGGTTTGCAGTCCGCGAACGAGGATGAACTGCAATTACTGGGGCGCAGGCATACCGCGTTACAGGCGGCACAGGCCGTGAGGGACGCGCAAAACGCCGGGTTCGGCAACATTTCGCTCGACTTAATGCTGTCGATACAGAACCAGACAAAAGAAAGCCTTTTAAAATCCATCGAATTTTGCGCGGAGGCAAACATTCAACATGTTTCGGCGTATCTGTTGAAAATAGAACCGCACACGGCCTACTATAAGCACAGGGAAGAACTGCATGTTCCTGACGATGACGCGGCAAGCGAGCTGTATTTGTTTGCCTGCCGTGAGCTTGAAAAGCACGGTTTTATGCAGTACGAGATTTCAAATTTTGCGAAACCGGGATTTGAATCCCAACATAATTTGAAGTATTGGCACTGTGAAGAATATCTTGGCATCGGCCCGGCGGCGCACTCTTTTGTGGACGGCAGGCGATTCTATTACAACCGAAGTATCGGTGAATTTGTCGGCGGCGGGTCGCCTGTGCAGGATGGCACCGGCGGCGATTTTGAGGAGTACGCCATGCTTGCCCTGCGCCTGACCGAGGGGATTACCGACGAAAACTGCCGTGCCCGTTTTGGCTTCGGAATCCCGGATTCCGTGCGGAAGGTTGCGGATAAATATGAAAAAATCGGCCTTACCGCAAGCACGCCCGGCGGGTTCCGCCTGACGAAAAAGGGATTTCTCGTTTCAAATACCCTGCTCGCCGAGCTTCTGGCCGATGTGTAAAACATAGAAAACGCACCCCCGGTAATTTGTTTTACCGGGGGTGCGGCTGCGCATAGAACGGCGGGCAGTCTTGTTGGGAAAGGCGATTTTTATACGACTCTCCAATTAAAATAAGCGCAAAACCCGTCCTAAATCCAACGCGCTCCGCGCTATAGAAACGTGGTTTCGCGTTTTTAATGGATTTTAGTATCACTCCAGATTCAGCGGAATTTCATACTCTTTTCCCGCCAGTTCGACGATTGCTGTTTTGTAAAGATTTTTTTGGGGAATGGTATAGTCATCGGTTGTAAAAGGGAGATGAGGGCTTTCTTTTTGGTCGGGATACATGTTCATCAGAAGAATAGATTTTGCGGTTTCTCCGTTTTTCCGAACGAGTTTTAAGTTGCATTTCGGTACGGAGTCCCAATGACCGTCAAGGATGACTTCGCCCGTGATAAATCCCTTTACGTGCGCCATCTCTTCCTCTGTATTATAAATCCAGATATTCTTAGACTTTTTATCCAAAAATGTTTTGAAATCGGTGTAGCGGGTGAAGCTGACGCTGATTCCGTCACGGCTGCCGTGGTATTGAGCCGGTTCCGGCTCTGTCCTTCCGCTAAACAGGGTAAACACGCCCGCGGTGATCAGAACGCCGCAGCACAGCCCTGCTGCAAACACAATAAGATTTCGTTTTGTAACATGTTTAAAAAATTTCATTTTTTGCCGCCCTTTCCATAAATCTTAATAGTTTATATTGAGGTAATTTCTATTATATAATAATTAAGTTTATTTTTCAATGAAGAAATATAACAAATTATCTTCTTAGAATTAATTTCGGAGCATGCGCGCAGGGTTGGGAAGGGAAAATAATTTACGATTTCACAATTAGTTTACAAATACCATATTGACAATGGGGCAAAGTAATGGTAAATTATATTTAGGCTTTTAGCACTCCAATGAACAGAGTGCTAAAATGAACAAACGGGGGTGAGGGTTTGGAACTGAGTGAAAGAAAACAAAAAATTTTGGCGGCTGTTGTGGACTTGTACGTTGCCACCGGCGAGCCGGTCGGTTCAAAGGCACTTTGTGACACCCTCGATTTTTCTGTTTCTTCGGCCACTGTGCGAAATGAAATGAGTGAACTCGCCGATATGGGGCTGCTTGAACAGCCGCACACATCGGCGGGGCGCGTACCCTCCCACAAAGGCTACCGTGTGTACATTGATACGCTGATGCAAAAGCATCCGGTATCAAGCGAGGAGCAGCGCTACATTGACAGCCTGCTTCTGCCGAGCGCGTATGACCCGGAAAAGCTACTGGACGGAGTCGCCCGCGCACTCGCCGCAATGACAAAATTTGCGGCTGTTTCCACAACACCAAGCGGAAGCGGGGCGGATATCCGCGCGTTTCAGTTTGTGCAGACGAGCAGGCGCACCGCAATGGTTATTCTGATGACCTCGGCGGGAACGATGAAGAGCCGCGTTTTTCACTGCGATTTTAACATCACACCAGAAATTATGCGTGTATTCTTCAGAGTATTGAATGAAAAGCTGGTCGGGCTTCCGGTTTCAACCGTTACGCCCGCGTACATTCAATCTTTGGCCGCATCGCTCGGCGATATGACAATGCTGATGAGCGACGCCCTGATGGCGGTGCTCGATGTGGCACAGGACTCCATGCAATCCGAAATTTGCCTTGACGGCGAAATGAATCTGCTTTTTTATCGCGAATTGGGGCATGGCGGTATCCAGCGTATTATGGACTTTCTTTCAAGGCCGCAGGAGCTGTCGCGGCTTCTGATGCAGCAGAACAACAGCATGAAGGTGCTGATCGGTGCGGAAACAAACCGCCCGGAGTTAAGCGACTCGAGCGTAATCGTTTCACGGTACGCGGTGGGGGGCAGGGATGCCGGCGCAATCGCAATTATCGGCCCGACGCGCATGAATTACAGTAAAATTATATCAAATATTGAATACCTTTCCGGTTCTGTCGGAAGAATGCTGACGGAGTTACTGGATTCGGAATAGAAAGGGGCTACTTGTCTTGGGTAAAGTTGAAAAAAAACAATTGAATCAAGAAAAAGAGCAGGAAAAACAAAATCAACCGCCGGAACAGGCTGAGGAAAATCAACCGGAGGTGACTGTGGAAGAACCAAAAGATCCTGTACAGGCGCAGCTTGAAGAAACACAGGAAGAGCTGAAAAAGCAAAAAGAGCTTTTGCTCCGAACCGCAGCTGAATATGACAACTACCGCAAACGCACCGAGCGCGAAAAATCAGGAGTTTACGCGGATGCGACCGCAGCGGCTGTCGTCGAATTTTTAGCGGTGGCGGATAACCTTTCCCGGGCGCTTGAACAAAAAGATTGCAGCGCCGAAGATTTGCGCAAAGGCGTTGAAATGGTCAGTACACAGCTGACAAGTGCGTTGACAAAGCTTGGCGTTACCGAGATGGGCAAAGAAGGCGAAGCGTTTAATCCTGATTTTCATAATGCCGTTTCCCATGTGGATGATGAAAACGCCGGGGAAAATACCATTGCACAGGTGTTCCAGAAGGGATATCTAATCGGAGATAAAATTGTTCGCCACGCAATGGTGCAGGTAGCAAATTAATTGCTGTTCAATGAGCAATGAACAATTTACAATGAGAGCGGTTTGCTCCGCGGGCTGAATACTCTTTATTAAGAGCCAAACCGGCATCGTCATTCTTCATTTTTCATTGGTTAATTATAAATTGAATTTTATACAATAAATTTTTGGAGGTAATCTTTATGTCAAAGACAATTGGTATTGATTTAGGTACTACAAATTCATGTGTTGCGGTTATTGAAGGCGGCGAGCCGGTCGTTATTGCAAATGCGGAAGGTGCAAGAACTACCCCTTCTGTTGTTGCTTTTTCCAAAACTGGGGAGCGCATGGTCGGCCAGGTTGCAAAACGCCAGGCAATTACAAACCCGGAACGTACCGTTTCTTCTATCAAAAGAGAAATGGGTTCCAACTTTAAAGTGAATATTGACGGCAAAAGCTACACCCCGCAGGAAATTTCCGCTATGATTCTTCAGAAGCTGAAGAGTGATGCCGAAGCTTACCTGGGTGAAAGCGTATCCTCTGCGGTTATTACCGTTCCTGCATACTTTACAGATGCACAGCGCCAGGCAACAAAGGACGCCGGTAAAATTGCGGGTTTGGATGTAAAGCGTATCATCAACGAGCCAACGGCTGCTGCTCTTTCCTATGGCATCGACAAAGGTGACGACCAGAAAGTCATGGTTTATGACCTTGGCGGCGGTACTTTTGATGTTTCCATTATCGAGATGGGCGACGGCGTACAGGAAGTTCTTGCAACCGCCGGTAACAACCGCTTGGGCGGCGACGATTTCGACAAACGCGTAATGGATTGGATGGCCTCTTCCTTCAAAGCAGAGTCCGGTATTGACCTCAGCGCAGACAAGATGGCGATGCAAAGACTGAAGGAAGCTGCTGAAAAGGCGAAGATTGAGCTTTCAGGCATGACCACAAGCGCAATCAACCTGCCGTTTATCACAGCGGACGCAGCCGGCCCGAAGCATCTTGACCTTACGCTTACCAGAGCAAAGTTCAATGAATTAACTGCCGACCTTGTCGAAAAGACCATGGGCCCGGTTCGTCAGGCACTTTCCGACTCCGGCCTAAAGATTGAAGAAATCAACAAGATACTGATGGTGGGCGGTTCTTCAAGAATTCCTGCTGTTCAGGATGCGGTTAAGAGCTTAACCGGAAAAGATCCTTTCAAGGGAATTAACCCGGATGAGTGCGTTGCCATTGGCGCAGCCTTACAGGCAGGCGTACTTGGCGGCGAGGTTGAAGGCCTGCTGCTTCTCGATGTTACTCCGCTTTCACTGGGCGTTGAGACCATGGGCGGCGTCATGACGAAAATCATTGAGCGCAATACGACGATTCCAACCAAAAAGAGCCAGGTTTTCTCCACAGCGGCGGACGGTCAGACACAGGTCGAAGTAAATGTATTACAGGGCGAGCGTGAGTTTGCCCGCGACAATAAGGTGCTTGGTTTGTTCAAGTTGGACGGCATTGCTCCGGCACCGCGCGGAATTCCTCAAATCGAGGTATCCTTTGATATTGACGCCAACGGCATTGTAAACGTATCCGCTAAGGATATGGGTACAGGCAAGGAACAGAAGATTACGATTTCCTCCAGTACCAACATGAGTAAGGACGATATCAACAAGGCTGTTCAGGATGCTGAAAAGTTTGCAGCTGAGGATAAGAAACGCCGCGAGGAAGTTGACCAGAAAAACGAAGCCGAGAATATGTGCTATGCAGTCGAAAAATTGCTGAAGGACAACGGCGACAAGATTGACGAGGCCGATAAAACCGATTTGAACGCAAAGGTTGCATCACTCAAGGAAGCAATTTCCGCTAACAACGCGGATGACATGAAGTCCAAGAGCGAGGAACTGCAAAAGGCAATGTACGCGGTAAGCGAAAAGCTTTACAAGGCAGCCGCACCGCAGCAGCCGGTAGAAGGCCAGCCGGCAGATCCTGCACAGGGCGCAAACGGCGAGCACGTTTATGACGCTGAGTACAAGGACGTAGACGATAACGATAAAAAATAATCTGTGATTATTTTCAATGAAATATGAATGATGAAAAACGAATGATTATGGTGGCCAGCTCTCCTTTCGGGGAGCTGGCAATCATGGGTTGAAAGGCAATTTTCGTGTCGTGCAATAAAATGCAGTAGCCGCCGCGGAAATCATCATTCATTTTTTCGTTTTTTATTTATTATAGGAGTGATTTGGTTTGGCTGAAAAAAGGGATTATTATGAGGTAATGGGCGTACCTAAAAATGCCACCGATGATGAGATTAAAAAAGCTTATCGAAAGTTAGCTAAAAAATATCATCCGGATTTGAACCCGGGGGACAAGTCCGCCGAAGCACAGTTCAAAGAGCTGAACGAGGCGTACGAGGTGCTATCCGATAAGGACAAAAAGGCGCGCTACGACCAGTTCGGCCACGCCGGTGTGGACCCCAACTTTGGTGGCGGAGCGGGCGGCGGCAGCCCGTTTGCGGGCGACATTGACCTGGGCGACATATTCAACAGCTTTTTTGGCGGCGGATTCGGCGGCGGGCGCGCTGCCAACCCGAATGCACCGCGCCGCGGCGGCGACACCGAAGCGACTGTGAACATAAGCTTTGAGGAAGCGGCCAAAGGCTGTAAAAAGAATATTGCGTATCAAAAGGTTGAACCATGCTCTGACTGCTCGGGAACCGGCGCACAAAAGGGCACCTCCGCGAAAACCTGCTCGAACTGCGGCGGCACCGGGCAGGTGCGTATCAACCAGCGTACGCCGTTTGGGACAGTACAGACCAGCCGCAGCTGCGACCGCTGCGGCGGTACCGGTAAGGTCATAGAAAGCCCCTGCAAAACCTGCGGAGGAACTGGCCGGGTGCGTAAGCAGAAGACAATTGAAATCAATGTTCCTGCCGGCATTGACAATGAGCAGGTTTTAAGCGTCAGCGGGCAGGGCAACGCCGGTGTGAACGGCGGGCCGAGCGGTGATTTGCGCGTTTATGTGAATGTGCGCCCGCACCCCATCTTTGAGCGCCGCGGCAACGACGTTTGGTGTGAAATACCGATTACGTTTACGCAGGCCTCACTCGGCGCGGAAGTGGTTGTACCAACCATTGACGGCCGCGTCAGCTACTCAGTGCGCGAGGGTACGCAGCCGGGCGATGTGTTCAAGCTGAAAGGCAAAGGCATTCCTCATATTAGCGGCCGCGGCCGCGGAGATCAGTTCGTGCGCGTGACTGTTGAGGTACCGAAAAATCTGTCGCAAAAGCAAAAATCCATTTTGCAGGAATTCGACAGTGTTGCCGAGGATAAAAACTATCAGAAGCGCAAAACCTTCTTTGACAAGATAAAAACTATGTTTGGCGAATAAGATTTACCAAGCGTGGGTGAGTGTATTTTAGACCTGCTGATTTCGGCAGGTCTATTTTTTATTTAATTTCCCTCTGAAAGGCAAGTTTAAAAGTAAAAGCAATGTGTATTGAGAGGAAAATTTCACGCATAAAATAAATATATAACGGAGGGGAATTTGTGAAAGCTGTGAAAGGGATTGATGTTTCCCATCATCAGGGGGAGATCGATTTTTCAAAAGTAAAGGCGGACGGAGTTGAGTTTGTGATGCTGCGCGTCGGCTACGGATGGGAGAATCCGGAGGTGCAGACGGACAAAATGTTTTACCGGAACTACCAAAATGCGGTAAAAGCGGGGCTGCCCTGCGGCGCTTATCATTACAGTTACGCTCGCAGTACACGGGAGGCGGAAATTGAAGCCGACTTCTTTTTGAAAATTATCAAGAGCGGTCAGTTTGCGTATCCTGTCGCGTTTGACATGGAGGATAAGACGCAGATGAATTTAAGCCGCAAAGCGCTGACGGATATTGTCATCGCTTTTTGTGACAAAGTGGAAAAAGCGGGGTATTATGTATGCTTTTATACCAATCCAGACTGGATGAAAAACAGGCTCGACATGGAGCGCCTGAAGCGCTTTGATTTGTGGCTAGCGCGTTACGCTGCCGAGCCTGAATATGACTCAATGGGCATGTGGCAGTGTAGCAGCACGGGGAAAGTGAATGGAATCAAAACAAATGTCGACATGGATATCGCCTATAAAGATTACCCCCGCATCATCAAAAAGGCCGGATTGAATGGGCTTCAAAAGGAGCAGCCGTGGAAATGCTGAATGAACAAATTTGTTTGCAGCGGCAGAAAACAATTGACGAGCGATGCCGGCGCGGACAAAAAGACATTGAAAAGCTTGAAATAAAGCAGGAAGCTTGCGAAAAGCGCAGCGAAGTGCTTGAAGAGCTGAATATCAAAATGGGGGAAATCCTAAAAAATCATGATGAAAAGCTCACGAATCACGACAAACGGATTGTAAAACTGGAAAGCAGCGCGGGCGAACGCTGGAATTCACTTGTAAATTACGCGCTTGCAGGCATGGTTGGCGCATTGGTTGCCGCCGCCATGAACCTTATTTTATACTAAAATCCTATAAAAACGTGAAATCACGTTTTTATAGCGCGAAGCGCGTTGGATTTTGCGCTTATTTTAAGTGCAAAACAAGCACGGCGTAGCCGGGCGTTCTCCAATTGAAATGTACATTTTAATTGGAAAATAGTATTAGGAGGCTGAGTCAATGCAGTACTTTAGCTTGATTTTTTTAGCGGTCATTGTTGAGGGCATTATTACTTATATTAAAGAGTTCTTTGTCAAAGGAAGGTTTCAATGGCAACTGCTGATTTCGATTTTAATCGGCGTGTTTGTAGCCGTCGCCTATGGTGTTGATATTTTTGCCTTAGTAGGACTGAATAGTTTTATTCCGTACCTTGGCAGTGTGCTGACGGGAATTCTAATCAGCCGCGGCAGCAACTATATTTTTGATTTGGTAAAATCGATTGCAACCGCGCAGGAGAAAGCAATATAAGAGTAAAACAAAAAATCCATCAGCTATATTTAGCTGATGGATTTTTTAATAATTATAAAACTTAGTCGTCCTTGCCGTGGCATTTTTTGTATTTTAATCCGCTGCCGCACGGGCACGGGTCGTTGCGTCCGGGTTTTTTGCCCTTGCGGATGGTGCGGTTTACTTCGGTTCCGTCGGCACTGGTTGTGGTCGGCGTGGCGACTTGTTCACGCTGGGGTTCCTCGGAGGAACGAAGCTGAACGGTGAGCATCATGCGGGCGGTATTCTCGCGAATCGTTGCGATCATCGCGTCGAACATATCGAAGCCTTCGAGGCGGTACTCGACAACCGGGTCGTGCTGGCCGTATGCGCGCAGGCGGATTCCCTTTTGCAGTTCCTCCATCGCGTCGATATGATCCATCCACTCCGAGTCAACATTTTTCAGAAGAACCACGCGTTCAAGCTCACGGGTAATTTCTTCCCCAAAGCTTGCTTCACGTTTTTCATACAGAGCCGTTGCTTTTTCAATCAGCTGATCCTTTACATAATCCGGTTCCAGCAGTTCAATTTCATCCTTGGTATAAACCAAATCCTGTGGGGATAAAAGCCAGCCCATGTAATGGTCGCGCAGTCCCATGAAGTTCCAGTCGTCGTGCAGGTCGGATTCAGGCATAAATTGTTTGACCTGTGCCTCCACTGCCTGCTCAATCATCTTCATTACCTGATCTTTGATATTTTCGCCGCTCAGTACCTGGTCGCGCTGACCATAGATGATTTCACGCTGACGGCTCATAACGTCGTCAAACTGCAGAACATTTTTACGAATACCAAAGTTGCGGCCCTCAATCTTGCGCTGGGCTCCCTCAATGGTGTTGGTGAGCATTTTATTTTCAATCGGGGTGTTCTCGTCCACGTTAAGACGCTCCATCAGGTTGGTGATGCGCTCGCCGCCGAACAGACGCATTAAATCGTCTTCCAGCGAAATGTAGAAACGGCTCATACCGGGGTCGCCCTGACGGCCGGAACGGCCGCGCAGCTGATTGTCGATACGGCGGGACTCATGGCGCTCCGTACCGATGATATAAAGTCCGCCGGCGGCTTTTACGTCCTCGGCTTCTGTCTTAATTAGCTTCTTGTATTTTTCATCCAGCTCCGCAAAGGTTTTGCGGGCGTTTAGAATTTCCTCATCCGTTGTTTCAGAATAAGCGGTGGATTCACCGATTTGCTCTTCGGTAAACTTCAAGCGGCGCATTTCGGATTTTGCCATATATTCACTGTTGCCGCCCAGTACGATATCAGTTCCGCGTCCTGCCATGTTTGTTGCAATTGTAACGGCGGATTTGTGACCGGCCTGTGCAACGATTTCGGCTTCCTTCTCATGATATTTCGCGTTTAAGACCTCATGCTTTACACCGCGGCGGTGCAGTAAGGCACTCAGCTCCTCAGACTTTTCAATGGAAATGGTACCGACCAGAACAGGCTGGCCTTTTTCGTGGTGTTCGATAATATCATCGATGACAGCGTTGAATTTTGCTTTTTCGGTTTTATAGATAACATCCGGCAAATCCTCACGAACCATGGGCTTGTTTGTCGGTACTTCAATGACGTCGAGCTTGTAAATTTCGCGGAACTCTTCCTCTTCGGTCATCGCGGTACCGGTCATGCCGGATAATTTAGCATACAATCTAAAGTAATTCTGGAAGGTAATGGTAGCGAGCGTCTTGCTTTCGCGGGCGACCTTAACGCCTTCTTTTGCCTCAATTGCCTGATGCAGACCTTCATTGTAACGGCGGCCGTACATTAAGCGGCCGGTAAATTCATCGACAATGATGACTTCACCGTCTTTTACAACATAATCAATATCACTCTGCATGACGCCGCGCGCTTTAATTGCCTGATTCACATGGTGCTGAATGGTGATGTTGTCGGCATCAGTCAGGTTGTCAACCTTAAAGAACACTTCCGCCTTTTTTACGCCGGACGGAGTCAGTGTTGCGGTTTTTGCTTTTTCATCCACGATGTAGTCGGCATCCTTGTAAAGCTCATCGTTATCTTCTTTATCATTCAGCTCCGCAACCTTGACCATGTGTAAGGTTTGGGCAAAATGGTCGGCGATGTTGTACATGTCGGTCGACTTGTCGCCCTGACCGGAAATAATCAGCGGGGTTCTCGCTTCATCGATGAGGATGGAGTCCACCTCATCCACGATGGCGTAATTGTGACCGCGCTGTACTTTGTTTTCCTGATAAATGACCATGTTGTCGCGCAGGTAATCGAATCCGAACTCATTGTTTGTACCATAGGTAATATCGGCGTTATACGCCTCTTTGCGCACGTCGTTTTCCAAATCGTGCACGATTAACCCAACGGTCAGACCGAGGAAGCGGTAAACCTTGCCCATCCACTCGGAGTCGCGGCGTGCGAGGTAGTCATTGACGGTGACAATGTGCACGCCCTTGCCGGAAAGAGCATTTAAGTAAGCCGGCAGGGTAGCAACCAGCGTTTTTCCTTCGCCGGTTTTCATTTCACTGATACGACCCTGATGAAGCACGATGCCGCCCAGAATCTGTACCGGGAAATGGCGCATTTCCAAAACACGGGCGGAAGCCTCACGGCAGACCGCAAAAGCGTCGGGCAGAATATCGTCGAGACTTTCCCCGTTTGAAAGGCGTTCCCGCAGTGCGGGGGTTTGCGCTTTCAGCTCATCGTCGGACAATGCTTTGTATTTGTCCTCCAAAGCAAGTACGGAATCGCACAGCGGCTGAATGCGCTTTATTTCGCGTTTGCTGTAATTGCCGAAAAAGGCAGATAGGATATTAGACATATTAAGTCACCTCAAAATATTATTAAAAATTATAATCAATCATACAAAAAATATTATATCATAGCACAATGTAAAAAGAAAGAATAATTCGTGAATAATCAGGTGCTTTCACCCTTTAAGAAAAGCGTGGGCGTCATTTGGAAACGCCGTAAAAGAAGTGACGCATAGGCTGTTAAATTTTTAATTATCGGGCATGATACTATTGCCAAAAAAACCGAAATGCTCTATAATAAACAGGTATGTTGGTTAAACCAAAGGATACTGAAACCGAAAGGAGTACCGATATGAATTATTCCCCAGAAGTGGAAAGAATGTGTACTGTTACCAAGGGCCCGAAGCACGGCCCGGCACCCATTCCGGAAGAAGGAAAATGGGTAAAATCTTATGAAATTAAAGACATTTCCGGTTTGAGCCATGGCATTGGCTGGTGCGCACCGCAGCAGGGCGCCTGCAAACTTACCCTGAACGTAAAAGATGGTATTGTGCAGGAGGCTCTTGTCGAGACAATCGGCTGCTCCGGCATGACCCACTCCGCGGCTATGGCCGCCGAGATTCTGCCGGGCAAAACTCTTCTTGAGTGCCTGAACACCGACTTGGTTTGTGATGCGATTAACGTTGCAATGAGAGAAATCTTTAAGCAGCTCGCTTACGGCCGTAGCCAGACAGCCTTTTCCGAAGGCGGGCTTCCGATTGGCGCCGGACTTGAGGACTTGGGCAAGGGCCTGCGTTCACAGGTTGGCACAATGTACAGCACCGGACTTAAGGGCGTGCGTTACATGGAAATGGCAGAAGGCTATGTTTTGAAAACCGCTCTTGATGAAAACAATGAAGTCATCGGTTATCAGTTCGTTAAAATCGGCAAAATGCTTGAGGATATCCGTCACGGCATGAGCCCGGACGAAGCCTACAAGAAGAATATCGGCCAATACGGCCGTTTCGACAACGCGGCGAAATATATTGACCCGCGTGAAGAATAATAAAGACCATAAAAGGAGGACTAAACTATATGGCTAACGATGTAGTATTTGAAGGCAAAGAGAGAAGAATGGCCAAAATAGAGAAGTGTCTTGCCGAGTATGGCCTTGCCAGTCTCGAAGACGCTCGCGACCTTTGCCTTAAAAAAGGCGTTGATGTTGACAAAATCGTAAAAGGCGTACAGCCGATCGCATTTGAAAACGCAACCTGGGCTTACACCCTTGGCTGCGCGGTTGGACTCAAAACGGGCGTGAAGTCCGCTGCCGAAGCCGCCGAAAAAATCGGTATCGGCCTTGAAGCTTTTTGTATCCCCGGCTCCGTTGCCGAACAAAGAAAAGTCGGCCTCGGCCACGGCAACCTCGGCGCAATGCTTTTGCGTGACGAAACAAAGTGCTTTGCTTTCTTAGCGGGCCACGAATCCTTTGCAGCCGCGGAAGGCGCAATCGGTATTGCCCGTACAGCAAACCGCGCCCGCAAGGAACCGCTCCGGATTATCCTGAACGGCCTTGGCAAAGATGCCGCCTATATCATCTCGAGAATCAACGGCTTTACCTATGTAAAGACTGATTTCGATTTCTTCAATGACGAACTGAAAATTGTTGAAGAGAGAGCTTTCTCAGAAGGCGAGCGCGCCGCTGTGAAATGCTACGGTGCAAATGACGTTCGCGAGGGCGTTGCCATTTTACAGCATGAGGGCGTTGACGTTTCCATCACCGGTAACTCGACAAACCCTGTGCGCTTCCAGCACCTTGTTGCCGGTACCTATAAAAAATGGGCGAACGAAAACGGCAAAAAGTACTTCTCCGTTGCAAGCGGCGGCGGCACAGGCCGTACACTGCATCCGGATAATATGGGCGCAGGCCCTGCTTCCTACGGTTTAACCGATTCCATGGGCCGTATGCACGGTGACGCTCAGTTTGCCGGTTCCTCCTCAGTTCCTGCACATGTTGAAATGATGGGCCTTATCGGAATGGGTAACAATCCGATGGTTGGCGCTACAGTCGCTTGTGCTGTTGCGGTTTACGAATCCGGCAAATAAATTCCAGTTGTTTTTATTGGAGTGTGGCGTTTTGTCACACTCCATTTTTTACTGTTATGTAAATTTGGTCTTGTAGTATAATTGCTTCACAATTTCAGAAAATAATTTAAAAAATAAAAAGAAAAAAATGAACTTTTTGACGCGTCTGCGCGTCTAATATATATAAAATGAAAACGGAGTGGTTTGCAGTGAATAACAGAAAAGCAAGACTGATAATTCGCAGGACAATTATTTGTTTTGTTTTGGCGGGGATTCTTTATTCGATTGGACTTTGTGCAGCCGCGGCCGTAAAGGAAATCGGGTATCTGATTGCACAGTCCGCACCGCAGAAGCAGAGTAAGGTTGAATTATCTTCGGCGGAAAGCATGCGGGTCGACAGTATTCCCGCAAAACCGCCGCTCAGTTTACCGAGCAGTTCCAAACCGGAGGAATCGGCCGTCAGTTCGCAGCCGAAGCAGAATGTACCGGTCGGTGAGTTTGACAATGCGGTATTTATCGGTGACAGCCGTACCGAAGGGCTGCGTAATTACGATGGATTGGGTAATGCAACGTATTATGCGGTAAAAGGGTTAATGGTCAACACGATATTTACAAAGCCCGCAATTACTTTAGATAACAGCAAGGTAACAATTATGCAGGCGATGAAACAAAAAAAATACAATAAAGTATTTATCATGTTAGGCGTGAATGAACTTGGCTGGAGCAGTACGGCAACCTTTATTCAGGATTATGGCAAAGCGATTGACGAAATCAAAAAAGATCAGCCGGATGCGGAAATTTACGTACAGTCGATTCTGCCTGTTACCGCGAAAAAATCCGGATCCGATAAAGTTTACAACAATAAAAATATCAATTATTATAATCAACAATTAAAGGCGATGGCCGCGAAAAAGGGCGTGCATTTTCTAAAGGTTAACTCTGCGGTTTCAGACGCTGCGGGCAACCTTCCCGAAGACGCTTCGGCCGACGGCGTTCACCTGAATAATGAATACTGCAAAAAATGGTGCGAGTATTTGAAAGCCTGCATCTGAAAATGAGTATAGGGAGAAAAAATGAAAAAACAAATCATATGCATATTAGCGGCGGCACTTCTGTTTGCTTCGGGCTGCGCTAAAAATACAAATATAACGATGGATACGTCCGCCGTTGCGGATAAGCTGATATCAACCGTTCAATTTTCCGACCAAATGTCGGCTGTTGATGATAAGACCGCACTGAAGCTGTACGGGCTGAAAAGTGAGGATGTTACCAAACTGAAGGTTTATGAGAGTACCGGTGCAACCGCCGAAGAGGTCGCGGCATTTGAGGCTAAGGACAACACCGCCGCCGCTGCCGTGAAGGAAGCCGCACAAAAGAGAATTGAAGATCAGAAAACAGGCTTTGCGGACTATCAGCCAAAGGAAATGGCAAAGCTGAAAGCGCCCGTTCTAATCGCAAAAGGGAAATACGTCATTCTGTGTGTGTCGGATGACAACAGCACCGCGCAGAAGGTAATTGACGGATTTATTAAATAATTTGGGGGCACATCGCTTTGCAGGAAAAAACAGATGCCCTAAAAGAATATTTGGAAGCGAATCAGCTGACCTTTTACCGGCTGGCGTTCAGCTATACAAAAAATTCCGACGCAGCGCTTGATGTAGTGCAGGAAGCGGTATTGAAAGCAATCGACAAAATCGGTTCCCTGAAAGAAATTGCCTATTTAAAAACGTGGTTTTACCGCATTTTGGTCAACGAAGGGCTTTCGTATTTGCGCGACAAAAAAAGACTGACGATTGTCGAGGATTTTCCGGCAGAGCATGCCATGCCCGACAATTGTGAAAGTATTGCAGAGTCGATTGATATGTATAATGCGGTGCAGGCTCTGGAACCTAAAATTAAAACAGTGATCATTTTAAGATATTTTGAAGATATGAAGCTGGAGGAAATCGCGCGTGTTACAAATGCGAACTTGAATACGGTGAAATCACGGCTTTATAAAGGATTGGCACTGTTGAAAATTTTGATTGGTGAGGAGTGATTTTCTTGAAAGAACTGGATGGTGCGAAAAAAATTTACCAGTCCATCAAAGCGCCGCCTCGCCTTGCAGAGGTGATTAGTACAAGCTGCAAGGATTACAAAAAGAAAAAGCACTGGTATAAAGCCGCGCTTTGCACTGCAGCCACGTTGTGTATTCTGTTTGTCGGGCTGCTGAATTGCAGCAGCGTTTTCGCCCAGAGTATTTCTACCATTCCCGTGCTTGGAAATTTAGCGCGCGTATTTACGTTCACGCAGTATTCGGTTGAGGATTCAACCAGGCAAATCAGCGTTAAGCAGCCGCAGGTAACCAACACCGGAAATGCCGCACTTGAAGAACGCATTAATAAGGAAATTAATGCCAAAGTCAAAGGCGCAATTGCTCAGGCGGAAGAACGCACGGCAGCGGACAAAAAAGCATTTGTGGAAACAGGCGGAAATCCAAATGATTTTATTCCTGCAATTGTCGATGTAAATTATGAAGTGAAATGCAGCAATGAAAAAATGCTGTCCTTTGTGCTGAATACCACGCAAACGCAGGCCAATGCTTTTACCGACCAGACCTTTTACAATATTGATTTAAAAAGCGGCAAGGAGCTCACACTCACCGATATGCTCGGCAAGGATTACAAGAAACTTGTGGATGAAAGTGTGCGCAGGCAAATAAAAGAGCGGTTGGCGAAGGATGCCAATCTGATGTACTTTGAAGGCAACGAGGGCTTTTCCGGCATCAACAGCAAGCAGAAGTTTTATGTGAATAAAGCGGGAAATGTTGTCGTTGTTTTTGCTAAATATGAGATTGCACCTGGGGTTATGGGTATCCAGGAATTTGAGATAGTAAAATAATAAAAGCTGCGTGAGCCACTTGGGCTCACGCAGCTTTTGCTATTTAAGGAAAATGAAAGTAAATTACGCTCAAACCAAGCACAGCGCAGCCGGGTGTTCTCCAATTTAAATATACAGTTTAATTGGAGAGTAAGGTCAGCCAAATTGCAGCGGGATTCTTTTCCGAAGAATATCACCAAAAAGCTTGATGAGCGGCCCCATGCAAAACGCGGTAATGACCGTGCCCAAGCCGACAATCGACCCGGTGAGAAAACCGATGAGAACTGCGAGTACGTCACAGGCGATACGGCACCAGCGAAACTGGATATGGGTTCGCTCAGTAAGAATAAAGCCGATACTGTCATAAGGCGAAACGCCGAGCCGCGGATACATATAAAGCGCGGCGGTAAAAGCCAGAATCACAACGCCGCAGAGCATACATACAAGCCGCAAAAAAACGGTTGGGTCAGCGGGCAGGACGTGAGCGAGAATACCACCGTAAAAATCGACCAGATACCCAATGGCAACCATGTTCACAACAGTGCCGAATCCAATTAAATGGCGGGCAAAGAAAAAGGTAAAAACAAGTACCGTACAGTTGAAAATCAGCTGCCAAGTGCCGAAACTCATACCGATTTTATGGGATATGCCCAGATTCAAACAGGTGCAGGGGTCTGTGCCCAGCGCGGCGTATACCGAAAGAGACACAGCAAAGCCCATAATCAAAGTGGCAATGCACACCATGACAATTCTTTTTAAAAGGGGTTTATTCATTTGTGTTTTCCTATCCGTATGTACTGATACTAAAATCCATAAAAAACGTGGAAGCGCGTTGGATTTTACATGAGAAGGGTTTTGCGCTTATTTTAAGCGCAAAACAAGCACGGCGTAGCCGGGCGTTCTCCAATTAAAGTATACATTTTAATTGGAGCGTAGTATTAAGGCTTGCGAAGCCTTGGAACAAGCAGAATCGCCGCAATCCAGAACAGCTCGTAAATTAGCAGTGCAGTGGTGGTGAGCTGCTGTAAGCCCGAGTAACAGGTCAAAAACGCAACCAGCAGGAAGCCGAGCACAACCGCCACGTTTTGCAGCGCGATGGCGATGGAGATATTGCTGCGCTGGCGAACACACGCGGTCAGCATGCGCATCATCGCGGTACAGCGGCCTTTTGTTGCCATCAGTGCAGGGGAACGGTTTTGCGGCGCGGCCGTCAGTTCAACGTAAACGCTGCCGAGGCGCTCGGGCAAGACCCGCACGGAGTGCTGGTCAAGGCCAAAGCATTCCGCTAAAAAGTGCGGTGTGATGTTAGGGTCACAGGTTCGCACAATCAGGCTGATTCCGTTGTCTTCCATACGTCTTAATTCCATTGCCCTTCGGCGGTCGGAACTGTAGGACACGACGAACATGGCGACAAGGTCGCCGCCGGAGGCCAAATAGACGATTTTTCTGCCTCCGTGTATGTATTTTTCTTCATAATCGCGTGATGGCGGCTCAATTTGGTGTGCTTCCATCAATTCACGGTTGCCGACAAGGATTCTTCGGCCCGAAACCCAACCCGCAACACCCTTGTCATCCTCGTAAACCGGATGATCGATTTTTGGGAGCATATCACGGCGGCTCTTGATAATCTGGTCAAATAAATCGCTCAGCGGCCCTCCGACCTCGCACATCAGCGCGGTGGCATCAACAATAGCGTCATCAATCCGCTGACCGCCAAAAGTTTTAAGCGCATTTAAAACGACCGTACCTTTTGGGAACAGCTCCTTTGCGTCCACAATTACCGCATTGGTGGAGCTGAAATGATCAATTGCCGAATAGCCGACAATCATTGCACCGCAGCGCGAGGCGATTTTGCTCACCCGGCTGACAGGCAGATTTACGCTGAGCATATTTGCAAACGGAACAAAGATACTTGCCGCCGCCGCAAAAGCCGTCAGTGCACTGAACATATCCTTCGATAAAACAAGGGTTACGATACATAATATAAGAGAAGAGATAAACCCGATGGGGGATAGGATTTGAGCGCTTTGATCGCTCGGGTCCGGCTCATAGGAAAGTCGGAGAAAGTTTTTCAAAAAATTTGTTTTTGTTTGGAATGCGAGCGCGGGAGCATCCATCACACAGCCGCTGGCCATTTGCAGCGCGGTGTTGTGGTCGTCAAAAAGCTGCACGGCCTGCTTTTGATCCGGTGCTGCAACAAAACGAAAGTTTTTTTCAATCCGCTTTACCATGCTGAGCTTGCCGACTGTGTTTAAGAACAAAGCCATGACGACAAGAGGAGCATAAACATGCAGTGTCTCACTCTCAACGCTCTGCGGCGAAAACATCAGCGCCACACTCTGAACGAGAACGGCAATATCTGCAACGGCGACGGCGCTGTCCGTATTCGCTTGAAACACAAACAAGGCTTTGATACCGTTTAATATCGCTTTTCCAGAAAAAGCAGTTGCAATCAGTAAAAAGATAAGATTTAAGATTAAATAGGTCTGGGTATTTAAACCGACTTGAATCGCTTGCGGCAGCCTTGCCGACTGTTCGCCTAAAAACCCAAAAATTAAAAGCAGAAGCATACTGATTCCTGTTACAGCAAACCGCAGATAGAGTTCGTGAATATTGGAACCCAACTCGTGAGCAACTGACGGCGCGTCGCTTGGGCTGCTATAATCGTCCAGCTCTTCTGCCTCAACGGGCAGGTTATCGCCGGTATCATTGTCTTCTTCCTCGCTGCCGAAAAGGTTGAAATTCTTTTTTGCGGATTCCTGAGCGGACGCATCCTGCGCTTCAGACGACATTTCTTCGTCATTTTCTTGTTTGTTTTCTTCTTCGAAATCCTCCGCCGATTCCGGTTCGGGGAAAGAAATGAATTCAACTTCCGGCGTGGGAACCTCCGGACGATCCAATTTGACCGCCTTGAATTCACGGGTTTGATCCATCGAAATCGGAATAGGCGCGGGCGGCTGCTTGGGCTTTGGGGGAGGGTAGTCCTGCGCCGCGGCGGACAGCAGATTTTCAAAGTCGTTCAATGAAATCAGATGGACGGGAGCGTCCGGAGCCGCGCGGTAACTTTGCGCGGCGCTTTTCACAGACTGCGGAGCCGGTCTTGCTTGCGGTTCCCTTACGGGGGGCGCGGGGGGCAGCTCCTCCTTTACCTGTGGAGTAAGCACAGGTTCTTTCACAGGTTCGTCAGAAGCCGAATACCGGATTGTCGGCGCAAGGTCGGGCTGCATCGGTGTCGTCAGCGGCTCGGGAGCGGGCTGGAACACCGGTTCGGGAATCGGTTCCCTGATTTCCGGGTTTGGGATGGGCCCCGGTTCAATTTCAGGTTTTGGTGCGGGAACAGGGCGAGGAACCGGTGCGGGAGAAGGCGGTGTGATAATGGGAGGCTTTCTCGGTTCGGTGACAGGATCTTCTTCCGGCTGCAATGATTCCGCCATTTTGGGGGATGTTGTTTTTTCGGGTTTGCGGGGTTCTGAAACAGTGCTCTTCGGATTGTATACCGAAAAAATATCGTCCTTATCAACGCCCGCCTGCTGCATGATCTTTTCCACACGCTGAATACGTTCCTGATGCATACGGTCAAATTGTTCGGAAATTTCGTTATCGACGGTGTTGTCATCTGTTTCGTTGAACAGGTAAGAGAACATCGAATCTTTTTGAGCATGTTTATCTTTTTTAGGATCGACTTGAATAATTTTTTCGTAATCCTCCAGCGTTTTTAACTGGAGGCCATAATAGATGTCCTCTTCCAACTCCGGAATTTCTGTTCTGTGCCGGCGGCGGTTAAAAAACGACGGAGTCTTTTTCTTTTTGGTGATTTCCGTACCCAGAACTTTACTCGCCTGCTGCGCGATGTCGTCGGGTGTGGCAACCGGTTTTTGCGGCAAAGGTTCCTGCGTGGATTGGGCAGGCTTCGCCGGCGCACCGGTTTCAGCCTCAGCCGTATTTTCGGTGTGCGCATGATTTTCCGCTTCTAAAACGCGCGCTTCCGCTAATATCTCATCTAAAGAAAAATTGTCCCGCGGAGCTTTTGGATGATCGGCCATAAATATTCGCTCCCGTATTATTTTGTCTTAATACCGCTGCGCTGACGTGCTATTTCATAACAGATAATGCCGCAGGCAACCGAAGCATTAAGCGAATTTATTTTGCCCTTCATTGGCAGAGATATGACAAAGTCACATTTTTCTTTTACAAGGCGGCCCACACCGGCGCCCTCCGAACCGATTACAATCGCCGCAGGGCCGGAATAATCAACGGTGCACCAGCTCTGGCCTTCCATATCGGCGGCATAAATCCACACGCCGCGTTTTTTCAATTCATCGATTGCGGCGGTAATGTTGGTCACCCTTGCGACCGGAACATATTCGACTGCGCCGGCGCTCGCTTTGCCGACCGCATAGGTCAGACCAACCGCGCGGCGCTTTGGAATAATGATGCCGTGTGCGCCCGCGCATTCAGCTACCCTTAAAACAGCGCCGAGGTTGTGCGGATCCTCAAGCTCGTCCGCTACGATGATAAACGGCGGCTCGTTTCTTTCTTTGGCAAGCTGAAAAATATCGTCAATGGTCGCGTATTCCTTGACAGCGGCCACAGCGACAACACCCTGATGATTTGCGTTGCCGCACATAAAATCAAGTTTTTTGCTGTCGGCCTCTTTAATTGCAATGTCCTTGGACTTCGCCTTGGCAATTAAAGCACTGAGGCTGCCGGAGTGCGCTGAACCGCGGACAACGTAAAGGCTGTCGATTGTGCGCCCGCTGCGCAAAGCTTCGTTAACGGCGTTTCTGCCGGCAATAATATCGTCGCCGCGCTGATTGTTTTCTTCACTCATCTATTTCTTATCCCCTTATTACAATATAGTTTGCATACGATACACAGGAAAATCCTGAATCAAATCCGATGCGCTCAGCAAAAAAGTCCGCAGGCTGATCGTGCCTAAACCCGAAAACATAGGGCAGAAACGGATTCTGCCCCTGTGAAAATTTTTTGCTTTACGCAATGTTTTATAATTAGAAATACTTATACAAATTAATTGTAACAGGTATGATTGTACACGTCAATATGATTATCGGTTTAAGTGCTGATAAGGAAGAAAAAATTGGATTTTCCGAAAGCATTACATACTTTATCCGCGTTGTGAATATAAAAGAAAAACAGCATTTGCAGAATACCGGTGTAAGGCTGTGAAATTTTGGGGAATCCGCGACGCGGCCGCCGGCAGGAGGAAAATAAATTAATGATACGAAACAACATTTTGCGAGTATTGACCCGAAAACGCTTTTGGGCTGCGTTGGCGGTACTGATTTTGTGCCTGATTTTCATTGCGGTGAACAAAAGCTGCACGGCACGCGATGTGCAGAATTACGCGCTTGAAACGGTATCGGCTGCGTTTGAGCCGCTCGTAACACCGGTAAACGAACAGCTGACACAAGGGGAGCAGCTGAACACCCGCCTGCTTTACGCATCGTATATTACGCTGTTTGACAATTGGAAATATCGCAGCGGTGACGAATTGCGGAGACGCCTGCTTGCCTGCTTTTACGATGAAGCTGCGGGGCGGGTCGAGCCGGTCAAGGATACCGAAGCTGTTTTCAACCGGATACAAAATCAGTTCGGGCTTGTCGTTGATGACAAACAGCGGGGAGATATGCTTGCGCTTTCCAAAACCTTAGCGATTGGCTGGGTCAATTCCACGAAAGTATTGACCCGAAACCTGTACACACAGGATGGGGCGAAAACCAATATTGGCCTTGTAAACTTTGCGTGGAACGCGATGAACTGCAACAGCGGCTATGTTTTCGGCGCGGTCGGGCAGACGATTAACACGTCCTTTTTACAGCAGCAGCAGCGGCGGTTTGCCGGAAATGAGCGGGCAAACCTGACGCAATCGCAGGTCGGCTCAATTTTTATCAATTTCGGCGGTCGTCCCGGCTTTGACTGCATTGGACTGATCAAGGCCTATTCGTGGCTGGACGAATCGAACGGAGAAATTTCCTCAAAACATCAAAATGCGATGCCGGACTGTAATGCGAACGGCCTTTATGAGATTGCCGCAGTCAAGGGCGATATTGCCGCCATGCCGGACATACCGGGTCTTGCGGTTCAAAAGGACGGCCATGTCGGCGTTTACATTGGCGGCGGCGAAGTAATTGAAGCAAGGGGAAATGAACTTGGCGTAGCAAAAACCAAGTTGAAAGGCCGAGGCTGGCTGCACTATGTACAGATTCCGACGCTTACCTATGTACAGAGTGGAACCTATCGGATACAAAACAAATCAATGACAATAGCCGACGGGAAAATTGTGAATACGGCAAACTGAAAGCGGAGGCGGCGGCAAAATAACAGACATTGGTTTTAGCGGTGGAAGGCTTCTTTTCACAATGAACAGCCATATGTTGAAAGAATTGCGCGGTATACAGTGCTAATATGGAATATACATCCTTTTTTTGCGCTGTGCAGAGCCGTTTATACGTTCCGTATTTGCAGAAGTTTACATAACACCGTGGAATACCCCGTGTTGAATGTTGAAAACTCTGTTGAATATGTTGATAAGTACCCAAAGTACCCCGTTTTTTGGTTTATGCATAGCAAATGCATAAGCATTTATGTAAACTTGAGATGAAAAAGTTTCAAAACAGTTAGTATTCTAACCTTTACGCTTCTGTGTTATAATAATACTAATCTTCAATTAAAAAGTTAACTTTTTTAATTGAAGGGCGCCCGGCTGCGCCGTGCTTTGTTTTGCGCCAATAAGCGCAAAACACGTCTCATGCTAAATCCAACGCGCTTCGCGCTATAAAAAGGTTGATCAACCTTTTTAATGGATTTTAGTATAAAAACAGGCAAAAGAAACGCCAAAAGGCGCAAAGCTGCGCTTTTGACAAGGAACAGGGAGAACAAAGGGTATGAAAAATCAAACGGAAAACTTCGATTTGGCACAAACGCTCGACTGTGGCCAGTGCTTTCGCTGGGAAAGACAGAAAGACGGCTCCTACACGGGGGTTGCTTTCGGCCGCGTTTTAAATATTTCTGAAGAAAACAGGGCTCAGGTACTGGAAGATGAACTTTGGCGCAACTATTTTGATGTTCAGCTCAATTACAGCAGAATCCGCACGGATTTGTCGGAAGGGGATACGGTGCTCGCCGAAGCGGCGAAATTCGCGCCCGGAATGCGTATCTTAAATCAGGAACCTTGGGAGGCGCTTTGCTCGTTTATTATTTCGCAGAACAACAACATTCCGCGGATTAAAGGAATTGTCGCAAGGCTCTGCACCCAGTTCGGCGAGGAGATCGGCGGGGGATATTTCTCATTCCCAACCCCTGAAAAATTAGCGGAGCTGAAAGCGGACGACCTTGCGGAAATCCGCAGCGGTTTCCGTGCAAAATATATTCTCAGCGCGGCGCAAAAGGTTGCAAACGGGGAGGTTGACCTTGCGGCTTTGAAAACTGCGCCGCTGCCCGAGGCGCGCGCCCGGCTGATGACCATTACCGGCGTGGGGCCGAAGGTGGCCGATTGCACGCTGCTTTACGGGCTGCACCGGCTGGAGGCGTTCCCGATGGATGTGTGGATGAAGCGCGCAATGCAGACGCTGTTCCCCGGCAAAGAGCCGGAAAGCTTTGGACAGTACGCGGGAATTGCGCAGCAGTACATTTTTCATTACAGCAGAAACAACCCGAAACTGTTCCGCACCGAGGTATAAAAAACCGGATAAAATACAAACTATTCTTTTATAAAGATATTAAGATATGATAACAATCGTTTGTATTTTGTTGAAGCGGAGATAACAATGAATCAATCAAATTTTAAAAGATTACCCCGTCATATTGGAATTATTCCAGACGGAAACAGAAGATGGGCGCTCCAAAATGGCTATGAGAAGCAGGACGGCTATGAATATGGCATAGAGCCGGGATTCGAGCTGTACAAAATGTGCCTTGAGCTCGGGATTAACGAGATGACCTTTTACGGTTTTACAATTGATAACACAAAGCGGCCGTCCGTACAGACAAAGGCGTTTCAAAAAGCCTGTGTGGATGCGGTGCAGGCTCTTGCAAATAAAGATGCCGACCTTTTAATTGTTGGCAACACGGATTCACCTTTATTCCCGTCTGAACTTTTACCGTATTCCAAAAGAGTAAAATTCGGAAAAGGGCTTATGAAAATTAACTTTCTTGTCAATTACGGGTGGAACTGGGATTTGAACTACTCTCTCAAAAACAATCGACCCATCAGTGACAGCAACCTCGTAAAAGGGATTGCATCATCGGAGATTTCAAGAATGGATTTAATTATCCGCTGGGGAGGAAGACGCAGGTTAAGCGGGTTCTTACCGGTACAGTCAATCTATGCGGATTTTTATGTGCTCGATGATTTTTGGCCGGATTTTAAGCCTGAGCAATTTTACAGCGCACTCGAGTGGTATCAGGAACAGGATATAACGCTTGGGGGTTAAATGCTGCTTATTCGATCTGTTAAATTTGATTTGTTAAAAAAGTTACAAATTAAACTTTAAATTTTGCGTTATATGCGTTATAATAAGTACAAATAATAAATTAGGGGGTAATCATAATGCCATTAGTAAATACGATTGAAATGTTTAAAAAGGCATATGCCGGCGGCTATGCCATTGGCGCGTTCAACGTGAACAATATGGAAATTGTTCAGGGTATCACCGAAGCTTGCCAGGAGCTGAAGGCTCCGGTCATTCTTCAGGTTTCCGCGGGCGCGCGCAAGTATGCCAACCACACATACCTCACCAAGTTGGTCGAGGCGGCTGTGATAGAGAACCCGGATATTCCGATTGCTTTGCACCTTGACCACGGCCCGTCCTATCAGCTTTGCAAGGACTGCATCGACGGCGGATTTACTTCCGTTATGTTCGACGGCTCTTCAAAGCCTTACGAGGAAAATGTGGAAGAGGCTCGCAGAGTTGTTGAGTACGCTCATAAATACAATGTAACCGTTGAAGCTGAGCTTGGCAAACTGGCCGGCGTGGAAGACGACGTGAGTGTTGATGACGACAAAGCACAGTTTACCGACCCGGAAGAAGTACAGGATTTTGTTACACGCACAGGCGTTGACTCCCTTGCAATCGCAATCGGTACAAGCCACGGCGCGTACAAGTTCAAACCGGGCCAGCACCCGAAGCTTCGTCTTGACATTTTAAAAGAAGTTTCCGACCGTCTGCCGGGCTTCCCGATTGTTCTGCACGGTGCATCCTCCGTTATTCCGGAGTTTGTACGTCAGATTAATCAATTCGGCGGTTCTATGCCGGACGCAATCGGTATTCCAGAGGAAATGCTCCGCGAAGCCGCAAAGATGGCTGTCTGCAAAATCAACGTTGACTCCGACCTGCGTCTTGCCATGACGGCGAGCATCCGCAAGTATTTTGCTGAAAACCCAAGCCACTTTGACCCAAGACAATACCTTGCCCCTGCGCGCACTGCCATTAAAGACATGGTTGAGCATAAAATCAACACGGTTCTCGGCTGCGCGGGCAAAGCATAAGCGAAAGAAACTGAATATATCTATTTTGGGCGGGGAATTCATTCCCCGCCCTTTTTTCGTTTCCATGTATATTTTTTAGGGCAATATGAATAAAATGATAGGACGAGTATTGGAATATAAAATACATTTTTTAGTAATTTGGCATTGTAATCATTGTAAATATACGCTATAATTATCGTAAATTCGCTGGAACAATTGTATGGTTACACTAATTAATTCCTGAAAGGAGTATCTATAATGAAACAGTTTCTTGCTAAAAACATTTTCAACATTGCAATTGCGGGACATGGCGGTTCGGGTAAAACCAGTATTGCGGAGGCGATGCTTTACTTATCAGGCATGACCGACCGTTTTGGTAAAGTCGGGGAAGGTACCACTGTTTGTGATTTTGACCCGGAAGAAATCAAGAGGAAAACGACCGTGACCACCGCGGTGGCTCCGCTTGAGTGGAAGAATCATAAAATTAATCTGATAGATGCTCCGGGCCTGTTTGACTTTGAAGGCGGCTTGTGTGAAGCGGTGCGCGCGGCGGATTCCGTTCTGATTGCGGTTTCCGGCAAAAACGGCGTTGCTGTCGGCACAGAAAAAGCGGTTGACGCAGCAAATGCGCGCGGTCTTGCAAAAATATTTTTTGTAAACGGTCTGTGTGATGAAAGCGCGCGTTTTTATAAGGTGTTTGAGGATTTAAAAGCGAGCTTCGGCCCGTCCGTCTGCCCGGTAGTAGTGCCGTTCATTGAGGACGGAAAGGCCAATATATATGTTAATATCCTGGAATATAAAGCCTATGATTACCAAAACGGCAAGCCGGTCGAGGTGAAGATGCCGGACATGGGGACAAGGCTTGAAGGGCTGCGCACCGCTATTTATGAGGCGGTCGCCGAAACAAGCGATGAAATGTTTGAAAAATATTTCGCAGGCGAGCAGTTTACGCCGGAAGAAGTTATTGTCGGCGTGAGCAAGGGCGTGAAGTCCGGCACAATCAGCCCCGTTTTCTGCGGCGATGCTCTGCTGATGCGCGGGATGGAACAGTTCTTGGACGGCCTTACCTGGCTGGCTCCGCCGGCAGCGGACAAAAGCGGCGAAATCGGTGCGGATGTGGACGGAAACCCGGTCGAGCTTTCGGTGAACGAGGACGGCGCGACAGCAGCAATTGTATTTAAAACGATTGCGGACCCGTTTATCGGCAAGCTTTCCTACCTGAAAGTAATTTCCGGCAAAGTAGCGACCGATTCCCAATTGGTAAATATGCGCACGGGAAATATGGAACGCATTGGTAAAACGGTGATGATGCGCGGTAAAAAACAGGAGGATGTCCCCTATATCGGTGCGGGCGACATCGGCGCGGTTTTAAAGCTTGCCGGAACCGGAACGGGCGATACACTCTGTTCGCCGGCACGCAAGGTCGTGCTTGACGGCATTCAGTATCCCACCCCAACGCTTTCCATGGCTGTGACGCCAAAGAACAAGGGTGAGGAAGATAAGGTTGCACAGGGTATTTTCCGTTTGGTGGACGAGGACCCGACCATTCAGTTTACAACCAACGCGGAGACGCACCAGATGATTCTTTCCGGCTTGGGCGAACAGCATTTGGACGTGATTATCTCTAAATTAAAAAATAAATTCGGGGTGGAGGTCACGCTGCAAAAACCGCGCGTGCCGTACCGCGAAACTATCCGTAAAAAGGTACAGGTACAGGGCAGGTACAAAAAGCAGACCGGCGGCCACGGCCAGTTCGGCGATATCTGGGTTGAGTTCGAGCCCTGTGAAAGCGACGGACTGATCTTTGGCGAACGCGTCGTGGGCGGCTCGGTTCCGAAGAACTTCTTCCCGGCGGTTGAAAAGGGTCTGCGTGAATGCATCGTCAAGGGCCCGCTTGCGGGGTACCCGGTTGTCGGACTGCGCGCCACTCTTTACGACGGCTCATACCATCCGGTGGATTCGTCGGAGATGTCCTTTAAAATGGCGGCAACAATTGCTTATAAGAACGGGATGCCGATTGCCAGTCCGGCGTTGCTCGAACCGATTGGAACCTTAAAATGTACGGTGCCGGATGCCAACATGGGCGACATTATGGGCGAGGTCAACAAGCGCCGCGGCCGTGTGCTGGGAATGAACCCGGGCGGTGAAGGAAAACAGATGGTCGAAGCCGAAGTGCCAATGGCTGAAATGTATGACTTCAGCACCTTTGTGCGTCAGGTAACACAGGGTAGAGGTTCGTTTACATTTGACTTCTGCCGGTACGACGAAGCTCCGCAGCAGGTAGCCCAAAAGGTTATTGAAGAGGCAAAGGCCATGGAAGAGGCCGAATAAATTTTACTGTTGATAAAGCAGTCGCTGAAAACGCGGCTGCTTTTTTGCATTTTTTACCGCCCGTGCGCATATTAATTTCTACAAGGGGGCGGAGATATGTTCGTATTTTCGGTAAAGGCCGGTAGGAAAAAAATGTTTATCGGTTTGGCGGCGCTTTTGCTCATCGTGACCGCCGCAATTGTTTTGACAAAGCTGCACAACTCCAAGCCAATCGCGTCGGCGGCAGGAATAAAATATAGCCTTTCCGCCGCTACCAATGAGGAGCGCGTTGCGTTTCTCGATCAGTTTGGCTGGAAGGTGACTGCTGAACCGGTTGAAATTAAGGAAGTTCTGATTCCCGCGAAATTCGATGACGTATATATTAATTATAACAATATACAAAAAGAACAGGGGCTTGACCTTGCTCCCTATGCCGGAAAAACCTGCAAACAGTGGATTTATGCGGTGACAAATTACCCTCAGGTTCCGGAGGTACGCGCCACTCTGCTGGTGTACAATGACAGAGTAGTCGGCGGCGACTTGAGTACTGCTGCGCTGGACGGTTTTATGACTGGGTTCACCGGCGAACAGGAAAGCAGCGATTACAGTATGAAGGTGCTCCAATCCTCTTCGCCCGCAAGTGAAGCGGAGGCAAAACCGAAGGCTTCTTCCGCTCTTCCAGCCAACGCGTGGCCAACCGATTAATATGATTTTCCGAAACCGCCGTCCAAAAACATTGACCTATCTATCTATATAGATTAGAATACAGTTATATTGATAGGGGCGGTGAACTCAATGAGCAGAGAACGGCTTGATAAAATATTGGCTACCCAAAACTTAGGCAGCCGCAAGGACGCCGGGACGATGATTCGTCGCGGCGCCGTTGCGGTGAATGGAAACGTGGTGAAAAAAGCAGATTTTAAAGTGGACACGCAGTTGGACGCGGTAACGGTAAACGGCGAAAGTCTGATGATAAAAGAATTTATTTACCTTATGATGAACAAACCGGCAGGCGTGCTCTCCGCAGCAAGGGATACACGCGCGCAGACAGTGGTAGATTTGCTGCAGCCCTCGCTGAAACGGCGCGGTTTGTTTCCGGCCGGCCGGCTGGACAAGGACACCGAAGGGCTGCTGATTATTACCGATGACGGCGTGTTCTCACACAGGATGCTTGCACCGAAAAGCCATGTGTTTAAACGCTATGAAGCAGTCCTGGCAGCGCCGGTTACGGCAGGGGATATTAAGAAGTTTGAAAAGGGAGTGGTGCTCAATGACATGACCTGTCTTCCCGCGGAACTAAAGGTTCTAACAGAGGGTGAAAATCCACTTGTGCTCGTTAAAATTCGTGAAGGGAAATTTCATCAGGTCAAACGTATGTTTTTGGCCTTAAATAATGAGGTTTTGAAACTAAAACGGGTACAAATCGGGGAACTTCGTCTCGATGAAACACTTGCACCGGGTGAAGCACGAGAATTGACTGAGGCGGAAATCGACGCTATTTTTGGTTGATGGAAGTATAAAATGTGTACTAAATTTTAGTGCTGTTTTTGTGTTTTATCGGATTTTCATAAAGTCGGAGATTAAAGTTTGGGCAAAAAAGGGCTGTTAATAGATGAACGCATCTGTTATCATTGGTTTATGAAAAACAGGAGCGTCCTTATATTGGACTCCGACAGAAATCAACAGTAATGATTCAGGAGGATTATAATGGCAAATGTAACATTGAAAAACATCTACAAAGTATATGATGGTGGGGTAACTGCAGTTTCAGACTTCAGCCTTGAAATTGCCGATAAGGAATTTATTATTCTTGTTGGCCCTTCAGGCTGTGGTAAATCCACTACACTGAGAATGATCGCAGGTTTGGAAGAAATCAGCAAGGGTGAGCTTTACATCGGCGACAAGCTTGCAAACGACATCGCCCCGAAAGACCGCGATATCGCAATGGTGTTCCAGAACTACGCATTGTACCCGCACATGACAGTATTTGATAATATGGCTTTTGGACTTAAGCTGCGCAAGGTACCAAAGGATGAGATTAAGCGCCGCGTCGAAGAAGCCGCCACATATCTTGATATTTCTTATTTGCTTGACAGAAAGCCGAAGGCTCTGTCCGGCGGCCAGCGTCAGCGTGTTGCCTTGGGCCGCGCAATCGTTCGTGACCCGAAGGTCTTCCTTTTGGACGAACCTCTTTCCAATTTGGATGCAAAGCTGCGCGCACAGACAAGAACCGTAATTTCCAAACTGCATAAGAGACTCGGCACAACCTTCATCTATGTTACACATGATCAGACCGAGGCTATGACAATGGGCGATCGCATCGTTGTCATGAAGGACGGTTTTGTACAGCAGGTTGATACGCCGCAAAATCTTTATGACCTCCCGGTAAACGAATTTGTCGCGGGCTTCATGGGTTCCCCTCAAATGAACTTTATTGATGCAACAGTCGGCCAAAAGGGTGACGGCTTTACCCTTAAGTTCGGCAAGCACGAAATTGGTATTCCGGCACAGAAGAGTAAGGACAGCGCAGTTAAGGATTATGTCGGCAAAGAAGTCGTTCTGGGCATTCGTCCGGAAGATGTTCATGATGAGCCGGAATTCCTTGCAAAGGCTACCGACGGCATCGTTGAAGCCGACGTTGAAGTGACGGAGCTGATGGGCGCCGAAACTTACCTCTACCTCAGTGTTGAAGGCAACCCTGTCACAGCGCGTGTTGAGCCGACAACTACGGCAAAAACAGGCGACAAAATTAAGGTTGCTTTGGATCTCTCCAAGCTGCATCTGTTTGATAAAGAGACCGAAAAAACAATTCTTAACTAATACTTACCTCCGATATTTTGAGCCGTGCCTTTTGGGTGCGGCTCTTTTTCATCCGAACCCCGGCGGAAAACACGTTGAATGTCGTCTAAAAACCGGCTCAAAGGACGTTTAAATGTAAATTTTTTGTGAAAAGTAGATATTATCAATATTTTTTTACATTAATCTTCAATTCGAGGTTGATAATTGATTGGATTTTATGTAAAATGTATGTAGCATATTCTGATTACTCTTAAAGATTATACAAATTATATAAAGTGAGGGAGAGCTATGTCAAACAGATTATTTCAAGGGGTTATCCATCAAATGCGTGATGCGATTGACAGAACAATCGGCGTTATCGATGAAACCTCAGTGATTATAGCATGCAGTGAGCTTGGCCGAATCGGTGAGGTGAACGACAACATTACGGCGGAGATTTTAGCGACACCGGGAAATTTTGTGGTAAATGGCTACACTTATAAATCTTTTGGCAGCCGCCCGCGCCCGGAGTATGCCGTTTTCGTTTCAGGAAACGACCCGGAAGCCGGCCGTTACGCTTCGCTTCTTGCAGTTTCGCTGAACAGCATTAAGCAGTACTATGATGAAAAATACGACCGCAGCAATTTTATCAAAAATGTTATTCTTGATAACATCCTGCCGGGCGACATTTATCTGAAGGCACGCGAACTTCATTTTAATGCGGATGTAAGCCGTGTATGCATGCTCATTAAAATCACCAGCAAGTCCGATATCTCGGCTTACGATGTGGTACAGAACCTGTTCCCTGACAAAAACAAGGACTTTATCATTAATATTAATGAGACCGACATTGCGCTTGTGAAAGAAATCCGCGCAAGCATCGAGCCAAAAGATCTTGAAAAGCTTGCCGCTTCAATTGTGGACACGCTGTCGAGTGAATTTTATACCCACTGTGTTGTCAGCATCGGTACGACCGTTACCGGCATTAAGGATTTGGCACGTTCCTTTAAAGAGGCTCAAGTGGCGTTGGAAGTCGGAAAGGTATTTGATACCGAAAAACCGATTGTCAGCTACGACAACCTTGGCATTGCGCGCCTGATTTATCAGCTGCCGACCACACTGTGCGACATGTTCTTAAAAGAAGTCTTTAAGCGTGGTTCCATTGAATCCCTTGACCACGAGACTCTGTTTACAATTCAGCGCTTCTTTGAGAATAATCTGAACGTTTCCGAAACTTCCCGCAAGCTGTTTGTTCACAGGAATACCCTTGTTTACAGACTGGAAAAGATTAAAAAAATTACCGGACTTGACCTGCGTGAATTTGAAGACGCTATTGTCTTTAAAGTGGCGCTGATGGTGAAGAAATATCTGTCATCGAATCCTGTTAAATTTTGACAAAAGAATCAAAAAAAGTAAAATGTTACAAAATAATTACAAATTAATTCTAATTTAGAATAATAAATTGAACACCCATTGGTATTATGTAAACATGCCAATGGGTTTTAGTTTATTCCAGCGGAACTCTGTACAATTATGCTGTTTTTTGTTTAAAAAGCGGGAATCAAGGAAGAAAATATCATCGCTTTTTAATAAAAAATCGGTATGGCCTTTTAACAAAATTAATGGAGCGATTATATTGATAGAATTTCAGAATGTAAGTAAAACATATGCAAATGGTACGAAAGCACTTAAAAATGTGAATTTGAACGTGGACAAAGGCGAGTTCGTTTTTATCGTCGGTTCGTCCGGTGCGGGCAAAAGCACTTTTCTAAAATTGATTATGTGTGAGGAAAAGCCGAACGAAGGAGAGGTTACTGTCGACGGACACAAGCTTTCCGATTTAAGAAGGCACGAGGTGCCGTACATACGCCGCACGATGGGCATTGTTTTCCAGGACTTCAGGCTGATTGATAATATGACGGTGTTTGAAAACGTAGCGTTTGCCATGCATATTGTCGGTGCTTCCAATAAGGAAATATGTAAGCGTGTGCCGTATATTCTTGGGCTTGTCAATTTACAGAAAAAGGCGAAATGCCATCCATGCGAGCTTTCAGGCGGCGAGCAGCAGAGGGTGGGCCTTGCAAGGGCACTGATTAATAACCCGAAATTAATTATAGCCGATGAGCCTACCGGTAACATTGACCCGGCGCTGTCGTTTGAAATCGTTGATTTATTAAATGAAATCAACAGACGGGGCACCACGATTTTAATGGTCACACATGAACACTCGCTGGTGAAGCACTTCCATCGCAGGGTAGTTGAGATTAACGATGGACAAGTTGTGGCGGATTCCGCCGCACAGGAGGTGCACGACGATGTTTAAAAGTGCAGGTTACCTGATAAAAGAAGGATTCAAAAATATTTGGAACAACCGAACCATGTCATTCGCTTCTGTTGGCGTACTGATTTCCTGTTTACTCCTGACGGGTGCTGCGGTACTGTTTTCGCTCAATATCAATACCGCGATGAAGACGATTGAGGGAAACAACTCCGTTAAAGTATATATGAAGCAGAACCTTCCCACCTTGTCGGCCATTAAGGTCGGGGAGGAAATTAAAAAGATAGATAATATCGACACCTGCAAATTTGTTCCCAAGGACGATGCGATTTTGCAGTATATGAAGATTTTAGGGGATAAGGACGGTACGATGCTGCAAGGCATGACCGGCAAAGAAAATCCGCTGCCGGATGCTTTTCAGGTATCGTTTAAGGATTTGTCAAAATATAAAGAAACGGCTGCTCAGATTAAAAAGATCGCCGGAGTTGAAAAAATAAATGATTACTCCGAAATTGCATCAAAGCTGACCAGCTTTGACAAGCTGATTACAACGGCGGGTCTGTGGATTATTCTGCTGCTCAGTTTGGTATCGTTGTTTATTATTTCCAATACCATTCGCGTCACCATGTTCTCCCGACGTATGGAAATCAGCATTATGAAATCGGTGGGCGCGACAAACTGGTTTGTCCGGGTTCCGTTTATCGTGGAAGGAATCATCATCGGGCTGTTCTCAGGCGCGGTTTCGAGTTTACTGCTGTACTTTTTATACAGCAAAATCATATTGGCGATTACGACAATTACGTTCTTTACGCCGATCGATATCAGTTCTATGACGTTGAGCATTACGGCTCTGTTTATGCTGATTGGTACCGTGTTCGGTGCCTTGGGCGGCGCAATTTCAATTGGTAGATACTTAAAACAAGAGGGAGGGGATATCGTTGGGTGGTAAAAGATTCTTAAAATGTACACTTGCTGTTGTTTTAGCGTTCGCGCTGCTTTTTGCGCCTCAATTTACTGTACCCGCTTCTGCAAAAACCTTGTCCCAGCTGCAAAGAGAGCAGACTGATTTGAAGAAAAAGCAAACCGAGGTAGCCTCAAAGCTGAAAACGCTGAAAGCGGACAAGGCAAATAAACAGGCGTATAAAAGCGCCCTCGACTCACAAGTGAGTACCGTACAGAGCCAAATTGATGTTACGAATCAACAGATTGCAGCACTCGACGATGACATAACCCAGAAGCAGTCGCAGATTGCCGGCAAACAGGCCAACATTCAGACGAACTACGAGCTGCTGAAGGAAAGGCTTCACGCACTGTACTTAACCGGTGAGGCATCCAATCTCGAAATTATTTTAAATGCAAAAAGTGTAATTGATCTGGCGGATAAAACCGAAGCCATCAAAGCGATTACAACGCATGATACGGACTTAATTAATACGCTGAAAGCGGATATGGAAAGCATTAAAACGCAAAAGGCTGAAATCGAAAATAACCGCGCGGCGGTTGCAACCGCAAAGGTTACGCTTGACACCAAGCAGAAGGAATTAACCGCATTGGTGAACGAAACCCAGGCGGTGATCGCGGATATTGCCGCGAACGAATCCTCGGCAAAGGCAGAAAGCGCCAAGCTTGCCGCAGCGCGAGCAAAGGCTGACGCCGCAATTGACCAGTGGTACAAGAATTACTACGCTGAACAGGCGAAAAATCATAACAAAGGCGGCGGCAGCGGAGGTTACACAAGCACGGGTAACTTTGCATGGCCTGTGCCGGGCGTTAACAGAATTTCCAGCGGCTACGGGCCACGTTCGGGCGGATTCCACAAAGGAATTGACATTTCCGCCCCCGGCGTTTACGGCAAACCGATTGTCGCGGCGGATTCCGGAAGAGTCATTCAGGGTGGCTGGGGCAACTATGGTACCGGTTACGGCGGGTACGGAAATGTTGTTGCAATTGACCATGGCGGCGGATATTCCACACTTTACGGGCATTGCAGCAGTGTTGTTGTCAGCGCGGGCACCATTGTGAAAAAAGGGCAGGTCATTGCTTATGTCGGCAGTACCGGCGATTCCACAGGACCCCATCTGCACTTTGAAATCCGTGTAAACGGCGTTGCCAAGAATCCGATGAATTGGTTCAGCAGATGATAAATGATACCAAAATTCATTAAAAATGTGAAATCACGTTTTTACAGCATAAAGCGCGTCGGGTTTTGCGCTTATTTTAAGTGAAGAGTAGTATGAAAACCAACAATAAGGAATGATGGATTCAATATGAGCAAAAAGCTATCTTGGGGCGCGATGATTACCTTAATTGCCATCACCGCAGCAATCACAGTGTCACTCACTTATGTTTACGCCATGAACAGTTTCAACTCCAAGGTGGCGGATGTAAACGAACGCCAGGCAATGTACACGAAACTGACGGAAATTGATCAAAAAGCAAGGCACGACTACATTGGCACGATCAATGAAGCCAATTTAAATGATGCCATCAGTGCGGGGTACGTAGCCGGACTGGGCGATTTGCAGGCAAAATATCTGACGGCCGAAAAGTATAAAGCGTACTTGAACGGTAACAATGAAAAGAATATCGGCGTTGGAATCAAAACGGTCATGGACAGTGACGGCAATATGGAGGTTATCGAGGTTATGCCGAACTCTCCGGCCGAAAAAAGCGGAATCAGGAAGGGCGACACCATCGTCGGTATGGACGACAAGGAAATTGTGCGTATTACTTACGGTGACGCGCTCAATAAACTCAATGGAATCGCCGGGTCAAAGGTGAAGTTTGCAATTCTGCGTAAATCCGGTACGGCAAGTGCTGCGAGTACATCGAGTACGGCAAGCGCGGCTGCAGCCAAGACGGAGAACATCAATGTTACCGTCACCCGTGCGGAGTATACGGAGCAGACACTTACCTCTTCTATGATTAACGGTAACGTGGCCTACATTAAAATATCCGAATTTACGGATACAAACGCAGCTCAGTTTAACACCGCACTTGCCGCGCGCATCAAGGCAGGCGCAGTTGGCATTGTGATCGACTTGCGCAGCAATTCCGGCGGCAGTGTCAATGGAATGGCAGCCATACTCGATACACTGCTTCCTGCGGGAAACACGGTCAGCTATCGTGACAAGGCCGGCAAAACGACGGTGGAACACACGTCGAATTCCAATGAGATAAGCTTGCCGATCAGCGTGATTGTTGATCGGAACACTTTCGGCGCCGCGGAGATTTTCGCGTCTGACATCAAGGACTATAAAAAGGGACTGCTAATCGGTGAAAAGACGGCCGGTTATGGTACAAAAGATGAGGTCGTTCCGCTTTCAGACGGTTCGGCGGTCATTCTTTCCGTGGCAAACTACCTTACGCTGAACGGAAATGTATTCAACGGGAAGGGCATTGATGTGGATGTAAATAAACAGCTGAATGTTTTGCAGAAGACGCTGCTTGTCAATCATCAGCTCACATATGACCAGGATTCACAGCTTCAGGCGGCAATTTTGGCGCTTGTCCGTCAAGGGGCGGGGGTCGAGCAGGTGCCGGGCGCGACTTCCGGTGCGGAATCCACAGCGAGCGCTGCGGCAACAGATTAGACAGGACTCGGGGATATGTGTTTGCATATCCCTTTTTTTGGTTAAAATTAAGCCGCAGATTTTATTGACAGAACGCTGCTATTTTACTATAATGTAACTATTATTATTTAATTAGAACAGTGCACAGTGCTTGCATTGAAAAGGTGGTATTTATATATGGTTAAACAGGTAATTTTAACAAGAGAAGGCCTTGAGAAGCTCGAAGAGGAGCTTGACCAATTAAGAAGCGTGAAACGAAAAGAAGTAGCGGAAAAAATTAAAGTTGCGCTTTCCTTCGGCGACTTGTCTGAAAACAGCGAATATGACGAGGCTAAAAACGATCAGGCTATTGTTGAGGCACGCATTGCGGATATTGAGGTTATGCTCAAGAACGTAAAGGTTATTGATGAAGACGAGCTCAGCAATGAAGATATTCATATTGGCTCTAAGGTGGAAGTAAGAGTGACCAATCCATCCACCGGTAAAAGCAGTGTGGTCAATTATAAAATTGTTGGTTCCAATGAGGTTGACCCGTTCAACGGCAGTATCTCGGATGAATCACTGGTTGGGAAATCCCTTCTGAACCTTAGAATCGGCGATAAAGTTGAGGTTGAAGTGCCTGCCGGAATTATGGAGTACGAGGTTCTTGCCATATCCAAATAATTTTTTGGGGCGGGAGTGACAGGTTCACCCTGCCCTTTTTTGAATGAACAATCAATAATATAGGTTTAGGAGAATAAAAAATGAGCGATAAGATAAACGAAGTGACCGAAGAAGCCCAGCCGGAGCAGGACATCAGTGAACTTCTGCAAATTCGCAGGGATAAGCTGACCGCGCTGCAGCAGGCGGGAAAAGATCCTTTCTTTATTACCACCTGCCCCGTAACAATTACCACGGAGGAAATACGTCATCTTTTTGAGGAACTCGAAAATCAGGACGTGTGCATTGCAGGCCGCGTAATGAGCTGGCGTGACATGGGCAAAGCAAGCTTTATGGATGTTTACGACCGCAGCGGCAGAATGCAGGTTTACCTCAAAATTGACCAGGTTGGCGAAGAAACTTATAACGATATGAAAAGCTATTGGGATGTTGGCGACATTATCAGCGTAACCGGTTATGTGTTTAAAACCCGCCGCGGGGAAATTTCCGTTCATGCAAAGGAAATTAAGCTGCTTTCCAAGTCGCTCCTTCCGATGCCGGAAAAATTCCATGGCTTAAAGGATACGGATTTACGCTATCGTCAGCGCTATATTGATTTGATTGTGAATCCGGAAGTAAAAAATACCTTTATCAAGCGCAGTGAAATCATCAGAACGATGCGCAATTTTCTCGATGACAGAGCGTATATCGAGGTGGAAACCCCTGTTCTGAACACCATTGCGGGCGGAGCAGCCGCAAGGCCGTTCATTACGCATCACAATACACTTGATATCGATATGTATTTAAGAATCGCCACAGAGCTGCATTTAAAGAGGCTGATTGTCGGCGGGATGGAACGCGTTTATGAAATCGGCCGCATTTTCCGCAACGAGGGTATGGATGTAAAACATAATCCGGAGTTCACAACCGTTGAACTTTATGAAGCCTACACGGATTATCACGGCATGATGGAGTTAACCGAAAACATGATTCACGAGTGCGCGCTCAAAGCCTGCGGCACCGATCAGATTACGTATCAGGGTGAAGAAGTGAATTTAGCCGTTCCGTTTAAGCGCCTTTCCATGAATGACGCGATTAAGGAATACGCCAATGTGGATTTCCTTTCGTTTAAGGGCGACACCGAAAAGGCAAAAGAGGTTGCGAAGGAACTTGGCATTGTACCGAAGAAAACGGACAAGTGGGGCGACATTATGTCGCTTGCATTTGAAGAAAAGGTTGAGGAAAAGCTTTTACAGCCAACCTTTATTTATGATTATCCGGTCGAGGTTTCTCCGCTTACAAAACGCAAGCAGAGCTGCCCCGAACTTGTGGAACGCTTTGAACTGTTCATTACGCGCCGTGAACTGGCGAACGCTTATTCCGAGCTGAACGACCCGATTGATCAGCGCGGCCGCTTTATGAGCCAGATGGATCTTCGTGCGGCGGGCGATGAAGAAGCCAACATGATTGATGAGGACTTTTTGACCGCACTGGAATACGGCATGCCGCCGACCGGCGGTATGGGAATGGGCATTGACCGTTTGGTGATGCTTTTGACCGACAGTGCTTCTATTCGCGATGTACTGCTGTTCCCCACAATGAAACCAAGGGAGTGATTGTGATTGGCAAGGGAGAGATACCTCTTGCATGCGGACGAAGAGGAAGCCAATCAGCCCGTCGCTGAAACGAAAGCACCCACCCCTAAATCCAAATGGGAGAATTTTCTGTATTATCATAAAGTGCATATGATCATTGGTCTTTGCGTAATTTTGTTTGCAGGGTTTATGATTCATGACGTTACAAGCAAAGTTAACCCGGATTACCAAATTGCGCTGCTGACGCAGCATAGTTATTCGCAAGAGGTCACCGAAGCATTGCAGAATGAAATCGCGAAGTATGGCGAGGACTTAAATTCCGATGGGAAAGTAGTCGTACAAATTTCCAATTATGTGGTAGCCGATGACACCGGCAGCGCCAATGTTGATCCGAATATGCAGATGGCCGGAGTTACCCGCTTTTCAGCCGATTTGGAAACGGGAGAAAGTATGCTGTTTATCACCGACGATGCATCATTTAAAAGTCAACAGCAAAAATCAACAATATTTTCGTACCTGAACGGCAGCACGCCCAAGGATGGCGCCACTGATTATCAAAATATGCGTGTCAACTTAAAGGACTGCAAAAAGCTGTCTACTTCCATAAGCGGCATGGAAAATTTGAGTATTTCACTTAGAATTTATAAAGGTTCCCAGATTGAGGGGAAAAAGGGCATGGATTCGTATTTTGCCGCATCCAAAAAACTGCTGCAAAAAATAACAGCCAAGCAATAATGAAGGAGGAATAAACATGAGAAGCGATTTAATGAAGGATGGCGCAAACAGAGCGCCGCAGCGTTCACTGCTGCGGGCACTCGGCTTGACCGAAGGCGAAATGAAGCGCCCGTTTATTGCGGTGGTCAATTCCGCCAGCGATTACATACCGGGGCACAGGCATTTGAAGGACATCGGCGAGGCGGTCAAAGCCGGAATTCGCAATGCGGGCGGCGTTCCGTTTGAGTTCAATACGATTGGTGTGTGCGATGGCCTGTCGATGAACCATAAGGGTATGAAGTATTCGCTTTGCTCCCGTGAACTGATCGCGGATTCCATTGAGGTTATGCTCACCGCGCATCCGCTTGACGCAGCTGTGTTTATTCCCAATTGCGATAAAATTGTTCCTGGAATGCTGATGGCAGCTTGCCGTATGAATCTTCCGAGCCTGTTTGTCAGCGGCGGCCCCATGCTGCCGGGCAAACATAACGGAACACGCTTTGGTCTTTCCGAAATGTTTGAAGCCGTCGGCAGCTATGCCGCGGGCAAAATCGATTTGCAGGAACTGACCGAACTGGAAAAATCAGCCTGCCCGAGCTGCGGTTCCTGCTCCGGCATGTACACTGCGAACTCCATGAACTGCCTGACCGAAGCAATGGGCATGGCGCTTCCGGGCAACGGCAGTATTCCGGCCGTTTACTCGCAGCGGATTCAGCTTGCCAAAGAAGCGGGCGAACAGATCATGGAATTATACCGCAGTCAATTAAAACCGAGTGATATTATTACTGAGAAATCCTTTGAAAATGCGCTGCGCACGGAAATGGCCATCGGATGTTCCACCAACACGGTGCTGCATTTGACCGCAATCGCTTATGAAATGGGTGTGCCGCTTGATATTGATATGATTGATAAAATCAGCCGCAGCACACCGCAAATTTGCAAACTAAACCCTGCAAGTCAGGTGTTTATTACGGATTTGAACGAGGTTGGCGGTATTCCGGCGGTCATGAAAGAACTGTCGCGCATCAATTTAATTAATCTGGATATTCCCACCGTTTGCGGCAAAGTCAGCGACAGAATCCGCGTTGCGAAAGAAGCTGACGGCGAAATTATCAGAACGGTTGAAAACTCTTTCCGCAAGGATGGCGGCATTGCCGTGCTGAAAGGCAATATTGCACCGGAGGGTGCCGTCGTCAAGCAGGGCGCAGTTGCTCCCGAGATGATGCAGCACACCGGCCCTGCGCGTTGCTTTGACTGCGAGGAGGACGCCTCCGGCGCAATCCTCAAAGGGCAGATTCAGGAAGGCGACGTTGTAGTGATTCGTTACGAAGGCCCGAAAGGCGGCCCGGGGATGAGGGAAATGCTCGCTCCGACATCCGCACTTGCCGGTATGGGACTTGATAAAAGCGTTGCGTTGATTACGGACGGCCGTTTTTCGGGCGCCACGCGCGGTGCAGCCATCGGCCACGTTTCGCCGGAAGCGGCAGCGGGCGGCACAATTGCTTTGATTCAGGACGGAGATATCATTGATGTGGATATTACCGACCGTCAGCTTACCCTTCGCGTTGACGAAGCGGAGCTGGCAAAACGCAAAGCAGCGTGGAAGGCACCCCATAAGGAACTGACCGGTTACATCAAGCGTTACGCACAGCATGTAACATCCGGATCCCGCGGAGCGGTTTTTGAGAAGTAATATGAATGAATGTTATTTATTAAAGCCGGACATATCGTTTGAAAATGAACTCATTTCATATAGAAATGAGTTCATAAATAATCATGATTCAATGGATGGAACCAGCAGATTAGAGAAAATAGAAAACATTGCAGATTGGATTTTGTTTAATCAAAAATTAGAACATCAAGAAACTTTGCCGGATGGTCCGTTTGTGCCATCAAGCCTATATTTATATGTGAGAAAAACAGATCATAAAATTGTAGGGATGATAAATATTCGCCATTGCTTTAATGATTATTTAGAAAATTTCGGGGGACATATCGGATATTCTGTTCTACCTTCTGAAAGAAGAAAAGGTTATGCTAAAAATATGCTAAAAGACGCCCTGCCATATTGTAAAACATTAGGCATTAAAAATGTACTAATCACATGTATTCAGGGTAACGAGGGCAGTAAAAGAACAATATTGTCAAATGGCGGGAAATATGAAAATACTATATTTGAGCCGGATGAGAATATTTATCTCGAGAGGTATTGGATCAACTTATAATACCAAGCAATTATACAAATACAGATACCCACCGAAAGAATATTCCTTCGATGGGTATCCTTTTTTTCCTCATTCAGCCACAGCAATTACGATGAGGCTGTGATTATTGCACTTAAATTATTCTTTGATAAAATTCTTTAAGCCTGCTTCATCTAAAAGCTCCACCTCGCGGTAGTGGGTGGCAGTCCAGCCTTTTTGAGCAAATTCAGAGAGAATACGGCTGACGGTGACGCGGGAAACGCCCGCAAGAGCCGCAAGGTCGTCGTGGGTGGTGTGAACGGCTTTGTTCACGGATAGTTGGAGCAGCAGCTGTGCAAGGCGTTGGTCGGCCTGTAAAAAGGTCATGGAGTTTACCTGTGCCGAAAGCATACGGATGGTTTTTGACAAATAGGTGAGCAGGCTCATGGCAAGCTGGGGTTCCTTCCGGATACAGTCCATGAGGCTTTGGCGGGTGACCACAATGATTTCGGATTTCACAAGCGTTTTTGCGGAAGAAACCCTCGGTAAACCGTCAAAAAAAGCTGCTTCGCCAAAAATACTGCTGTTTTCTAAAATGGTCAGTGTTTTTTCCATCCCGTTTTCAGCGCTGAGAAAAATTTTGACCTTTCCGCTTTTCAGGTAGTAAAATTCGCCGGCAAAAGCTTCCTGCCAGTAAATCATTCGTTCCTTTTGATAAATATGGGGCATGTGGGATTCTTCCAGTACGCTCCATATACTTTTTAAGGAGGAAATGTCCATAATTACCCCTCGCAATTCTTTATAGTAAAATCCTATGAAAACGATAAATCACGTTTTTATAGCGTGCAGCGCGTTGGATTTTGGACGGGTTTTGTGCATAAATAAGCACAAAACAAGCACAGCATAGCCGGGCGTACTCCAACTAAAATGCATATTTCAATTGAGAGTAGTATTATTTTCATAATTGTAACATATGTTACATTCTCAGCGCAAGTTTCATGAGATAATAAAACAACAAAAGAAGATATGAATCTGATTGATACAGGGAGGATATACCAATGGGAATGACAATGACGCAAAAAATTCTTGCCGCGCACGCCGGTTTGGAAAGTGTGGCGGTTGGCCAGCTGATTGAGGCAAACCTCGATTTAGTACTTGGCAACGACATTACCTCGCCGGTTGCGATAAACGAATTTGAAAAATGTGGGGCTTCCTCCGTTTTCAATAAGGGCAAAATCGCGCTGGTGCTTGACCATTTTACCCCGAACAAGGATATTAAGGCCGCCGAGCAGTGCCGCCAGGTGCGTAACTTTGCGGAGCAATATCAGATTACCAATTTTTTCGATGTGGGGCAAATGGGTATTGAGCACGCGCTACTGCCGGAAAAAGGACTGGTCGGCCCGGGTGACTGCGTGATTGGCGCGGACTCCCACACCTGCACCTACGGCGCGCTCGGCGCGTTTTCCACAGGGGTCGGCTCCACCGACATGGCCGCCGGCATGATTACTGGCAAGGCATGGTTCAAGGTGCCGTCGGCAATCAAAATTGTGCTGAAGAACAAGCCTGCCAAATGGGTGAGCGGCAAGGATGTGATTCTGCATCTGATCGGCATGATCGGCGTGGACGGCGCACTGTACCGCTCGCTTGAATTTACCGGCGAAGGGGTAAAGGAGCTTTCCATCGACGATAGGCTCTGCATTTGCAATATGGCAATTGAAGCCGGCGCGAAAAATGGAATTTTCCCTGTCGATGAAATTACGCTCAGTTACGAAAAAGACCGTTTTCAGCGTGAACCGGTGATTTACACAGCTGACGCGGACGCGGTTTACGATGAAAGCTATGAAATCGATTTGTCGGCTCTTCGCCCGACGGTTGCGTTTCCCCATCTGCCTGAGAACACGAAGACTATTGACGAAGTCGGAAAAATCAAGATTGATCAGAGTGTGATCGGTTCCTGTACAAACGGACGCATCGAAGATTTGCGCGTGGCGGCTTCCATTTTAAAAGGCAAAAAAGTTGCGAAAAATGTGCGCTGCATTATTTTACCCGGCACGCAGGAAATTTACCTGCAGGCAATGCGCGAGGGTTTGGCTGAAATTTTTGTCATGGCGGGCGCGGTGTTCAGCACACCGACCTGCGGCCCGTGCCTGGGCGGCCATATGGGTGTTTTGGGCAAGGGCGAGCGTGCGATTTCCACAACCAACCGCAACTTTGTCGGCCGTATGGGGCATATTGAGTCCGAGGTTTACCTTGCCAGCCCGGCTGTCGCAGCGGCGAGCGCCGTAACCGGCTATATTACCGATCCGGACAAAATTGATTAAGGAGGGGCTATCATGAACGCACATGGGTTTGTACACAAATACGGCGATAATGTTGATACGGACGTGATTATTCCGGCAAGATATTTAAATACAGCTTCCCACGCGGAGCTGGCGGAGCACTGCATGGAGGATATTGACGGAAATTTTGTTAAAAATGTAAAAAACGGCGATATTATTGTCGCCACGAAAAATTTTGGCTGCGGCTCTTCCCGGGAACACGCCCCCATCGCGATTAAGGCGAGCGGAATTTCCTGTGTGATCGCCACCACATTCGCCCGTATCTTTTACCGGAATTCGATTAATATCGGGCTTCCGATTCTGGAGTGCGACGAAGCCGCACAGGATATTCAAAACGGTGACGAGGTTGAGGTCGACTTTGATACCGGTATGATTAAAAACCTGTCAAACGGTAAAAGCTATAAGGCTCAGCCGTTTCCGCCGTTTATTCAAAACATTATTGAAAAGGGCGGTCTTCTAAACAGCATCGCAAAATAACACGGGGGCGCTTCGGCGCCCCTTTATTCATACATTGTTTAAAAACTTTTATAAAAAATTCATGACTTTTGATTCTGTTTAACTTATAATCATAGTATACAATCAAACAATGGGGGTATGAAGGAGGAAGCGCAAATGGCGGTTGGAAAAATTTTAGTGGTTGACGATGACCAGAATATCTGTGAACTGTTAAGGTTATATATCGAAATGGAAGGCTTTACGGTGGCAATTGCGAATGACGGGCGCAAGGCACTGGAGGCATTTGACACCGAGAATCCGGATTTGGTTATGCTTGATATTATGCTGCCCGAGTTGGACGGCTGGCAAATATGCCGTGAAATACGCAAAAAATCCCAGTGCCCGATTATTATGCTCACCGCAAAGGGCGAAGTTTTTGATAAGGTGCTCGGCCTTGAGCTCGGCGCGGACGACTATGTCGTCAAACCGTTTGAAGCAAAAGAGGTTGTTGCCAGAATTAAAGCGGTGCTTCGTCGTTTTGGCAAAAACAATGATGAGCTTATAAAAGAAGTAAAGTTTGACAAGCTTTCGATTAATTTGACGAATTATGAGCTGAGCGTGAATGGCGTGCAGGTTGATACTCCGCCAAAAGAAATGGAATTGATTTATCATCTTGCCAGCAACCCGAACCGTGTTTTTACCCGCGACCAGCTTCTTGACGAAGTGTGGGGATTTGACTATTACGGCGACAGCCGCACAGTCGATGTGCATGTGAAGCGCCTGAGGGAAAAACTGGAGGGCGTGTCGGAAAAATGGGCGCTCAAAACCGTTTGGGGCGTTGGATATAAATTTGAAGTTAAAGAATAGCCGTGCAAATGAGGATTGGCAGCTGCGTGAAAGGTTAAAAAATGCGAAAAACACTATTTAAAAAATATTTGCGGATTACGTCTTTGATTATCGTCATCAGCTTTTTAATTCTAAGCTTTGTTATGCTGATCTTTGTGTCCAATTATTGGCAGACAGAAAAGCGCGGTCTGCTGAAAAAAAATGCGGAGAGTGTGGCCGAGATTGCGGCGGACAGCGTAACTTCGGTGGAAAACAACGTGTATACCATACACACCGAACGTATGAAAGCGTTTATCGCAGCGTTTGCTGATAATATTGACGCAGATATTTTCGTCACAAAACTGGATGGCCAGATTGTCATTGCAGCATACAGCAGCGACAACAAAATAAACGATACCAAAAGGGTAAATGCCGACATCATTAAAAAAGCAGTTTCCGGTGTATACAATGAACAGGGAACTCTGGGCGGGATTTACAATCAGCCCTACTACGCAGTCGGCGTGCCAATTAACGTGATCCAAATTGACGGCAGTAAAACCCCGATTGGCACTGTTTTTACAGCCTATAATGCACGTGCGTTCAATGTCTTCCGGGCTGAAATTGTCCGGGTGTTTCTGCTGGCTGCAATTGCCGCTTTTATGGCTGCTTTTTGCGCAGTATGGCTGTTTTCCTACAAACTGGTGCGTCCGCTGCGCAATATGGCAGTGGCGGCCCGTGCTTTCGGTGATGGAAACTTCTCTGTGCGCGTACCGGTTACAAGTGAGGACGAAATCGGTCAGCTCGCAGTGGCTTTCAATAATATGGCCAGCTCCTTATCTTCGGGAGAGAACGTGCGGCGAAACTTTATCGCAAATGTTTCACACGAACTGAAAACGCCGATGACCACGATTGCCGGTTTTATCGACGGCATACTCGACGGAACGATTCCGGCAGAAAAACAAAGTCATTATTTAAAGATTGTTTCGCAGGAGGTCAAGCGCCTTTCGCGCCTTGTACGCACGATGCTTGATTTGTCCAGAATCGACAGCGGCGAATTGAAGCTGCGCCCGGGCAGGTTTGACCTTACCAATACAGTGCTGATTGCACTTTTATCATTTGAGCAGGCAATAGAAAACAAAAAGCTTGAAGTTCGCGGTCTTGAAGATGCCGAAAGCTTATTTGTTGACGGTGACCCGGATATGATTCACCAAGTTGTTTATAATTTGATTGAAAATGCAGTTAAGTTTACCAACGAAGGCGGATACCTCGAAATAAAAATCACCGACCAGCCGGATAAGACCAGTGTGACAATCAAAAACAGCGGTGCGGGGATCGCACCCGACGAACTGCCGCTGATTTTCGACCGCTTCTACAAAACCGATAAGTCCCGCAGTCAGGATAAGAACGGGATGGGACTGGGGCTTTATATTGTAAGGACAATCATTAAGCAGCACGGCGGCGAAATTAACGTCAGCAGTGTGCAAGATGAGTACTGTCAGTTTGAATTTTGGCTGCCAAAGTTAAAAAATGAACCGCCCCAATTAAAAGACGGTACTGTTGAGCAGCTTAAAGAATAAATAGATAACAGAGAGGGCATTTCTTATGAGTGACAACGAATTCAACAATAACAACGGGGAGAAAGACCCGTGGGATATCAACCAGAACACTTCACAGCCGGACGAACAGCCGACCGAGCCCAAGGAGGACGAAAGCGCCGAAGGTCAGGAACAGCAGGAACCCAACAAGGAGCCGTCCGGCGAAAGCACGGGCGACCGCGATGTATCCTCGTCGGAGCCAACCGCGGAACAGCCGGTGCCTCCATACGGCCAGCCACAGCAGCAGTATCAGAATCCGCAAAACCCGTATTCACCATACGGCCAGTATCAAAATCCATATGGTCAATATAATAATCCATACGGCAATTATAACAATCCGTACGGGGCATATGGTCAAAACCAAAACAATCAGCAGCAACAACAGCAAAGCTGGAATTATCAGCAATATGGCGGGCAGTATCAGCAGCAAAATCCGCAGCAGCCAAAGCCGCCAAAGAAAAAGAATACCGGTCTGCATGTATTTTTGTGGATTTTAGGAATTCTTGTCGCCGGATTTACAATTGGATTCTGCATTTTCGGAGTTTGGACCGCAATTGACCAGAAAGCAAACTTGCCGGGCGTTACTGCTTCGCAGCCGAGTGAGAGCAGCGGTGGGGACAACAGCAGCGTTAGCAGCTCTGCATCCAGCCGGGCACAAATTGAAGGCGCAATTCAAGGCAACGGTACAAATCCGAACGCCGCAGGAATTGTGATTCAGCAGCAGCCAAGCAGCAGTGAGCTGAACGCCAAGCAAGTCTATAAAAAAGTGGTTGAAAGCGTGGTCGGCGTTGAAACGACGGTTTCCGGCACCACAGACGCGCAGGGCGGCGTGATTCAGGGCACCGGCATTGTCGCTACGAGCGACGGATATATTTTAACCAACGCACATGTGGTAAACTATACTCGCGCCAATAAGGTGAAGGTCATTCTTCACAGTAAGAAGGAATACGCGGCGACGGTTGTCGGATATGATAAGACCTCCGATATAGCCGTGTTGAAAATTAACGCGACCAATCTGAGCGCCGCAGACTTTGGGAACGCGGATCAGCTTGAAATTGGCGATGCAGTGATTGCTATTGGAAATCCGGGCGGCATGAGCTACTCCAGTTCCTTAACAGGGGGATATGTTTCCGCCTTAAACCGTACGATTGAATCCCACAGCGACAACGGCATGACCTATATTCAGACCGATGCAGCCATTAACCCCGGTAATTCCGGTGGCCCGCTGGTCAACATGTACGGTCAGGTAGTTGGCATTAACTCCAATAAGATCGTCGCAACCGGTTACGAAGGCATGGGTTTTGCAATTCCAATCAGCAAAGCTAAAACGATTATTGACGACCTTGTTTCGCATGGCTATGTGAGCGGGCGCAGCCGTCTGGGCATCAACGCAACAGAGATTACTCAGGCTCAGTCACAAATTACAGGTTACCCGGTTGGCGTGATGATTATGAACATCGGCTCCGACAGTGACCTTAAAAACTCAAACGTAGCCGTAAGGGATATTATTACCAAGGCCGACGGCCAGGCCATTGCCAGCATGGATGACTTGTATGCGGCGCTGAACAAGCATAAGGCGGGCGACACCATGACGCTGACCATTTACAGCTTAAGCAGCGGCACTACAAGGGATGTAAAGACGAAGCTGCTTGAAGATAAAGGCGAAACGCAATCAAAATAAAATACAAGAATAAGAAAGTATCCGAAGCTGTGACAAACAGTTTCGGATACTTTTATGTGGTCTGATACCGCTCTCCAATTAAAATATACATTTTAATTGGAGAGCGGTATCAGTTTTTAAATTGGCGCGAGCCGGCAGTATGTAGTCTGCCGGCTCACTGTATAGATGGTAAGTTGTAAGTAAGTTAAATAGTAGCTTGTAAGTAAGATTTTGAGGGGCTTACCTTAAGAACCAACTGGGAAATTTGTCCCCTACATATATAACGATTGAAAACGCGATTTGCAACAAGTTTTTAAATATTTTTTTATTTTACCCGCAATAAGCATCGTCGTAGACAGATATGCTTTCCATAATGCTTCCATTATAGACGTTTGCGTTGATTACAAGGCGGTAATTGTAGCCGACATAGACATAATAGACCTGGTCGAAAGTAAATTCAGATCCGGCAGCGCTTAATCCGCTCCACGTTTTAACAGCGGTAAGCGAGCCGCTGCTGCTGATTCTGTAGAGTGTTGCGGTGGCTGTAATTTTATTTACGCCGCTTTTCCCGTAAACAACCGCCGAGCAGTCCGCGCGCGCACCGGTAAACCCAAGCATTACCTGTGCGTAATTGGTATTGGTCCACATGGGGCTGATCTGAGCATTGACCGCGCCTTTCAGCGGAGTCGCGGCATTTGCCGCAAAGGACGAAACGCTGATGGTTGAAAATAGGAGAACAGACAGTAACAGAGCAATAATCTTGTTTTTCATGATACATCCTTCTTTCAATTGATGATTTAGCGCTATACTATATCAACGATTGAAAACGTGTTTTGCAACAAAATTATTGGAATAAATTTATTAATTTTCTGAAATTTTTATATTCTCCGCAATTTTGAGCAATTCATTCTTATCGATGGTCGAAATAAGGGTAAAGCTGTTCGTTTTATTGCGCCAGACAAGAACAGTGTCATCTTTGGAGGTCTTTCCAGCGAACAGGGAGGCTTTGTAGCCGTTGATCATTATTTCGCTGTAAACGGTGTGCTCTGTATCGACAGAAATGCTTCCTTCCTTTGACACGGGACTTTGGTTGAAAAGAATAGTGGTTTTATCTTTATTTTGGTATATGATATGGGCTAACGCTCCAATTTTTGTAGTCTTACCTTCCACGAAACCGTCCGGAAGATAGACAGGCTTATAGAAGCCGTCTACCGGTATGCTCTGCGGCGCCTGACTGGAGCTGCTCTCCTCTAAATGGATCGTTGCATGATCGGACTGCCAGTCCAAAATGGCGTTGAAAATAGCGGTTCTTGACGCTTCCACACTGAACAGGCCGACCAAAGTGACCGGAATGATGACAGCGATGATGACTGCTGCTTTTTTGGAGATTCTTCTTACTTTTTGCAGCCTCATTTTACGGTTGCCGTTCGCGATTATCTTATTGATTTTTTCTTGCAGTCCGGAGGAAAGACTGTATTCTTTTGAAAGGTCTTCCTCAGAAGGCATTTTTTCCAATTCCTGTTCAAAGTCATCTTTGACCGCTGATTCAAGAATGGTGTCAAACAGTTTGCTGCGCAGATTGACTTTATCCATTACAGATTTCCTCCTTCTTCAGTTCCTGCATGAGCGCGAGCTTTGCCCGGTGAAGACGCATGCGGGCATTGCTTTCCGAAATCCCAAGGATTTTTGCAATATCAGTGTTGGTATACTCGTAAACATATTTTAACCGCAAAATATCTTTGAAAGTACCTGTCAAATTATTCAAGCAGGCTCGAACGCTGTCATAGTCTTCCTCAGTGAGCATATGTTCAAGCGGGATATCTCCGGTGACGTCGGGCACATTTTCTAAATCATCGGAAGCTGACTTCGTGTATTTTTCGCTTTTCAAGATATCATAGCAAATATTCTTCACTATGATAACGATTAATCCCTTTGTTTTGTAACAGTTTTCAAATGAAAATTTTTGCAAATTGTCAATTATTTTTATAAATGCCTGTGAAACCGCGTCTTCCGCGCGATAATTGTCCTTTAAAATGCTTTGCGCCGTATATAGCATTGTGCTTGCATATTTATGATAAATCTCTTCCACCTGATTGCGGTCGGATTCATTTTGAATTGCCTGTATATAAATCAGCATCTTATTCCCCCGATTTCTTTGTTTTCCTACATTATACTCCTTGAAATACTATCAGGCAATTATTGGAAGTCATATTACCGTTCAAATTTAAGTGGTATATTTGCTTTTGCGATTACAAAAACAAAACTGCCTCAATACGACTTTCAAATCGTATTGAGGCAGCCCTTGTAATGTGTGATTTATCTGTGTGTTCCAAGAAAGAACAGAGCCATAGTTCCCGGGCCGGAGTGGGTACCGATAACCGGACCGACGAAGTTTGTGACAACCGTCTTTACACCAAGGCGTTTTTTGACCTGCTCAGCAACAAAATCAGCATCTTTCTGCGAATCACCGTGGCTGATGAACACAACTTGGGAAGCCGGGTCAATCGCGGTTTCTTCCATATGGTCAACCAACGCGGTAAGGGAAGCGCGACGGCCCCTTGCCTTGCCCACATTGATTAAATGCCCCTCGTCATCCACATGCATAACCGGCTTAATGTTTAGCATCGTGCCGATTAAAGCGGTTGCAGCGGAAACTCTGCCGCCGCGCTTTAAGTGGTTCAAATCCTCAACGGTAAACCAGTGGCACAAGTGCAACTTGTTTTCCTCAAGATAGGCGCGCACCTCGTCGATGCTCTTGCCCTTGCGTTTCTGCTGAACGGCAAGATACACAAGAAGACCCTCGCCGAGCGACGCACAAAGCGTATCCACCGCGTAAACCTTGCGCTCCGGATACTTGGGGGCAAGTTCTTCGCATGCTAATTTGGCCGCGTTATAGGTGTTGCTTAATCCGCTTGAAAAAGCAATGCAAAGAACATCGGTGCCGGACTGTAAGATCGGCTCAATTCTTGTGGCAAAATCCTCCATGTTAACCGCTGAGGTGGTGCAGGTCTCGCCATTGCGAATATGGCTGTAGAAATCCTGAAAAGACATCTCACGGCCGTCGAGATAGTTGTGATATTCCTTATCCGACAGGTTAAACGAGAGAGGAAGCACTGTCAGTTCCAGTTCATCAGCCATCTTTGCCGACAAATCGCAGGAGGAATCAGTGACTATGGCAAAGTTACTCATACGCTACTCCTTATAACTACTATAATAAATTTTAATAATTAGCATTATTTTACCATATTATCATTGCTTTTGTAAATAATTTTAAAGAAATAACCACAAAAATGTACTATAAAAAATTAGTTTATATAGTATTGAATACTATATAAATACACAGAAAAGGAACGGATAACCGTTCCTTTTTATAATGCTCAAAATAATCTGTGAAAATACTTATATTTCTTTGCCGAGAAAAACTTTGTAGGACAGAAGGTACGAACCCGCGTAAAGGAGCAATGCAACCGGAAGTGAACTCATGACAAGCAGCCCAATTGTACATTCACTGGGCATGCCTGCGGTTAGGTGAAAACCCAAATTGCCAAGCAGAATAGCAGCAGCGGTCGGCAGCAAAAAAATCATAATCATCCAGATTCGGGCTTTTTGCGTGCCAAGCTTATAGAGCAGAGGAAGAAGAATCGCTGCCATGGTTAGTGCGATAGCCGCAAGAGCGCAGATGCTCAAAGCAGCTTCAAAGTTTAGCTGACGCTTTATTAGGTATAGCAGCAATGTTATTAAAATGCCAATGAAATCAAACAACACAGTCAGCAGGTATTTGCTAAGGACAATCTGCTTTTTTGTAACCGGCAGTGACAGGGCGTAGTAGTCCCACTTTGACATTTCATCATAAGCAAAGGTGTTCAGAATGAACATGGTGGAGATCATGATAATCATCGCGCATAAAAAAGCGAGGTTATTCGACGAAGAAAAAATGACGATGTAGAGCCCGAGAATAACAACCATTTTCAGGGCGGATTTTTTCAGGCAGAGTAAATCTTTTAAAACTAATCCAAGCATTATTTTTCCCCCTTTACATAGAGCAGCATAATTTCATCAATGGTGGCAGCGTCAATTACCATGTTGGGATATTTCCGTTTTGCACCTTCTCTGTCGGTAACAAGCGCTTCATAGCCGCACTCGCCTTTTCGCCAGCGGACAAAGCCGCTTTTGTCAAGCCGGACGAAATCGGCTGCGCCGCATTTTAAAATGCCGCAGTTATAAATCAATTCATCTTTGGAGCGGTCAAAAACAATTTGACCTTCGTGAATAAATACCACGTAGTCGGCCACCTTTTCAAGGTCGCTTGTGATGTGGGAGGAAAACAGTACGGAATGGGTTTCGTCCTGTATAAAGTCAAGAAAAATATCGAGAATCTCGCTTCGTACAATCGGGTCGAGCCCGCTCGTCGCTTCGTCCAGAATCAGCAGGCGCGGTTTGTGCGACAGTGCGCTTGCAATGCCCAGCTTCATCTTCATCCCTTTGGAGTATTCTTTAATGATTTTATTTTTTGGCAGTTTGAACTCGGTCAGGTAGCGGTCGAAGAGGTTGTTGTCCCAGCTTTGGAACACTTTGCTCATAATTTTAGAAATATCACCGGCATTGAACTCGCCATGAAAATAGCTTTCATCAAATACAACACCGATTTGCTCCTTTATTTTGCGTTCGTCCCTGATGTTGTCCATTCCGAAAATCTTAACGGAACCTGAATCACGCTTAATCTCATTTAAAATCAACTTGATTGTAGTGGTTTTACCCGCGCCGTTTTCGCCGATAAAGCCGACGATGCTGCCGCTCGGCACAGAAAAAATGACATTGCTAAGCTGAAATTCCTTATAGGTTTTGCAAAGGTTCTGAATCTGCAAAATATTTTCCATAGTTACCTCCATACGCGTTATGCGCAAATTGTTTTTTATTCGTTATTGTAAAGCAAAGTAAGCAGCTCGCTTAATTCATCGTGTGTAATACCGCCGGATTTTGCAACGTCCACCGCGCTCTGTAAAAAGCTTTCGGCTTTTCTGAGCTGTTCCTCGCGGATAAACTCCATATTTTTGTTCGCGACATAGCTTCCCTTGCCCGTGACTGTTTCGATAAAGCCTTCGCGTTCCAAATCCTCATAAGCGCGCTTGGTGGTGATTACACTGATGTGCAGCTCTTTTGCCAGAAGACGCATGGAGGGCAGAGCGTCGCCGGGGTTGAGCACGCCGGTGATGATGCTGTTCTTGATTTGGGAGGTTATCTGCTCGTAAATCGGCTTGGGGTTTGCATTGCTGATGATGATGTCCAAATTGTCACCTCCAAATTGTGCTGAGGGGCTGACTATTAAAAATATTGTATATATGATATATATACAATATCACCGATATTTATACTTGTCAATTAAAAAATTAAAAAAATTTCATTACTTTCCCTCTGTTGGGAAAATTTCAGCGGTAAAGAAGGGTGTGATGAAAGGAGGTTTGATTTTTGGAAAGCAATACCGAAATTGGCGAAAAAGCCCGCAGACGTGTCAAAAGAGGGTACGAAAGACTGGCTTACGGCGGAATCGCGGACGCGGTGCGGCTGCTGTTTACCGAGGAACCGGACCTGGCCGCGCTCGACAAGATGGATTTGTACAATATTGCAGAGATTAAGCGACCAAAGGGCGGCGGAATGGAAATCAAGTTTTTTGACCGCATCAAGGCGCTGCAAAGTCTGGAGGAGCTGAATACGGCAGGCGGTGATTCGCTGCCGCTGTACCGCACATTACAGGAGTGCGCGCTTTCATTCAAGGAGAACCGCGATGGAGTTTAAAGCATTTTCAAAAAAACAGCTGCAAGCCCTTTCATGGTGGTGCCCCGGCAGCCCGTTCAGCGCACGCGACGCGATTATTTGCGATGGGGCGGTGAGAAGCGGAAAGACGCTTTGCCTTGGGATTTCCTTCGCGGCATGGGCGCTCTGCTGCTTTAATGACCGTTCGTTTGCAATCTGCGGCAAAACGATACGTTCGCTGAAGCGCAACCTGATTACCACTTTATTACCTGCCTTACAGGAGGCCGGATTCCATTGTAGAATGAAAGAAAGCGAAAACTGCATGGAACTTTCTTTCGGCGGGCGCTGCAACCGGTTTTATCTGTTCGGCGGGCGGGACGAAGGCTCTTCCGCGCTGATTCAGGGCATTACCCTTTCGGGTGTGCTGTTTGACGAGGTGGCGCTGATGCCGCGCTCTTTTGTGGAGCAGGCGCTTGCACGCTGCTCAGTGGAGGGTTCAAAATTCTGGTTTAACTGCAACCCCGAAAATCCGCAGCACTGGTTTTACCGCGAATGGATTCAAAACACCGAGCGTAAAAACGCGCTTTATCTGCACTTTACCATGGAGGATAATCCGTCGTTAAGTCCTGCAATGATTGCACGATACCGCGGGCTGTACTCCGGTACGTTTTACGAGCGTTTTGTACTCGGCAAGTGGGTGGCGGCGCAGGGGTTGGTATATCCCTTTATGACGCGGGCCCTGTTTTGTGACGCACCGCATGACTGTGAAAGCTTTGCGGTTTCCTGCGACTACGGTACGGTAAATCCGTCTTCCTTTGGATTGTGGGGAAAGAAGGACGGAGTTTGGTACAGGCTGGACGAATATTATTTTGATTCGCGCAGCACCGGCACACAGCGCACCGACGAGGAGCACTACACAGGACTGGAGCAGCTTTGCGGCGGACGCAAAATCGAGAGTATCGCGGTTGACCCCTCCGCGGCAAGCTTTATCGCAGTGATTAAACAGCACGGGAAATACCGTGTACTGCCCGCAAACAACGACGTACTCGACGGCATTCGCCGTGTCAGTGTGGCGCTGAAGCAGGGGGATATTAAAATTTGCCTCAACTGCGTGGATGCGGCGCGCGAATTTGGGCTGTACCGCTGGAACGATGACCGGAGCCGCGACGTTCCAATCAAAGAAAACGACCACGCGATGGATGATATCCGCTATTTTGTAACGACAATCCTGCAAAGGGAGGACTTCTTTTTTGCAGTTGCCGCGCCGCGTGGGGAAGGAGAGCAATGATCATTAAAAAACGAAAGCCCCAGCCGGTGGCGCAGGCGGTGCAAACCTGTGCAAGCGCTTCACCGTTTACCGCGCTGAACAGCTATGTGCCGCTTCAGTCTGGGGAAAACCGGCTTTACGCCGCTCTGCGCGAGGCAGTACCGATGATTGACGCAGGCATCGACAAGATCCTCCGGCTGATCGGTACTTTTGAAATCGGATGCGGCGACAAAAGCGCGGAATATGCGTTGAATTCTTTTTTACGCAATGTAAAAGTGAATTCGACCGAAGCGGGCGTGCAAAGCTTTTTAAACAGCTATTTGTCGCAGCTTTTGACTTACGGCAACGCGGTCGGCGAGATGGTGGTGAGCGGCGGAAAACTTGCGGCGCTTTACAACGCCGGCCTGAACGATGTAGAGCTAAAAGCCGCGTCGGCTCTGCAAATTGACGTTTACCGCCGCGAAATCGGCGGAAGTACGAAAGTAAAGTACCCGGAGCTGGTGTTTTGCTCGGCGCTCAATCCTCCGGCGGGCAGCGCGCAGGGCGTGTCGCTTTTGCACGGACTGCCGTTTGTCAGCAATATTCTGATTCAAATTTACAACACCATCGGGGTGAACTGGGAGCGGTTGGGCAATGTACGTTTTGCCGTGACCTACAAGCCGACAAGCGACGCGGCCGACCGCGCTTACGCGAAGGAGCGCGCACAGCAGATTGCGGGCGAGTGGAGCCGCGCGATGCAAAAGGACAGCGTGAACGATTTTGTGGCGGTGGGGGACGTGAGCATTAAAGCAATCGGGGCGGACAATCAGATTTTAAACAGTGAAGTCCCCGTGCGCCAAATGCTTGAGCAAATCGTGGCGAAGCTTGGGCTGCCGCCGTTCCTGCTCGGACTGTCGTGGTCGTCCACAGAGCGTATGTCCAGCCAGCAGGCAGATATTTTGACCAGCGAGCTCGAAGCGTATCGGCGTATTTTAAATCCGGTCATCAACCGAATTTGTTCCCTTTGGCTGCGGCTGAATGGGTACGCTCCGCAGTTCACAATTGACTGGAACGACATCACTTTGCAGGATGAAACCGATATGGCGAACGCAAGGCTTTTAAACGCGAGAGCGGCTCAGATTGAAGCCGCGCTCAAAAGCAAGTGAAAGGATGGATAGTTTGAGAGAGGGATATGTGCTGAAAAGCAACGGAGAAACACAGGAGGACGCACTCTTGAAAATTAACCGGTACACGCGCCGTGAGTTCAAGGCGGACGAGGTTTACACCTTTTCGGTTGTGCTGTGTGACAACGAAATTGACCGCGACAACGAGCGGTTTACTACAGACGCACTGCAAAAACTCGCTACGCTGTTTCTTGGGAAAACGGGGATTTTCAACCACAGTATGCAGGCGCAAAACCAGACCGCGCGAATTTATGACTGCTGTGTGGAGCAGGACGGGGAGCGCCTCACCCAAACAGGAGAAGCGTACAGCCGCCTTGTGGCACAGGCGTATCTGCCAAAAAGCGAGAAGAACAGCGACTTCATTTTGGAGCTGGAAAGCGGAATCAAAAAAGAAGTCAGTGTGGGCTGTGCCGTCGGCAAGGCCGCTTGCAGTATTTGCGGCTCGGATTTAAAGAAGTCCGGCTGTGAGCATGTGAAGGGAAAAACCTACGGTACGCAAACCTGCTGCACGGTTTTGAGCGAGCCGACAGACGCATACGAGTGGTCGTTTGTGGCGGTTCCGGCACAGCGCGAGGCAGGAGTGATCAAAAGCTTTTCCACAAACAGCTCGGCGGATGTGGAAAACATTGAGAAGACGATTGCACAGACACAGGGTGAAATCATCCTGACGAAGGCGCAGGGGCAACAGCTTTTACAGCGGATCGAGAACCTCAAAAGTGAAGCTGAATGCGGAAAACTGTACCGCGAGGAGCTGCAAAAAAGCTTTGTAAAGTATGCCGGAATCGCACAGCCGGGGATACCGGCCGAAGTGATGAACCGGGTGGCGGGGGACATGAGCATACAGGATTTAAAATGCTTTGAAAAGGCGTACCGAAAAAAGGCGGAAGAGCTTTTGCCCCTGCATCCACAGCTTGCCGCCGCGCAGAAAACGGAAAACTTCGGCGGAAACGCCGAGTTTAAAATATAAATATAAAACAACGGAGGATTAAGTTATGAAAATTTCTTTAAACGGCTGCGGCGAGAACGTAGCGACTTTTGAGGCTGATTTTAGCGTAACAGCCGGTATGCCCGTGAAAATGACGGGTAATGGAATTGTGGGTGCGTGCGCTGCGAAGGACAAATTTTGTGGGATTGCGGTTTCCGTGCGCGGGGGCTTCGCGGCAGTGCAGCTTGGCGGTTACGCCCAGGTGTCGTATTCCGGTGCGACGGTACCGTCGGTCGGCTACCAAACGCTGAACGGAGCAGGCGACGGCAAGGTGCAGGTGGAGGCCACCGGCAGAAGCATCCTTGTCACCGATGTGGACACCACGGCAAAGACCTGCGGTATGATTCTTTAAATCATCAATAATACAATATAACAGGAGGAAAAATACATGGCATTTTATGAGTCGTTAAAGTTGGAAAAGGGAATGTACGGCACGCCGGGCAAAAGTTTTACGGAGATTCTGGAGAATCTCGATCCTTCCGCGAATTACGCGGGTACCGGACTGGACGGGCTTGACGCATACCAAAGGCAGTTGAAGCGCTTTGATATCAAGGTGGGTGGAGCGGATTCCGACCGAATCGAAAAGTTCTTTCAAACGGCCGACTCCACCGCGCTTTTTCCGGAGTACGTAAACCGCGCGGTACGGCAAGGCATGGAACAGGCGAACCTTTTGCCGAATCTTGTGGCTACCACAACCAACATCAATTCGCTGGACTACCGCACAATCACCTCGAACCCCGGTAAGGATGATAAGTCCTTGAAGCCGATTGCCGAGGGCGCGGCGATTCCGCAGACGGTGGTGACAACGCAGGATCATTTGGTCAAGCTTCACAAGCGCGGCAGAATGCTGGTCGCAAGCTACGAGGCGCTTCGCTTTCAAAAGCTGGATTTGTTCACGGTCACTTTGCGTCAAATCGGCGCTTACATTGCAAGGGCACAGCTGATTGACGCGGTGGATGTGCTGATGAACGGAGACGACGGGCAGATTGCCGCAGGAGCGATTGAGACCGCCGCCGCAAAACCGGCATATGCCGATATGGTCAACCTTTGGGGAGCTCTCGCACCTTACCAGCTGAACACCATGCTTGCTTCAACTGCGACGATGAAAGATATTTTGAGTATAAGTGAGTTTAAGGACGCAAACGCGGGTCTTAACTTTCAGGGTACCGGCAAGCTTGCCGCACCGCTTGGCGCGAACTTACTGCACGTTCCGGATTTGGCGGACAACCGGATTATCGGGCTGGACAAAACCTGTGCGCTGGAAATGGTACAGGCGGGCGGCGTGCTGACCGACTATGACAAGCTGATTGACCGCCAGCTTGAGCGCGCAACCATCAGTACCATCGCAGGCTTCACAAAAATCTTCAACAGCGCTGTCACGGTGCTGAATTACAAAGCATAAGGGTGGTTTGCGTGGGTATTGAAGAGGTAATGGAGCGTTTTACGCTGATGGCAGATTTAAGCGACGCGGCGGCGGTTCGGTATCAGCCGCTGTGCGCGGACGCCATGGCTGAAATCAACCGGTTAATCCGGAGCAGCGACCCGGCGGCACAAGGGATCCTTTGTGCTGCCGCCGCTTCCCTCGCGTTTTACCGTTGGGCACTGATGAACGCTTCCGGCAGTGTGGGCAGCTTTTCCGCCGGAGATGTGAAGATTACCAAGAGCAGCGGAAACGTCGAAATGGCGAAACAGGCATGGCGCGAGGCTGCCGCCGCCGCCGCGCCGTATTTGGAGGACAGCGGATTTCTGTTTGAAAGGATTTGCAAATGACGCAGCGGGAAATTCTTGAAGGCATACTCAGTAAATATGGCGAAACAGTGAGCATAAAGGGGAACAATGTAAAAGGAATGATCAGGCCTTTACAGTATAAAAGCGGAACTTCCTTCAACGTGCCGATGGAGTCTGAACGTAACCTGAATTACCTTTACACCGGGCCGGTAAATCAAAGCCTTAGTTCAGGAGACGAAATAAGTGCCAATATGCACAATTATGTCGTCAAGCGCACCGACACTGCCCAAATCGGCGGAGAAGACCTTTATGTTTGGGCGGTGTTAGGACTGCTTGCACCCACTTCCGACAAACAGGTTTACCTTGAAGCAGACGGCAAGCGGGTCGCGGTCATCGGCAGTTACACCGAGCAATGTAAACAGCAAAGCCGCATAATTGCCGCGTGGGGCGAACAGGAACCGGCGGGAACCGCGCCGGGCAGAGTTGAGTACGGGGTTACGGTTGAAAATGTGATCCCTGCCGACGGCGTTGATTTATACGCGTTATCAGATTTTAATTTGATCATCGTAAAATCGGCGGTAAAAGTAATTTATTCGGGATGCCGGTGGAACAACATCACGGCTGCGGGCGCAGCGGGTGATTTACCCAGCAAAAAAATGGTGATCGTAGCGGCGAGGCGTACGGAGATAAAGGAGGCGGAGAATAACGGACAGCGAGCTTGAAGAAATTTCAGAGCAAATGGAGCAGGATTACCGCAGGTATCCGCATCCGCTTAATGGGGAGGAGGACGCGTGAGAATGCAGCCCATGAGCTATAAAAACTATGTATGGCCTTTTAATCCGGAAAAGGTTCAGGTTGAATACACAAGAAATATCAAAAATATAAAGCTGCCGCTTTACGGAAGCGTTTTACAGGATTTGGGCTGTGACAAGCGCGTAGTTACCGGGTCGGGCGAGTTTATCGGCAGCGGCTGCATGGCGGAGTTCAATCGCCTAACAGCTGTGTTCAATTCAAGCGGCAGCGGAACCCTGCGGCTGCCGGGGGTCACGCCGTTCACGGCCGCGTTTTCCTCGCTGAAAATGGTCGGCGAAGCGCAGCCGGACTGCGTGCCGTACATCTTTGTGTTTGTGGAGGACGAAAATACGGTTTTTGTCGGCGAACCCAAAACGAATGCTTATGTTTGCGCGGGCGGGGAAAGCCTGTGGAGCGTGGCAAATCTGTACGATACAACCGTGGATACGCTCAAATCGCTGAATCCCATGATTCAATGGCCGAACCATTTGGAAGCCGGAGAAAAGGTGGTGCTTCCGTGACTTATTTCGGCGTAACGCCGCAGGGCAAAAGCATCGCGCTTTCACCCCCTGTTTCAGTAAAGCTGAATCGAGGGGAGGATGCACCGGCCGACGGGTTTACAGGTGTCTTTCCGCTTAAAAAAAGCCTTGGAAACCTGACGGGAGTACGCATATTCAATCAAAAACAGCAGCTTTGCTTTGATGGAATTGTGGATGAGCAAAAGGAAAGCTGCGCCGGAGTACGCAAGCTGACGCTGATTGCACGCAGCCGCGCCGCGCTCCTGCTCGACAATGAAGCAATGCCGCAAACCTATCATATGCCTTCGCTTCAAACGATTTTTACAAGGCATATCCAGCCCTATGGCTTTCAAGGTTACAGCGGAGAAGCCAAAGCATACAACGGTGAGCTTGTCATTACCAAGGGGATGAGCGAGTGGCAGGCGGCGGCAGAATTCTGCACCCGGCTTTTAAAGGTCAAGCCGCGCATCATTGGGGATACGTTCAATGCGACCGGAGAAAAGCCGGAGGGTAAAATTATTTTTGACAACGCCTCAGGCACTCTCTATTCTTCAATAGAAAAGGATGATCAATATGATCATCTGCTGTCGGAACTGATGGTGAAATCCGGTAGCGGCAATTACAGTCTTTCGGCACAAAATAAAGAGGCTGTTTCGCTTGGCGTGCGGCGCAGAAGGTATTTAAGCGACGAAAATCAAAATGCGGATACGCTCATCAGAACCGCGAGCAGAAAAGCGTTCCGCGTGGTCGTCACCTGCCCCGGCGAACTTGCGGCGAGCCTGTGGATGAGTGCGGCGGTGAGGGACACGGCGCTTGGTACGATGGACGGATTGTTTATTTCACAAATCACGTATCGTTTGGACGCAAGTGGAGAGAGCAGCCGTATTACGCTGAGGAGGTGGTAAGAATGTGGATTTCGCAGCAAATTATTGCCGCACAAAAACGGCAGCCGGTAGCCGAGCTGACGGAGGTGACCGGCACCGCGGTGATGCAGGGTGCGAACGAATACCGCGGCGTACCGCTTTGCGCGCCGTGGGGAATCGCTTATATGCCGCCGAATACGGCACAGGCGGTAGTTGTCGGCACGAATGCGGGAAATACCTGTGTTGGAACGATAGCGGAAAGCAAGGGGCTTGCCCCGGGGGAATTGATGCTTTTCTCCTCGGGCGGTGCGTGTGTTTACTTAAAAAACAGCGGCGAAGTTGTCATTAACGGGCAGATTTTTGCCGCAAAAAAGGAGGGGTAGCGTGGACACCGCATTGATTAACGGCGATTTTAAGGTGAGCTCCAATGGGCGACCGGAGCAAATTGACGGCACACAGGAGCTTTTGCAGCGTGCCGCGATACGCCTGAACGTACCGCTTGGCAGCTTTGTTTATGACGCACAGCTCGGCAGCCGGCTGCACAGCCTGAAAGCGGAGGACGACGCGCTGAACGCCAAGGCCCTTGCCATGGCGCAGGAGGCGCTCAAACCCCTGCCGCAGCTTACGGTGGAAAGCGTTTCCTGTGCCGTGGGAGAACCGGTGGTGGTCATGGTTCAGCTGAGTTACAGCGGCGGAAATGCAGCAATCGAGGTGAAAATATAAATGTACAGTTATGATGAAATCATTACAAGAATGAAGGATCAGTTTACGGCGCTTGCGGGGTATTCGCCGGACGACGCTTCGGATATCGGAATCCGTATGAAGGTGCTCGCGGGGGAGGTGTACTCCGTTTGCAGCGCGATAGACTGGCTGAAGATGCAGACTTTTGCCCAGAGCGCACAGGGCGAACAGCTTGATTTACGCGCACAGGAACGCGGACTGTCGCGCAAGCAGCCCCTCACAGCGGTGGGAAAACTTGATTTTAAACGCAGTACGCCGCTTTGGTACAACGCCGCGATTCCAATTGGTACGGTCTGCTCCACGGCGGGCGACAACCCAATCCGGTATATTACTACGGAGGCGGGAATTCTTCCCAACGGAGAGTTGAGCGTTACCGTACCGGCAAAGGCCGAGCAGGGCGGGCGCAGTGGAAATTCGCAGCCGGGAACCGTTGTGCTGATGGTCACACCGCCGCCCGCCATTGACAGCGTGATCAATTCAGCTGCTTTTACGGGTGGTGAGGACAGCGAAAGCGACAGTGAGCTGCGCAGCCGCCTGATGCAGTGCTACGCAAGTATTTCAAACGGCAGCAACTCCGCCTTTTACCGCGAATGTGCTTTACGGTACGACGGCGTTTACTCCGTCGGAATTATTCCGCGTGAAAAAGGCGCGGGCACAATTAGCCTTTACCTTGGCGGCAGGGGCGGCGTGCCGTCAGCCGACGTGATTGCAAAGGTGCAGAGCGGTTTGAATCAGCTGCGGGAGGTCAACGTGGACGTGACCGTTGCGGCGGCTCAGCTTGTTGCGGTCAATATTGATATTGCTGTTACTCCGGCGGACAATGTGGAAACACAGGCGGCGTACGATGCTTGCACTCAGGCAATCAAGGATTACTTTGATGCACTTGCGGTTGGCGAGCCGTTCATTCTGACGGCGCTGGGCGTTCAGATTTTCTCGACCGGGAAAGTAAAAAACTATGTTTTTGTAAACTCGGCGGCAAGCGACCGGAAAATGAATGCAAACCAGCTTGCGGTGTGCGGAACGGTCAGCATCGGTTACTACACGGGGGTGTTTCAATGAATGCGTTGGAATCCATGGTATCGAAACTGAAAGCGACCGGAATTTACACATTGAACGGAACATCGCTGGTGGATTACGAGCTTCAGGCATACGCTGAGGGACTGAAAATGGCGGCTGACGCATTTGCACAACTTGAACAGGAAAGTTTTATCGCCACATCGACGGACTACGGGATTTCCAATCGGGAAACCCTGTTTCAAGTTGGCGCATACGGCAGTTCGGAGGAACGGCGTACCGCCCTTTTAAAACGCGGCGCAATTACCCCGAACGACTTTACCAAAGCGGACATGGAACGGGTGCTGTCTTTGGCAGGGCTAAATGCGGAAATTTGTGAAAACACCGCCGCTAAAAAACTGTATGTAAACTGCCTCGGTGAAACGGCGGACAACGCGGCAATGCAGTCCGCGCTGAGGATTGCCAAATTATTCCTTCCGGCTCATTTGAACGCTGAGCTGGATTTTAGGAGCATTTCATGGAATAATATCGATCAGTTGGACGAATGTTTTGACACAAAGGACAGCTTCGGTTACACATGGGATGCAATAGATTGTTACGGCAATGCAATGCTGCAAATATAAAGGAGGAAATTATGCCGACAAACAACAAAACAAGCCTGGGGCTGAACAGCTGGATTGGCACCGACAAACCGAAGCGCAGCGATTTTGTGGAGGACAACGCAACCTTAGATACGCTGTTGACAACGCATTTCAACGATACGTCAAAGCATCTGTCCGCGGCCGACCGTACCTTGCTTACCGACAGCTTTATTCTTGGCAATTACACCGGAAACGGTGCGGTATCACAAATAATCACACTGCCCTTTGAACCACGAATGGTCATTGCTTTTATGGATCAGGCGGTGATGGACGACTATGTGCCGGTGGGAGCCAGCGGATATAATGAAAATAATTTTGCCATTGTCACCCAAAAGGGCGGGAGCATGGGACTTATTCTGAGTGAGAACAAGCTGACGGCGTGCCAAAGCCGGAGCGTACCGACGGGGGGCGGAATCTTCACAAATTTTAACAGCGATTCCGACAATTACGTCTATATTGCGTTCCGATAAATTTGCATTATTTTAGAAATTAAGATAGAATATTGTAAGATATAGCAAATAAACAGGCAAAGAAATTTTTTTATTCATTGATGGAATTGATGAAATACGACAGGATAGAGTAAGGGGATGAGCAGACTGGAATTGCATGAAAATGAGGTGCAGCCCGAGCGTGCACTGCTGATTGAAGTTGATACCGGCGAGTACGATACCGAGGCGTCTTTGGCGGAGCTTTACGAACTTGTACACAGTGCGGGGGCAGAACCCTTTGGCGCGATGACGCAAAAACGCCCGGCTCCGGATAAAGCGACCTGTGTCGGTTCCGGTATGATGGATCAGATTGCGGATTTTTGTGAGAAGCACGAAATTGATTTGCTCATCTTCGACTGCGAACTGTCACCAACCCAAATCCGTAACATTGAAAAAATCGGTAAGGTGCGTGTTATTGACCGTACGATGCTGATACTGGATATTTTCGCGGCGCGCGCAAAAAGCAAAGAGGGCAAGCTGCAGGTTGAGCTTGCCCAGTTAAAATATATGATGCCGAGATTAATGGGCAAGGGAACTGAGCTTTCGCGCCTTGGCGGCGGAATCGGCACGCGCGGCCCGGGCGAAAGCAAGCTTGAAACGGACAGGCGCCATATCCGCAGGCGAATCGACACCGTGAAGGAACAGCTTGACGAGGTGGAAAAACACCGCGCACAAATTAACCGCCGCCGCCAAAAAGACGGCGTGATTACCGTGGCGCTGGTGGGGTACACCAACGCGGGGAAATCCACGCTGATGAATTATCTGACGCAGGCCGGCGTGCTGGTGCAGGATATGCTGTTCGCCACGCTCGACCCGACGGCCCGGGCGCTGAAGCTGCCCAGCGGTACGACGGTAATGCTGATTGACACGGTTGGATTTGTCCGACGGCTGCCGCATCATCTGGTGCAGGCGTTTCGCTCGACGCTCGAACAGGCCGCGACTGCCGATATCATACTGAATATCTGTGACGCGTCCAGCCCCGAAGCGCAGGTGCATCTGGAGGTTACGAAAAACCTTTTAGCCGAACTTGGGTGCGAGGACCGACCCATTATTCCCGTATTCAACAAATGTGATTTGCTGCCCGCAATCAGCCTTGTTCCCTTTGTCGGCAACGCGGTGCGAATCAGCGCCAACAGCGGCGCGGGGGTGGACAGGCTTCTCGCTGTAATTGAAGAGAATCTTCCGGTTAAGACAAAGCGTGTAAAGCTGCTTTTGCCCTTTGCTCAAAGCGGGATAGCGGCGCAGATACGGCGTGACGGTACGGTGGAAAGTGAAGAGTACACCGAAACCGGCTTGATGCTGACGGCACAGGTTCCCCCTATAATGAGTGATTTAATCAAAGATTTTATGATAGAATGAAAAAAGGCTGCTTCATTTGAAGCAGCCTTTTTTGATGCGTTTATTTTTGGAGCAGGTATTTTGCGTTCTCGTAATCCTGCTTGTTTACATAAACATAATATTCGTTCTCAAACGCGGGATTTTCCCCGAACCTGCCCATACTGTCGCGTGCACCGGTCCAATTTGCACAATGATTTACCGTGCGTATATCATACGTAATCCGGTTGGCGGCGAGAGTGTCGCGCACATGGACAAAATCCTGCATGGAAAAGCCTACAAAAACTTCCCTACGGTTCCACGGAAACACTTTTGCCAGCCCCTTTCGAACAGTCACAGGATTATATTTTTTCAAGCACCTTCACGATATCGCCGATGAACATTTCGTGGTAATCCTTTTGCGGGTAACACTCCCGGTCGATTGCCGGGTCAATAAAGCAGTCTGGGTCAATCTTCTGCGCATGCATTTTGCGGCAGATGAACACGAGCTGCGCTTCCTCAAAGTACGGCGCGGCTTCATTAAAAACGGGGGTAAGACCGGCCGCCTCGATTTTGTTGCCTTCACGGCCGGAGTGGCTCCCGCAGTAATTTAAAATTTTGCGGTTGTCGTCGCTTAGAAAACAGAGCGAATAGTAGTCGCTGTTTTGAACAAATTCCAACGTGTAGCGGCTGGGGCGCATAAAAATGAACGAGACGTATTTGTTCCAAAGTTCACCCAAGCCGCCCCAGCTGGCTGTCATGGTGTTGCATTTGGTTTCATCGCCTGCGGTAATGAGCATCCATTCCTTGTCAATCTTTGTAAACGGATTAAAACTCATCTTTTTAATATCGACTTCCTGAAACATAAAAACGCCTCCATTTAATCATAATAATCAATAGATTACGAACAACGGGATCATTCGTAATATATATTTTATTTTATCACATTTGGATATATCACACAATCTGGGGAATAAAATTTAATAGATTTTATATATTTAAGAAATAATGAATATTTATGCATATAATACTTGATTTATTGCATAAACGGTGTATAATAAAACACATCAAAACAAATAGGGGGCCTTTTCAATGAAAAATACAATTAAAAAAGTCGTGCTTGCTTATTCGGGCGGACTTGATACTTCAATTATTATTCCCTGGCTAAAAGAAAATTATGATAATTGCGAGGTTGTCGCGGTTGCCGCAGACGTAGGGCAAGGCGCAGAGCTGAACGGGTTGGAGGAAAAGGCGAAAAAGACGGGCGCGTCAAAGCTTTACATTGCCGACCTGAAAAAAGCGTTTGCCGAGGATTACATTTGGCCGACTTTAAAGGCGGGCGCGGTTTACGAAAATAAATATTTGCTCGGCACCTCTTTTGCAAGGCCGCTGATTGCCAAACGGCTGGTCGAAATCGCACAGGCCGAGGGCGCGGACGCAATCTGCCATGGCTGCACCGGCAAGGGCAACGATCAGGTGCGTTTTGAGCTTGCAATCAAGGCTTTTGCGCCGCACATGAAAATCATCGCCCCGTGGCGTGAGTGGAGCATCAAGTCCCGTGATGAGGAAATCGACTATGCCGAAGCGCACAATATTCCGTTGAATATTACGAGGGAAACCAATTACAGCAAGGATAAAAATCTTTGGCATCTTTCCCATGAGGGACTGGATTTGGAAGACCCTGCAAACGAGCCGGATTACAATAAGCCGGGATTTTTGGAGTTGGGCGTTTCACCGGAACAGGCTCCCGACAAAGCAACCTATATCACCCTCCAATTTGAAAAGGGAATTCCTGTTTCACTCAACGGGCAAAAGCTGTGCGCGGTGGACATGATTGCCCAGCTGAACCAATTGGGCGGCGCGAACGGAATCGGTATTGCGGATATTGTTGAAAACAGGCTGGTGGGCATGAAATCCCGCGGCGTTTACGAAACCCCGGGCGGCGAGATTCTTTACCACGCGCACAACAAGCTCGAAGAACTTTGCCTTGACAGGGATACCTACCATTACAAACAGGGCGTGGGTGTAAAGTTCGCTGAACTGGTCTATTTCGGCCAGTGGTTTACTCCGCTGCGCGAAGCGCTTTCCGCTTTTGTGGATAGTACACAGGAGACGGTGACCGGCGAAGTGAAACTGAAGCTGTACAAAGGCAATATTATCGACGCGGGCGCAACCTCGCCAAATTCACTTTATGATGAAGATATTGCAACCTTTAGCGCAGATCATGTGTACAATCAGGCCGACGCCGCGGGCTTTATCAACCTCTTCGGCTTGCCGATTCAGGTGCAGGCAATGAAAAAGCTGAAAAAATAAGCCGGAAATATAAAATATAATCATTTTGGGGCGGGCACATTGTCTGCCCCACATTTCAATAATGGGAGCTGTGTACTTTGAAGCTGTGGGCAGGAAGATTCCATAAAGAACTCGACCAGAAAACAAACGATTTTAATTCATCCATTTCCTTTGACAGCCGCATGGTAAAGGAAGATATTGAGGGCAGTATCGCCCACGCAGCCATGCTTGGCTCCTGCGGGATTATCGACGCCGCCGAAAGCAAACAAATCGGTGCGGAGCTGCAAAATATTCTTGAAGAAATCGAGAGCGGCAAGCTCCAAATTGACGGAGAAGCGGAAGATATCCACACCTTTGTGGAGGGCGAGCTTACGGCGCGTCTGGGTTCGGCGGGTAAGCGCCTGCACACCGCACGCAGCCGCAACGATCAGGTTGCGGTGGATGTCAAACTATATTTAAAAAAGCAATGCGACGCGCTGTACAGCCAGATTCAGGAGTTGATTGTTGTGCTGTGCCATAAAGCGATTGAGAATAAAGCCGCGGTTATGCCGGGCTACACCCATATGCAGCGCGCGCAGCCCATTACCTTCGGGCACCACTTGCTGGCCTACGCCGAAATGTTTCAGCGCGATTTATCCCGTCTTGCGGGTACCAAAGAGCGTATGGACGAGTGCCCGCTCGGCTCTGGTGCGCTGGCGGGAACGACTTATCCGTTAAATCGGGAACTGACAGCCTCGCTTTTGGGGTTCAGCCGTGTGACGAACAACAGCCTTGACGGCGTTTCCGACCGCGACTTCTGCATGGAGCTTGCTTCGGATATCGCCATCGCCATGGTGCACCTCTCCCGCTTTTCGGAGGAGATTGTACTTTGGTGTTCGTGGGAATTTAAGTTTATTGAGCTGGACGACGCGTTTTCCACCGGTTCGAGCATCATGCCGCAGAAAAAGAATCCCGATATCGCCGAGCTTGTGCGCGGCAAAAGCGGGCGCGCCATCGGCGACCTGATGACACTGCTGACCATGATGAAAGGTCTTCCCCTTGCCTATAATAAAGATATGCAGGAGGATAAAGAAGCGATTTTTGACGCGGTGGACACCTTGCATCTGTGCCTGACCGCCTTTATCCCGATGATTGATACCATGAAGGTACTGCCGCAGAACATGAGAAAAGCCGCCGCGCATGGATTTATCAACGCGACCGACTGCGCGGATTATCTGGTGGGCAAGGGTTTGCCGTTCCGTGACGCGTACAAGATTACGGGAGAACTGGTAGCGGAATGCATTGACAGCGGTTTAACGCTTGAAACCCTTCCGATTGAAAAATACAAGGAATTTGACCCGCACTTTGACAGCGGTATTTATGACGCGATTTCGCTTGAAAACTGCGTCAACGGCAGAAAAGTAATCGGTGGTCCCGCACCGCAGAATGTGGAATATCAGGCAAAAAGAATACTAAGTAAATTGGGGGCGGCGGAATGATTCAAGCAGGCGTTGTAGGAGCGACGGGCTACGCGGGTGCGGAGCTTGTACGGCTCTTAAGCGGGCACCCGGGCGCGGAACTTGCGGCAATCAGTTCAGTCAGCTTTGAAGGGCAGCCCCTTTCAACCGTTTACCCCGCTTATTACAATCTTTGCGACATGGTCTGCGGCACGCAAAGCGAGGTCGTGGAAAAAAGCGATGTTATTTTTGCCGCGCTGCCCCATGGCCTTTCACAGGAGTTAGCCGCTGAGTGCTATGAAAAAGGAAAAGTCTTTATTGATCTGGGCGCGGATTTCCGGCTCGAAAACGAGGAAGACTACAAGGAATGGTACGGCGGAAAGTATATTCATCCGGATTTGCACGCGCTTTCCGTTTACGCTCTGCCCGAACTGTTCCGTGAGAATATCAAAGGGAAGAAAATCATTGCAAACCCGGGCTGTTACACCACGGCGGTGCCGCTCGCGCTTGCCCCGGCACTGAGGAATGGTTTGATTGCAGCGGATGGAATCATTGCCGACTGCAAAAGCGGTGTGACCGGCGCGGGGCGAAACCCCAGCCAGAACACACATTATCCGGAACTGAACGAGGGGATGAGCGCTTACAAGGTTGCAAGTCATCGCCATACGCCCGAAATTGAACAAAGCCTTTCCCACGTGGCTGGCGGTGATGTAAAAATCACCTTTGTGCCGCATCTTCTGCCGGTGAACCGCGGCATTCTCGCCACTTGTTATGCGCGGCTGACACCCGGTACAACGATGGAACAATTGCTGAAAGCGTATCATGACGCGTATGATCACGAATATTTTATTCGATTATTGCCGCAGGGCAGAGAAGCGGATATCAAGAATGTACGCTGTTCCAACTTCTGTGATATTTCCATCCATATGGATCCCCGTACCAATACATTCATTGCTATCTCCGCCATTGACAACATGGTCAAGGGTGCAGCGGGGCAGGCAATCCAAAACATGAATATCGCGTTTGATATAGACGAAACCACCGGTCTGAAGGCATTCCCTCCGGCGTTTTGATACCAAAATCCATTAAAAATGTGAAATCACGTTTTTATAGCGCGAAGCGCGTTGGATTTTGCATGAGACGAGTTTTGCGCTTAAAATAAGTGCAAAACAAGCGCGGCATAGCCGGGCGTTCTCCAATTGAAATATACATTTTAATTGGAGAGTAGTATAAGGAGATAGATTAAAATGAATTTTATAGAGGGCGGCGTTACTGCCGCAAAGGGATTTACCGCTTCGGGCATTTACTGCGGAATTCGTAAAAATAAATCAAAGCCGGATCTGGCGCTGATTTACGCAAGTGTGCCGTGTTCGGCGGCGGCGGTGTACACACAGAATTTAGTCAAGGGCGCACCGATTTTGGTGACGCGTAAAAATATTGCAAACGGAATTGCACAGGCAGTCATCTGCAATTCCGGCAACGCCAACACCTGCAACGCGGACGGTGAGGAAAAAGCGCAGATGATGTGCGACGCCGCCGCAAAGGAGCTTGGAATTCAGCCGGGTGACGTTGTGGTCGCCTCCACCGGAGTCATCGGGCAGGTTCTGCCGATTGAACCGATTCTGACCGCGCTTCCGGCTCTTGCCAAAGCGCTTTCCGCCGACGGTTCGGCCAACGCGGCAAAGGCGATTATGACGACCGACACCGAAGTGAAAAATATGGCGGTTGCGTTTACCATCGACGGTAAAACCGTGCATATTGGCGGCATTGCAAAAGGGTCCGGCATGATTCACCCCAACATGGCGACTATGCTCAGCTTTATTACAACCGATGCGGCGATTTCACCGGAAGCGCTGAACGCCGCACTGCATGAGGCGGTTGGGGTCAGCTTTAACATGGTCAGCATTGACGGCGATACTTCCACCAACGATATGGTGTCGGCACTGGCCTCCGGCCTTGCGGAAAACACCAGAATTGAAGTTGATACTGAGGGTTACAAAGCTTTTACCGCGGGTTTAACCGCGCTGTGTACCGCGCTTGCAAGAAAAGTCGCCAAAGACGGCGAGGGCGCGACAAAACTGCTGGTGTGCAATGTGACCGGGGCGAAAAGTGAAAATGACGCGCGGCTTGTCGCCAAATCCGTAATTTGCTCCAGCCTGTTCAAAGCGGCAATGTTCGGTGCGGACGCCAACTGGGGCCGTGTGCTTTGCGCCATCGGCTATTCAAAAGCGGATACCGACATCAACGCGGTTGACGTTGCGTTTGAGTCCAAGGCCGGCTGCATCAAAGTTTGTGAAAAGGGCGCGGGAATTGACTTTGATGAGGACGAAGCGAAGAAGATTTTAACGCTGGATGAAATCAATGTGAATGTCACCCTGCACGACGGCGCTTTTGCGGCAACCGCGTTCGGCTGTGACCTCACCTATGATTATGTAAAAATAAACGGGGATTATCGAACCTGATTTTATGCAATAGGAAGTGGCCTTAATGGATATCAGCAATACCGACAGGGCAAAGGTACTGGTTCAGGCACTGCCGTACATACAAAAGCATGCGGGCAGGACTGTGGTTGTCAAGTACGGCGGCAACGCCATGATTAATGAAGATTTAAAGGACGCGGTCATGAGCGATATCGTCCTGATGCAGCTGGTCGGAATCAACGTTGTGCTCGTTCACGGCGGCGGTCCGGAAATCAGCGGGATGCTTCAAAAAATCGGCAAGGAAAGCAAGTTTGTCGACGGACTGCGCGTAACCGACGGCGAAACCATCGATATTGTTCAGATGGTGCTTGCCGGTAAGGTGAACAAGGACTTAGTTCAGCTGCTGGAAAGCCACAGCGGCCGTGCAATCGGTCTTTGCGGATTGGACGGCGGGTTGCTGAAAGCCGAAAAGCTGATTTCCAAAGACGATTTGGGTTTCGTAGGCGAAATCACCAAAGTTAATACCGATATTATTTCGCACGCCACAGCGAACGGTTACGTGCCGATTGTTGCAACGGTCGCCGGCGGCGAAAACGGCGAAGTGTACAACATCAACGCGGATGTCGCGGCGGCGCGGATTGCGGCTGAATTACGAGCGGAAAAGCTGATTCTGATGACGGATATCCGCGGTCTTCTGCGTGACAAGGACGACGAAAATACCATTATTCCTGTCATCAATGTGAGTGACGTGCCCAGCCTGCAAAATCAGGGCATCATCAGCGGCGGCATGATTCCTAAAATTGACTGCTGTGTCGAAGCGGTTCGCCGCGGTGTTGAAAGCGCAGTCATTATTGACGGGCGTATTCCGCATTCCATTCTAATTGAACTATTCTCCGACGAGGGGATTGGCACAATGCTGTATTAAAAAGGGGTGGCAATAATGACCTTTGAAGAAATCAAACAACAGGACGAGCAGAATATCATGCAGACCTACGGGCGGTTCCAGCTGGCGCTTGTTTCGGGGCATGGTGCGACGGCGGTGGACTGTACGGGAAAAGAATACATTGATTTTACCAGCGGAATCGGCGTCAACTCGCTTGGCTACTGCGACGCTAAATGGACGCAGGCCGTTTCGCAGCAGGCGGCAACGCTCCAGCATACATCGAATTTATACTATAATCCGGTGCAGACGAAGCTTGCGGAGACCCTTTGCAAACTGACCGGCTTTTCAAAGGTGTTTTTCGGGAACTCGGGCGCGGAGGCAAACGAGTGCGCGATTAAGCTCGCGAGAAAGTACAGCGCCGACCAATACGGCGAAGCCCGCAGCGAAATCGTGACCTTGCAAAATTCATTTCACGGGCGTACGGTAACGACTTTGGCGGCGACGGGGCAGGATGGTTTTCACGCGAATTTTCAGCCGCTTACAACCGGATTTTCCTACGCTGAAACGAATATTGAAAGCGTAAAAGCTTGTGTGAACGCCAACACCTGCGCGGTGTTCATCGAATTGATACAGGGCGAGGGCGGCGTACTTCCGCTTGAGCCGGAATTCGTAAAAGAGTTGGCTTCGTTCTGTAAAGAACGTGATATTTTACTGATGGTAGACGAAGTACAAACCGGCGTAGGCCGCACAGGCGCGCTTTATTGCTACCAGAATTACGGCATTGTGCCGGACGTTATCACAAGCGCAAAAGGGCTGGGCGGCGGACTGCCGATTGGCGCGTGCCTTTGCGCCGAACGGCTGGCGGGTGTAATGAGCGCCGGAATGCACGGCTCTACCTTTGGCGGCAACCCGGTTGTCTGCGCGGGCGCACTTGCGGTGCTGGAACGCATTGGGAACAAAGATTTTATGGCTGAGGTCAAAGCAAAGGGAAAATACTTCACTGATAAGCTGACCGCAATGGATGAAATCGAGTTTGTACGCGGCATGGGCATGATGCTCGGCGCAAAGCTGAAAGCAGGCACCGCAAAGGAAATCGCACAAAAATGCGCCGAAAACGGCTTGCTTGTTTTAACCGCAAAGGATATGCTCCGTTTCCTGCCGCCGCTGACCATCCGTTACGAGGAAATTGACAAAGGGCTGAAAATCCTCAAAGAAACAATCGGCTGACGATTATTTAATAGAAACTAATAAATCAATATACAGGAGGGCAACCATGAAACATCTGCTGAAAATGCTTGACTTAACAAGCGAGGAAATCATCGGAATACTGAACCTTGCCGACCAGCTCAAATACGAGCAAAAACACGGTATTGAACACCACCTGCTTGCGGGTAAAACCTTAGGTATGATCTTTGAAAAAGCATCCACCAGAACCCGCGTGTCCTTTGAAGTCGGTATGTATCAGCTTGGCGGACTGCCGATTTTTCTTTCCTCGAACGATTTGCAAATCGGCCGCGGCGAGCCGGTGGAAGATACCGCCCGCGTGCTTTCCCGCTACCTTGACGGCATCATGATCCGTACCTTTAAGCAGTCCGAGGTTGAGGCTTTGGCACAAAACGGCTCTATTCCCATCATCAACGGCCTGACTGACTTTTCACATCCCTGCCAGGTACTGGCCGACTTAATGACGATTCGGGAGTACAAGGGCAGCCTTGACGGACTGAAAATGTGTTTCATCGGCGATGGCAACAATATGATGAATTCGCTGATTGTCGCCTGCCTTAAAATGAAGATGGAAGTGGCAGTCGCGTGTCCGTCGGACTACAAACCGAGCGCCGCCGTACTTGACTTTGCCGTGACACACCCGGCGTTCAGCATGACCACCGACCCGATGGAAGCCGCCAAGGGTGCGGATGTTCTTATTACCGATGTTTGGGCTTCCATGGGACAGGAAGCGGAGGCGCAGAAACGCCGCGAAGCGTTTAAGGGCTTTCAAATCAATGATGAGCTCATGACTGTCGCAAAAAGCGACGCAATGGTTCAGCATTGCCTGCCCGCGCACCGCGGCGAAGAAATCAGCGCAGAGATATTTGAAAAACATGCCAAAGAAATCTTTGACGAAGCGGAAAATCGTTTGCACGCGCAAAAAGCGGTGCTTGTGAAGCTGTTAGGAAATAAATAATACTACTCTCCAATTAAAATATAGATTTTAGTATGAGCAGCTTTATTTGGTTAAAATACCGTTGTCCGAGCTCTGAAGAATCAAAATTTGCTCCTCGTACCCGGTGGATGCGTTGATATAAACCAGAACGCGGTCGTTATCCTGACCGGTGCATAAAAATTCATAGCATAATACTTCGTTCAAACCGGGGGTTGGAATTAAAGCCAATCCCCTTTTTTGAACCTTAAGGTGTGAACTTACCGCCTTTTGAGCCGTATCAGCCGAAATTTTAGCGACCCCTGTGCGTTCATGATGGTTCATAATGTAGCCTGTTGAATTGAAATTTACAATTTCGCCGTTGTCCAGCGCGACGCCGATTTTAATTAAATCGGGGTAATCAATAATATCGTTTTTATAATACGCATAGTTCATCGTGCAGATACCGTCGTTGATGACGTAGTAGCTCTCTTTAATATCGGTGATGCCGCGGCTTTTTAAAAAGCTGACCGCTTTTTTCGCCGCGTCCTCATAAGTGAGGTTTTCTGCAATTACGTCGCGGGAATTTTCCATCGTCGAAATGAATCCGCCCGCTTTTGTTACGGAAATCCGGATAACGCCGTTGTTTGCGGTAAAATTATAGGTGGGAAGTCCACCGTCGGTATCCTGTGTGTGCGCTAACTTGTCCTGTGTTACATTCAAAAAATCCGCGGCAATATTCTGCGCATTGCCCTGTAAAATCTGCTTTTTCCCTTCGGTCAGCTTTGGCTTTTTTTGACTGATATGGTCGGAAAACGGGCCGTCGTAAATCAGCGAGGGAAAGTCGGTAAATTCGTCGGATGTCTTTTTGAACTCAGTAGTCAGCGCAGTCGGCTCAAAGTCCGGTTTTACGGACAGCATACCGGCGTTCAGGGTCTTGGCGTATTTTTCCAAACTTTGTATCGTCTTGTATTCTTCAGCGGTTATTTTTTGACCGGCGGAAATTTTTGTGGAAAGCGCCATGGAAAAATCACCGACCTGCGTGATGTATTTGCTTACCTTGTCGAGCGAATTATCGCTGATTGGCAGTACCGCCAAAGCGGATTTCGCCATACTGCTTTCGCGCATCAGCTTTGCCGCCAGCCCGTTTTGCTGTGTGGGAGTATTGGCGTACACGGATTTGTTCAGCGTGGTCTCAATATTGGTTACGCACACGTTTAAATCATCAAGGGCACGTTTGTAGTTATACTCTAAATTCATTTTATATTTGCTTGCCGATGTATATCCCAGTACGGTTGTGCTCCCGAGCGCTAAAATCAGCGCAATGACGAAGACGAGCGTAAAGACTCTTTTTTTCTTCATAATATCACCCCATGGCGGTATTTTTCGCGTTTGGAGTAAAATTATGCATTGCATATCAATATGCGCTGACTTAAAATCATAATATAAACAGCAGCCTTTTAAGACGAACCTTTTTCATAAATTTCTATTTTATTTGGAGGGATATACATGGCAAAACCCGTTATCGGTTTAACCCCGCTGTATGACATTGAACAGGACCGCCTTTGGATGCGCCCCAACTACCTGCGCGCGGTCATCGAATCGGGCGGCGTTCCGCTTGTACTGCCGCTGATTGACGATCAAGCAGATATCGGCGCGCTCGCTGAACTGTGCGACGGATTTTTGTTCACAGGCGGGCCGGACGTTCACCCTGCGTTTTACAAGGAAGACGCAATGCGTTACTGCGGTGCAATCGACGAAAAGCGTGATGCACTCGAACTTCTTCTGTTTAACGAGGTCAGCCTGCTTGATAAACCCATTCTCGGCATTTGCCGCGGAATTCAGCTGATCAATGTGGCGCTCGGCGGCACTCTGTATCAGGATATCCCCGCGCAGTTTCACGGCGAACCAATTGCTCACTACCAACAGCCGCCGTATTATGTGCCGATTCACAGCGTGGCGATAGAGCATGGAACCCTGCTTCATAACATTATAAATGAAGAAAATATGATGGTGGACAGCATGCACCATCAGGCTATTAAAAAACTCGCACCATCACTCCAATGTGCGGCAAAGTCAAAGGATGATTTAGTGGAATGTGCGTTTATGCCGGGCAAACGGTTTTTAATGGGTGTACAGTGGCACCCGGAATGGATGTTTCAGCCGAACAGTGACAGTGAAAAGCTGTTTTCCGCATTTGTAAACGCTGCGAAATAATTGCATTTTTGCCCTTGCAAGACAGTTGCAGGGGCGTTTTTATTTTACCATCTCTTGCTATTTTCAGCGCTCAAAAGTATAATACTAATGTTATACTAAAATCCATTAAAAACGTGAAATCATGTTTTTATAGCGCGGAGCGCGCTGGATTTTAATTGGAGAGTAGTATTAATCTAAAATAGCAAAGTCGGAGGCGTTTATGGATATTCATGAATTTTATCGCTCTATAAAGGGTAAAACGGTTGCGTTTTGCGGAATCGGCGGCAGCAATCTGCCTCTTGTCAGAATTTTTGCCCGGCATGGCGCGCTGATTACGGCGTGTGACCGCCGCACAAGGGAACAGCTTGGGGAAACAGCCGTGGAACTTGAAAACCTCGGCGTTCGACTGAAGCTCGGCGACGATTACCTCGGCAATCTGGATGAACAGATTATTTTCCGCACCCCGGGTATGAGGTATACTATGCCGGAATTAAATGCGGCGCGCAGCCGCGGCGCGGCTGTCACTTCCGAAATCGAAGTTTTTTTCGACCTGTGCCCCTGTAAAATTTTCGCGGTGACGGGCAGCGACGGAAAAACCACCACCACCACCATTATGGCGGAAATGTTGAAGGCCGCCGGTAAAAAGGTGCACCTTGGCGGGAATATTGGCAATCCGCTTTTGCCAGAAATCGAGAACATCAGCCCCGACGATTTTGCCGTGGTCGAACTTTCGAGCTTTCAGCTGATTTCCATGCGCCGCAGCCCGGATGTGGCTGTGGTCACGAACGTATCGCCGAATCACCTTGATATGCACAAGGATATGCAGGAATATATTGACGCGAAAAAGAACATTGTTCTGCACCAGAACGCATTCGGCCGCGCCGTGCTCAATGCGGACAATGAAATTACCGCGGGGTTTGCGAACGCGGTGCGCGGCGAACAGCTTCTGTTCAGCCGCAGGAAACGCTGTGCTTACGGCGCATGGCTGAACGAGAACAATGAGATTATTTTTTCACACGGCAGCACGGATATCCGCGTGATGAATGCTTCCGACATTAAAATCCCCGGAGACCATAATATCGAAAATTATCTCGCCGCGATTTCCGCTCTTTGGGGATATGTGGATATTGATACGATGGTTCAAATCGCAAGATCCTTCGGCGGTGTGGAACATCGCAATGAGTTTGTGCGTACGCTGGACGGCGTGAGCTACTACAATGATTCCATCGGCACCACACCCAGCAGAACGATGAAGGGTGTGTTATCACTGTATGACCAAAAAATCATTTTAATTGCGGGCGGTTACGATAAAAAAATACCGTTTGACTCGTTCGGCCCGGCGGTTGTTGAAAAGGTCAAAACCCTGATCCTGATGGGTGCGACAGCGGACAAAATCGAAGCAAGCGTCAAATCCGCACCGGCGTACAGGGACGGATGCCCAAAAATTATCCGCGTCGGTTCGCTTGAACAAGCGGTGGAAACCTGCCGCCGTGAGGCGGTCAGCGGCGATATTGTGTCGCTTTCGCCCGCCTGTGCCAGTTTTGATATGTTCCCCAATTACGAAACACGCGGGGAAGAATTTAAAAAGCTGGTTCATATGCTTTAAAACTGCTTTTGCAAGACAACTCAGATTCAGCATATAAGGAACAAAGACAAGCGCAGTGTTCGCCAATCGGATTTACGAATGGCGGCTGTTGCTATGCATATTGCTAAAATCAGCATATAACGGAGTGAAATAAATTGGACGAATTAAAAGATCTTATTTTCAGTCTTTGCGCGGAACCCGGCACACCAGGCGATGAGAGTGCCGTGGCGAAAATTGCCGCGGAAGAATTTTCAAAATACGCGAACGTACATATTGACTGTATGGGCAATGTGGTTGCCAAAATGGGAAAACAGGGCGCAAAAAATCACATTATGCTCGATGCGCACATTGACCAAATCGGTTTAATTGTAACCAACATTGACGAAAACGGCTTTATTCATATTGACCGCTGCGGCGGCGTTGACCGGCGCGTACTGCCCGGAAGCCCGGTGACTATTTACGGGCAGGAAGTTTTAATGGGAATAGTTTGCTGTACACCGCCCCATCTGTCCGACGGCAGCGTAGAAAAAGTTGTAGCGGTGGATAAGATGGCAATCGACGCGGGACTTTCCAAAGAGGAAGCCGACGCGTTGATTCAGCCGGGCGACCGCATTCTTTTGAATGCATCCCCGAAATGTTTAATCGGCAGCCGCATTACCGCGGCCGGACTTGATGACCGCGCGGGTGTCGCGTCGCTGATTCGCTGCGCACAACTGCTTGCAGACGAAAAATTGGACTGCGAGCTGACGATCCTTTGCAGCAGCAGGGAAGAAGTCGGTGGGCAGGGTGCGGTAACGGGCACTTATTCTGTGAATCCCACGCAGGCAATCGCGGTGGATGTAAGCTTTGCCGAGCAGCCGGGTGTGCCGCCGGAAAAGTGCGGAAAGCTTGGAGGCGGCCCGATGATCGGAATCGCCCCGCCGCTGAACCGTAAAATGACGGATGATTTTATCGCAATTGCGAAAAAACTCGAAATGCCGTATAAGCTCGATGTTATGGGGAATTCGACAGGAACCAATTCCGACGAAATCGCTGTAACGCGCGGAGGTGTGCAGGCGAAGCTGATCTCGATTCCGCTGCGCTATATGCACACGCCGGTCGAGGTCATTGATCTTGCGGATGTGGAAAATACCGCAAGGTTGATTGCCGAATACATAAAGGGGGTGGAGTAATGGTTGATTTGGAACTCTTAAGGCGCCTTTGCGCTGCACGCGGAATTTCCGGCAGTGAAAATGAAGTGCGCGACCTCATTTTAGAAGAAATCAGACCACATGTTACAAGCGTCAGAATTTCTCCGCTCGGCAATATTATCGCTTTTAAAAGAGGAGCCAAACGTCCTAAAATCAGGCTGATGCTCAACGCGCATATGGATGAGGTCGGCATGATTGTCACCTGCATTATGGATGACGGCCTTTTGAAATTTGAACCGGTCGGCGGCATCGACCGCCGCGTGCTTTGCGGAAAGGCCGTTACTGTCCGCGGAGAAATCTGCGGAGTGATCGGTGCAAAGCCGATTCATCTTTTAGACGGGGATGAAAAAGAGAAATCAGTGCCCGTTAAGGATTTATATATTGATATCGGCGCAAAGGACAAAGAGGAAGCCGAGCAATACGTTGCTCCGGGTGACATAGTCTGCTTCGATTCCATCTTCGACACAGCGCATGGAATGATTAAAAGCCGCGCTCTGGATGATCGTGCCGGCTGCGCGATTCTTGTTGATATGATTCAAAATGAATTGGAATACGATATGATTTTTGTTTTTGCCGTTCAGGAGGAAATCGGCCTGCGCGGTTCCAAAACAGCGGCTTACACGGTGGAACCACAGGCCGCAATTGTCGTGGAAAGCACCACAGCGGCAGATGTTGCGGGCGTGGACAAGGAAAATCAGGTGTGTCAGGTTGGCGCGGGTGCAGTCGTTTCCTTTATGGACAGGCACACGATCTATGATCGGGAGTACTATCAAATGGCATTTGCGGCGGCAAAAAAGGCCGGGGCAAAATGTCAGGCCAAACAGGCAGTCGCCGGCGGCAATGACGCGGGCGCTATCCATGTTTCACGCGGCGGGGTACGAACCATCGCTGTTTCGCTTCCTTGCCGGTATCTTCACTCCGCAGTGGGCATGATATCGCAGGACGATTTGAAATCCGCACAAAAACTGATTGTTGAACTCGCGGGCAGGATTGCAGGCGGCGAATAATATGATTAAAAAAACAGAATATACCGATGTACTCGCCCCCTTCTGCAAAACCGTGTTTGGCTGTCGGATTCAGTCCGCCGCCGCGGCCTACGGGGTAAACGAACCATTTGCCCAGTTTTGGACACAGGAGGATAAAGCCGCCCTGTGCAAATTGGACGATGTGCTGATTTTAGATGCCGATGGGGCTGATTTTGACGAACTAAAGGATTTTATCGCGATGACGGGCGCGAGCCGTCTGCTCTGCGATTTAAGCGTCGCTCAAAACCTCGGGCTGCCGGTTGCAGCAAAAGGCGAAGTTATGCTTTATCGCAATGATCAGCCGATGAAGCCCCCGGCGATATTTGAGAAAAATCCAAGCCTGCGCGAAGTTCATGCACTGCTTGCCGCGTGTGCCTCGAACACCTTTGTGCCGCCGGAATTCGAGCCGTTTTACATGGATATGTCCCACCGAATCCGTCATAACACAGCGGAGGCAGTCGGTGTTCGCCAGGGAGAAACACTCGTTTCCTGCGCGATATGTTCCGCGCAGACAGCAGACAGCGCGGTTCTTTCATCCGTTGCCGTCAGTCCTGACTACAGGCGAAAAGGGTTTGGTTATGCTGTGCTGAAAGCTTTGATTTCAGAGCTGCCACAGAAAAATATTTATATTTTCCGTGCGCAAAATGAAAATGAAGAGTTTTACCGTGGGTTTGGGTTTTCAACCAGCAGCGGATTTGCGGAATTGACTATATAAAGGAGTTATATACGATGAAAGAAAAAAGATTTGAAGTCGTCTATTCTCAGGGAACTATGGATATACAACGGGTTCTTGTGGATAAGGAAACCGGAGTCCACTATTTGCAAACGGCGTGGGGCAATGCCGGCGGATTGACCGTGCTGCTCGGCAGGGATGGTAAACCCCTCATCAGCAGTACGAGTGATTACGAATAATCGAGGAATCAAACATGATATATCCCTATTTTAAAATTGATAATCAAATAAAAGAGGCCGCCGAAAAGGCGACTCATATGGTCGAGGATGTCATCCGAAAAATTAATGAGACCACCGATTACAACCAGCAGAAGATGCTGGCGGCATTTATCGAGGCGGGCGTAAGCGAAAGCCATTTTGTGGCCTCCACCGGCTACGGCTACGGCGACCGCGGCCGCGATGCGCTTGATTTGGTCTATGCGAAAGCTTTTGGCGCAGAGGATGCGCTGGTGCGCCATAATTTTGTCAGCGGAACCCATGCGCTTACGGTTGCACTGTTCGGCGTGCTGCGCCCGGGCGACACCATACTCAGTGTAACGGGTATTCCTTACGATACCCTGCGCGGTGTCATCGGCATTACCGGGGACGGCAACGGCTCGTTAAAGGAGTTCGGTGTCGGCTATGAACAATTGGAGCTGAAGGCCGACGGTACTCCCGATTATGCAGAGATTGCAAAAAGAGTGAATCCAAATATCAAGATGGTCTATATTCAGCGTTCGCGCGGATACAGTCTGCGTCCGTCGCTTTTTGTCGAAGATATTGAGAAGATAGCGAAACTTGCGAAGCAGCAGGCGCCCGACTGCATTGTTATGGTCGATAATTGTTACGGTGAGTTTGTGCAGATAGAAGAGCCGGTTAGCCGCGGAGCGGATTTGATGGCAGGTTCCCTGATTAAGAATCCGGGCGGCGGCGTCGCGCCAACAGGCGGATATATCGCCGGACGCAAGGATTTAGTGGAAAGCTGTTCTTACCGCCTTACCACACCCGGAACCGGCCGCGAAATTGGCGCAACGTTAGGCAATAACCGCGAACTGTTCATGGGCGCATTCCATGCACCGCATGTGACGGGCGAAGCGCTCAAGACTGCGGCGTTTACCGCGGCGCTGTTCAGTCTGTTTGGCTACGACGTAACACCAAGGTACGACGAACCCCGTGCCGATATTATTCAGGCGGTTCTGCTCCGCAGGGAAGCGGCGCTGATTGCATTTTGTCAGGGCGTGCAAAAAGGCGCGCCGGTGGATTCGTTTGTTGTCCCGGAGCCATGGGATATGCCCGGTTATGACTGCAAGGTTATCATGGCGGCGGGTGCGTTCACACTGGGCGCTTCCATTGAGCTTTCAGCCGATGCACCGCTGCGCGAACCCTATGCCGCGTGGATGCAGGGTGGCTTGAATTATCACAGCGGCCGCCTCGGCGCAATGCTCGCCGCCCAGTCCATGTTGGAGCAGGGCATCCTCGGTAAATAAACTTCTTGCAAAAAAGCTGTTATTACGGTATAATAGCTTTTGCACGCGGGTGTGGTGGAATTGGCAGACACGCAAGATTTAGGTTCTTGTGCCACAAGCATGCAGGTTCAAGTCCTGTCACCCGCACCAAAACAATTGCCCAATATAGATGCATGGCCCATAAAGCCAGTGTTTATGCGGGCTGCGGGAGTTTTGAATGAGAAATTCAAGACTCCCGTTTTTCATAGATGCACACCCTCTTTTCTGCGAATTTGAGGGTTCAATCATATACAACATAAAAGAACTCAGAGGTCATGCTAAAATGGTGTGGCCTCTTTTCATATATTCGAAAACAAAATAACGCGCCCTGCTGGGTAACTTTTGAGCGGCTGTGTTCTTCGTAACTGAAAAACACAGCCGCTTTTTTTATTGCCATTTTTCAAAAAGTACTGCCCTGCAAGGCGTGACGAAGGGAATGAGAATAATGCCAGCGAGGTTCATGAGAGGTACGCCTCTCGCCTTAACTGAAATAGAAATGCAATTAATTCCCGGCTTTTCTCCCCGAAGCAACGGAGTCATGAGAAGCCGTTACAAATATACCGGCACCGACTGCGATTGCCGGTTCTGTACACAAACAACAGAAAAGAAAAAATGCTGCGGCTTCGCAGGATGTATTTGCCTTCCGGAGCGAATCGCAGCCGGTTGTGTATCCTATGGGGAACTGCTCCGGCTGTTCCTAAGCGAAATCCAGGTTCGGACATTTGCTTCGCGGATAGAGAAGCTGCTCAAAGAAAGCGAGGCGAATCCGATGTTTTTCAGAAACGCGGAACACCGTAGAAGATTTCAAAGCCTGCGAAAAAGCGGATTGTTTCCGCTTTTGAACCTTTCCGAAACCTATGCTGCGGCTGTTTTCCTGCTGGCTTCCGACGCCTTCCTCTGGAAGCAATCGAAAGATTTCATCAATCAGAGCAGTATCCACTTTAAAGATATTCGCATCCACGGTGTGGATCTGGATGGCTACGCCATATTCCATACGGCAATGGATCTGTATCATGGTACAGACCATATTGCCATTTCGGAACTGAGCGATCCGGAACTGATCAATGACAAGCTGCTCCGCCTAATCATTAATGCCTTTCTCATAAGACGGCACGGCATAGCGGCAGTTCCAACATAGAACAAAAACAGCAGTCACAGGGCTTCCGATTACAGCTGAAGTCATGTGTGGCTGCTTTGAAAGTGAGGTGATGTTTATCAATATACAGCATGAAGTTAATAACAGTTGTCCCTCAGTTCACGTTTGTTTCCATATTAAATACTGCATTTTATAGAAAGACAAAGAATATTTATGTTGGTTCCTTTGTGGCTGCTCTTTTGCTGGCAATGATTGCTGTTACAGGAAACGCCTTCACCTATTAATACTTTGAATATTTAGGTATTATTTAGGCTGTCAATTCGTGCTCTTACTCTTTTTTAGGCAGCTTGGTTCTTGCACTTTTATCTGCCTAACAAGACAAAAACAGCAGTTTGGCCCAAGTGGGTCAGGCTGCTGTTTTTTGTTGAGAATAACCGATGAAAACCTGACGGCGCGGGTTGGCAGTAAGTAATACTCAAAAACCTTTTACAGACAGAGGAACAAAGGGACTCGCGAAACACGTGTGAAAATTGCACCACTTTCAAGTCATATTGCCCGCACCATCGAAAGACCGGCGATTTTGAATCGCCGGTCTTTTATCTTGCCTTCATTTGGCTGAACAAACTGATTGTGTATAGCAGCCTATTGACAAAATTTATAAATGAGTCTACAATTAAGTAAACTCAGAGTTTACTTAATTACACTGAAATGAATGCGAGGAAATATCATGGGTCACGAAGAACGCCGGCGGCAGGAAAAGGAAATTAAGCGAAAAGATATCATTGATGCCGCCGAACAGGTATTCTTTTCGAAGGGGTATGAAAATGCCTCGATGGATGAAGTAGCAAAAGAGGCGGAGTTTAGCAAACGAACCGTCTATGTCTATTTCAGCAGCAAGGAACAGATTTATTTCGAAATTATGATTAGAGGATACAAGCTGCTTATTGAAATGATTGGGAAAAGCTTTACGGAGAGCCATCCTCAAAACGCTCTCGAAGAGCTGCACTGCATTTTTTTCACCTTTTTCGGCTTCAGCAAAGATTTTCCGGAGTATTTTAAAGCCATTATGGAATACGAGACAAAAGATTCTGACGACCAGACCGGTGTTACAGATGAATCAAAAGCTGAATGCTATCGGTTGGGAGAACAGATATTCGGATACCTTTCTCATGCGCTTCAAAAAGGTGTGGCAGAGGGAAGCCTGCACAGAGGGCTCGAAAGTGAGCAGTCTGCTTTGATTCTGTGGGCCTGTACAATCGGTGTTTTCAACACAGGGGAGAAAAAAAGCGCTTACCTGAAAAACTACCATCTAACAGATCCAAAGGATTTTGTGACGGCATCTTTTGAGATGATCATGCGTATGATCAGCAGAAACGGAGTGAATCAGAATGAAAAGGAAATCGAAGATTAAAGTTGCGGCATTTGCATTAGGCGGTATTGCCAGCCTGTGCATCGTTTTATTAGCCGCACTTTTTATGATCAGCGGAGGTTTTATGAAACAAACGTATATGGAACCATGGTCAAAGGATTACGCCGCGACATATTCCGACCCGAGGGTGAGACTTGCATCCAGCGGCCTGCTCGCGGCAAGCAACCATAACATGCAGCCGTGGAAAATCAAGCTTGACAAGTCTGATTCGATGACATTCTATCTTTATGCCGACAGCTCGCGCATGACAAAAGAGGTAGACCCGTACGCGCGCCAAATGATGATCTCACAGGGCACCTTTTTGGAATATGTCGCCGTGGCAGGGGAAAAAGAAGGCTGGCACACCGAAATCAGCCTTTTCCCGAATGGTACGTATGATGAATCACATCTTGCAGAAAGTATGGATACAAAACCGGTAGCAAAAATCACGATAGCAAAAACACAGCCCCAAAGCAGTTTACTCTATAACGCCACTTTTCTGCCGGACACCAACCGAGAAGCCTATAAAGCGGATAAGCTTTCTTCGGCACAGGCAACTACCCTTGAATCGCTTTCAAACGAAAGCGGCGCATCGATAAAGCTTTTTCAGGACGAGGAAAACATGAATAAAATCAGCGAATATTCCCTCAAAAGTGCAACCATTGAAGCGGGGGTGACTCGCGTCATGGATGAATCCAATGTTATCTTCAGGGCGAATGAATACCAAAAAAACAAATACCGCTACGGCTATTCGGTGGAGGGACAAGGTACTTCCGGTTTTATAAAGAATATCCTGCAGGGAATAGTCACGCTTTTTCCTTCGATGAACACCGGAAAAGCCGCATCCCAGAATTTTATCAACTATACCCGGACTTCTGTTAATAACACACCCGCTTATGCGATGATTGTATCGACTGACAATAGCCGCGCCGAACAGGTTAAAAGCGGAATGCTATACAGCAAGCTTGTGTTGACTGGTCATACGTTGGGTCTTGTTATGCAGCCGCTCAGTCAGATTTTGGAGGAATATCCAGAGATGCAAGTTCCTTATACCGAATTCAAGCAGGCATACGCGCCAAATGGCGGAACGGTACAGATGCTTTTCCGTGTAGGCGAACCTACGAAAAGCACGCCGTTGAGCATGAGACGCGATGTGAAAAGCCTGATAACAGAGAATTGATAACTGCAAATACAAGCAGCAATTTCAGGCCATGTTGAGGCCAGTATTATGGCCAAAGTGGCATGATAGGTCATTCGTAAAGAACGGGCAGGCAAAGCTTCGGGCCGACGAACAAAAATTTCATATCAGGTCGAACAGGGGCGGACTTGAAATTAATTTTTTGATGTAACACAAGGGCACCCTATTTTCATAAAATGCCCCAAGCTATTCTGAATTTTAAAAAACTGTCGCATCGTTTGATGCGGCGGTTTTTTAATTTTAGGACAGATGAGAAACTAACTTTTTGAATTTCATAGATATTTACATTGACAGGCAATGCAAATGTTACTATAATGTTTTATACACAACAGTTTTATATAACACTGTAAGCTATAAAACATATAGTTGAAAGGAAGTGCAGTATGGATGAAATCTGGATCGGGAGGGAATTTCACTCGCTCAACAACCTGATTCACCGCTATTTTGAGTTTTCCTCTCACAAAAGAGAAGTTGAGACCATCACTGGCAACAACGGATGGATTATTGGTTACCTTTCTGCAAATGCAGATAAAGATATTTATCAGCGGGATATTGAGAAGCACTTCACCATTGCACGATCAACAGCGTCAAAGGTTCTCAGGCTGATGGAAGACAAGGGCCTGATTCAACGGCAGGCTGTTGCCCACGACGCGCGCCTGAAGAAGATCGTTCTCACGCAGAAAGCATATGAAGTCAAAGGTCTTATGAGGGAAGACGCGGAAATGATGGAGCAGACCCTGACAAAAGGGTTTACAGAGGAAGAATTGGAGACGTTGCACTCGTATATTCAAAGAATGAAAGATAATATAACAAATACGAAGCCTGCCCGTTTATAACACGCAGGCGGATCTTATGGAGCTGTTTTATGATTAAAAAAATTTTGTCCAGCGTGCGGGAATACAAAAGAGACACGATTCTTACCCCGGTGTACGTAATATTTGAATCGTTTCTTGAAATTCTGATTCCCACGCTGATGGCATATCTTATCGATTATGGTATTAGTAAGAAAAACATGACCAATGTTATATGGATTGGGCTTGCCCTTTTTATCTCTGCGATCATTTCACTGTTGGTCGGCGTTCTCGCAGGACGCAGCGCGGCCATAGCATCTTCCGGTTTTGCAAAGAATTTGCGCCATGATATGTTCTGTAACGTGCAAAAGTTCTCTTTTTCAAACATCGATAAATTTTCAACCGGAAGTATCATCACAAGGTTGACCACCGATGTTACCAATGTGCAGAACGCTTATCAAATGCTCATTCGACTTGGAATACGAGCTCCGATAATGATCATTTTCGCATTGATATTTTCCTTTCGAATCAATGCCCATTTATCGCTGATCTTTCTTGTAACAATCCCAGTGCTCGGTTTCGGGCTGTGGCTAATCATGTCACATGTACACCCGATTTTCGTGCGGGTATTTAATACGTATGATCGGTTGAACAATGTTGTACAGGAAAATTTGCTGGGTATACGGGTGGTCAAATCGTACATCCGCGAAGATCATGAGGATCAGAAGTTTGCGGGTATTTCACAAAGGATTTTTCAAGATTTCTCCAAGGCGGAAAAAAGACTCGCATTCAACATGCCGCTGATGCAGTTTTGCCTTTATTCCAGCATGCTGCTGCTTTCGTGGTTCGGCGCAAAAGAAATTGTCGCCAGCGGCAACAATCCGGCTGCCGGGCTTTCGACCGGTGACTTGGCTGGCCTGATCACGTATGCAATGCAGATACTTATGAGTTTGATGATGCTGTCCATGGTATTTATCATGATCATCATTTCCAATGCGTCGACAGAACGCATTGTGGCAATTCTGAATGAGGAAAGCGATCTGAAAAACGGAGAGAATCCGGTACATACAGTAAAAGACGGCTCGATCACCTTTGAAGACGTTACCTTTCTGTATGCCAGAAAATCCGACAAGCCTGTCCTTGACAAGATCAATCTTTCCATCGCGTCAGGCGAAACGGTAGGTATTCTCGGAGGAACAGGTTCTTCGAAATCAAGTTTGGTTCAGCTGATTGCCCGCCTGTATGATACCGTGGACGGAAAAGTAACCGTTGGCGGTATTGACGTGCGGGATTATGATCTTGAATCCCTGCGTAATCAGGTGGCAATGGTTCTGCAGAAAAACATTATATTTTCTGGTACAATCAAAGAAAACCTCCGCTGGGGCAATGAAAACGCGACGGATGAAGAAATAATTCATGCCTGCAAGTTGGCCCAGGCCGACGGCTTTATCAGGGAATTTTCGGACGGATACGACACCTGTATTGATGAGGGTGGCACGAATGTTTCCGGCGGCCAGAAGCAGCGACTTTGCATTGCGCGGGCTTTGCTGAAAAATCCAAAAATTCTAATCCTTGATGATTCCACCAGCGCAGTGGATACAAAGACCGACGAATTGATTCGTCAGGCGTTAAAAAATGACATCCCGGATACGACAAAAATCATCATTGCCCAGCGTGTTGCCTCAGTGAAAGATGCTGATAAAATCATCGTGCTCAACGATGGAAAAATCAATGCGATCGGTACTCATGACGAACTTCTTGAGACCAGCGAAATCTACAGAGAAGTTTATGATTCGCAGAATAAAGGAGGTGTTCTTCATGAGTAAGATACCACCGAAGGAGAATGCGAAGATACATGGCAGAACTCCGGTACAACGATTCAAACCCGGCACAATTAAAAGGCTGTTTTCTTATATAGCGGAGTATAGAATCCAGTTGGTTTTCGTTGTCTTCTGCATCCTGCTGAGTGCGGGTGCAAGCACGGCTTCCGCTTTGTTCCTTCAGATTCTGATTGACAAGTACATCGTCCCAATGCTGGGACAGGCAAACCCGGTATTTACAGGCCTGTTCCAGGCAATCCTTTTTATGGGCTTTATCTATATTGTCGGAGTGCTTGCAACATTATTCTACAACAGAGTGATGGTTGTTATTGAGCAGGGCACACTGAAAAAAATCCGTGACAAAATGTTTACGCATATGCAGACCCTTCCAATTCGGTATTTTGACAAACATACCCACGGCGATGTGATGAGCCGCTACACGAATGATACCGACACACTGCGCCAGGCAATTTCTCAGAGCATGCCGCAGATGTTTTCATCACTTGTCACAATCCTAACATCGTTTTTTGCGATGCTTTATCTGAGTGTCGGTCTTACCACAATTGTTGTCTTATTTGCTTTCCTTCTGTTTAAAGTGATCAAAGCCATCGTGGGCAGAAGCGGAACCTTCTTCATGAAACAGCAGAAATCTTTGGGCGACGTGAACGGTTATATCGAAGAAATGATCAACGGGCAGAAAGTCATAAAGGTATTCTGTCACGAGGAAAAGGTAGAGGAAGAGTTTGACAAAAAGAATGACGAACTCTGCTACTGCGCTACCGAGGCAAACAAGTACGGAAACATTACGATGCCGGTTGTCGGGAATATGGGCTATATGCTTTATGTGCTTCTTGCAATAATTGGAGGCGCCGCCGGTATCGCAGGTATTCAAAACCTTAGTCTCACCGGCATGCACGCCCTGACAATCGGTACAATTATTTCCTTCCTTACCCTGTCCCGCAGTTTCATCAACCCGATTGGACAGGTTTCCATGCAGTTCAATATGGTGGTTATGGCACTTGCCGGCGCATCCAGAATCTTTGAGCTGATGGACGAAGAAAGCGAACAGGACAGCGGGTACGTTACGCTTGTCAATGCAAAAATGGAAAACGGAAAAATCGAAGAATGTAAAGAGCGGACGGAAAAATGGGCATGGAAATATCCTCACAGTGACGGAACGGTAACCTATACTCCGCTACAGGGTGATATTCGTTTTTTTGATGTGGACTTTGGCTACGATGAGGGTAAGACCATCCTGCACAATATCACGCTTTACGCCAAGCCCGGCCAGAAGGTCGCGTTTGTTGGTGCAACCGGCGCGGGAAAAACAACGATTACAAATCTGATAAATCGTTTCTATGATATTGCCGACGGAAAAATCCGTTACGATGGCATCAATATCAATAAAATCAAAAAGGACGACCTTCGTCGGTCGCTCGGCATTGTTCTTCAGGATGTTAATTTGTTTACAGGAACGGTAATGGATAACATCCGTTACGGTAAACTGGACGCGACTGACGAAGAATGTATTGCCGCAGCAAAGCTTGCAAATGCGGATGGATTCATCCGTATGCTTCCGCACGGGTATAATACCGTGCTTGAAGGAGACGGCAGCGGCCTTTCACAAGGACAACGCCAGCTGATTTCCATTGCCCGTTCGGCGGTGTCAGACCCGCCTGTCATGATCCTCGACGAGGCGACATCCTCCATTGACACCCGGACAGAGGCCATTGTACAGAAAGGCATGGACGCATTGATGGAGGGCAGAACCGTATTTGTCATCGCCCATCGACTTTCTACCGTGCAGAATTCCGATGCCATTATGGTGCTTGAGCATGGTGTCATCATCGAACGGGGCAGCCACGAACAGCTCATTGAACAAAAAGGTCAATACTATCAGCTGTATACAGGTGCGTTTGAGCTGGAATAAATTACAATAATACCACATAGAAAAACCGGGATGCTGTTCGTCAAAGAGCAGCATCCCGGTTTTGTATTTAATTTTGCTTATATAAGACAAACTTTAGAGGTGGAATCACAGGTCATCGGGACGTTCACCGAATGAACTACAGAAGATCGAGGAGATGAAAATGAAAAAGAAGCAAAAAATCGCTCGTTACAATTAAATAGCTTTGAAAAGAGTCGTGGCGCATGAAATTAAAATTCAATCAGATTCATTTGTTGACAGCTCAATCAGCCTTTTTTGCTGCGACGGCGTTAGCGGCTGCTCGGGTGAATTGTCATCATAGGTGTTGTCATTTTCAATGATTAAAACAGTTGTATCGGGGCTTAACGTGTGCGAGTGCCATGAACCCTTTTTCACATTGTAAATTTGGAGCGGCATAAGCTGCTGCGCGTAAATCTCACCGATACTGTCAGAACCGTCTGCAATAAACAGAGTGCAGTTACCCTTGAGCAACACAAATATCTCGTCAGTTTGATCATGTCTTTGGAGCTTTTTAATATTCTGTGGAAGCAGTTCGTCACAGTAACGCAGTTCTGCAATCCGCCATTTCTCATAATGAACAAGCGGCAGATAGCCCTCGCCTTGGTAAGAACTGATTTGCAATAGCTTTTCGTCTATCATTTTAAAAAGTCTCCTTTAAATAAATTTCAACATGATTTGTTTTGTCGGCTGGGAGGGCTTTGATGTTGTCCAAGGCTATTCTGAATCGGCTGTTTTTACTGTCAATGACACATCCGTCAAGCGTAATGCTAAAAATCTTGTAACTGCCATAGTCGAGATGTAATGGATTGTGATATGTTACATTGAACTTTCTGTCGCCAAAGAGCGTTTCACATGATGCATCGCCAGATTCATCAAATTGAGAACTTAACAGTTTAGGTGAAAAAATCAGATCGCCGAACTCACCTTTGATGCCAAATACCTCCGTAACATAGGTGAACATAAGCCAGCTTGCCGCTCCGGTGAGATAATGGTACATGCCGCGCCCTCGAGGATTTATGTATTCAGGGACGCCGGGATAAATCCGGCTTGTTTTAAAGTCCATGCAATGGCGGCAGAGCGTGTCAATTGCCTTGAAACCCTCGTGAACAAAGCCGCGTTTGTATAGCGCATTTGCATACATAACCGTCATGTGGCTGAAGACAGCTCCGTTTTCCTTGTGACCATAGGCAAAGCCGAATTGCCGCCCCAAATTCATTCTAAGTGAGTGAAAATCTGTGTTGAGGCGATAACCGCCAGCTGAAGCGTCAAAAAGGTATTTGTCGGCGGATTTAGCAATTTTCGCGGTGAGCTTGTCGTCTGCAACGCCAAACATGATGGGGAAAACCTGGCCGGTAAGCGTCATGCAGACGTTACCGTTAATTTCGCCATCCACTGGCGTACCATCGTTGTCGTAATATCCGTTGAGCCACGTGAAGCCCTCTTTTGAGCTCACCTGTTCGTTTTCAATAATCAGCGTTGACATGCGTTCGGCCATGCCTTCAAGCTTGCCTGTTATGTCGTCAATCTTGAAGCTGCGTTTTTCACCGGAAATTTCATGTGTACAGGAGTTACAGAACCCGACAAGCTGTTTTTGCATGACCTCCGGCGTACTTGCATTGGTGATGCTTTCAAAAAGCGTTTGCATTTCTTTGGCAAGTTCAAGGTGATCAATGCCTTTTTTCTCTTTCAGTTTGCTAAGCAGCGAGGCAAGTACCCTCAAGTTGCCGCAGTACATTGATGTGAAAGCAACGCTCTCTCCGTTTTCAGCTGCCATATCGAGTGCATCGTTCCAGTCGGCGTTTTCAAGACGCAGCATGCCGTGTTTACCTGCGTTAAGGCACGCTGTAATAGTTTCTATGAGCAGGTGCTCAATGATTGTGCCGACATACTGTTTTGAACCGCGGCACATAAGAGTTGTTCCATATGCTTCATCCCACTGTGAATCTGTGGATTTGCCGCGCAAGGTCAATTTGTCTTTAAAGTATGTTTGCTCTTTTAAAAGAAAATCAAGATCGCCGCTTTGGTCTATGTAAAACGAAATTGTGTTAAGCGGCCAGGCAGCGTGATCCATCCAGACCCTTGCAATATTATTGCGGTCGGCTATGAATTCGCCGTTGCCGCTGCCGATGATAGTCGCGTTTGTTCCGTCGAAGCGCATACCTGCGCAATTTTGAAAGAGCATTTCGCTTACTTTTTTAGGTTCCATTATGAGCAGGGCAATGCAGTCCTGCCAAAGGTCACGCCAGCCTCTGCCGCCTCTGCCGTAATCGTGATGCGGCAAAAATGAGCAGCCATAAATTCTGCGGAGCACGGGCTCGCATGAAACCCACTTCATCCACATGTCAAAACTGTGGTCGGAAGTTTTAAAATTCACGTTCAGCTTATCTTCCCAGTACGTAATGTTTTGTTTAAGGCATTTGTCGAATTTTTCTTCAGTCAGATATTTTTTTTCAATATTATTCCCATTAATACAAAGAGCAAGTATGAATACGGCCTGTTCGCCGGGATGCAGCGTAACAGTACTAAACCGAAGTGCCCCCATCGCTTCATAGCCGTCGGAGTTACAGGCATTTGCGGCAGTGGCAGCACTGTTTTCAACAACAGCCTGCGGCCAGTCAAGTGTGCCACCCTCACCTATAAAACTTTCGACATCGGTGAAAAAACCAATTGGCGGTTTGCCGTCGCCGTCAGCGCCAACTACAGCATAGGTGTTGTGATTTATGCTGTGCCCACTCTCATCAAAGAGCATGGTCGGTGTGACCGTTACGCCAAATTGATCAGCCATGGTGCGCTGGAGCAATGAAGTGACATGACGGTGGCTGCGAAAATTATCAGCCGACCTGCCATAAATGGGAACGGCGGCGGTTGGAGTAATCACCGCATCGGTATCTGAAGTATTTGTAATCGTAATTTTGGAAAGCTCGACAGTGTCGTTTTCACAAGGGACAAAGCTGATGACCTCTGAGTTAAGTCCCATTGCCGAATTTTCACGAGTCATGCAATGCCATAAAAAGCCTGCTTTGAGGTATGAGGTTTCTTCACCCGTGCCGCGGCGGGCTATTTGCTGTGCGCTGACACTGGTGGCTGACCATGCACCCAGACCATCCTTGTAAATCCAGAAGTTGCGTGTTGACCGCGACGTATGTAGTTCCTCGGCGGAAACCGGGGTTGTCAAAAAAGTGTTTTGACCGGTTTTTACATCGCCGGAAAGGGACGGTGTGATGCTGGACATCATACCCGCCGCGTTTGCAAGAGGAAAGTAGAGGTAGCTGAATTCATCAGGGCTGTCAAGTGAGAAAGATGCATGGCTGTCAATAAAGTTCCAGACCGAATCACGAAGCATAATAAAACTGCACTCCTTTATTTCCACATTCGCTATATAAACGCGTGTTTATAAAAATTAATAATAATATACATCAGAAAGCTGTCAAATGCAATATTTATTAAATATATTGAAAATTGGTTTCAACGGCTGTATGATATAAACAATAAGCGATAAACACGCGTTTAAAGAATGGTGGGGATTTGGTGAACAGCAATGAAATAGCAAAGCTGGCAGGCGTGTCAAGGAGTACCGTTTCAAGGGTAGTCAACAATTATACGAATGTGCCGGAAGAGACGAAAAAGCACGTTCTTGAAATTATAGAAAAATACAACTATGTACCGCACGCGTCGGCAAGAGTGCTTGCCGGTGTGAAAAGCAAGACGATAGGTCTTTTTATGGTGGATAAAAAAAACAATACGGAAGGCCACAAAGTTTCCATGAGCACATATTTTTCGCCGTTTATGAGCGGCGTTATTGATAACGCGAACGAAAAAGGGTACAACGTGCTTGTGTTCGCGATCGGTAAGACAAGCGATTTTAAAAATGTACGGGATGTCTTTTATAACGAGACAATTTCGGGTGGGATTTTTATTGGCCAGCAGAACGATAATGAAATTGATGATATTGTACAGAGCAGTTTTAAGACGGTTCTAATAGACAGATCTTTTGATAAAGATGATAAAAGCATTAAAAACAGCATTATTGTGAATGCCGATAACTTTAACGGAGCGTATGAGGCCACAAAATATTTGATTGACCTTGGGCATAGGAAGATAGCGCATATATCAGGCTATACCGGGCAACTTTCCACAACAGACAGACTGGATGGTTATAAAGCGGCTTTGACCAAACATGAAATTTGCGTTGACCCCAAAATGATTGTCAGGGGAGATTTTATGCGCGAGGGCGGCTACACCGCAACAAAAAAACTGATGGCGCAAAGCGAACCGACAGCAATTTTCTTTGGCAATGACAGTATGGCAATGGGCGGAATGAGGGCACTGGAGGAGATGGGACTGAAAATTCCAGATGATATCTCCATTGTCGGCTTCGATGATATTGAAATTTCGTCCTATCTTCAACCGGCGCTGACTACTGTGCATATGCCAATAGAGGTTATGTCCACAAATGCAGTAAACATTCTGATTGATGCCATCGAAGGTGACGCGGATTATTATGCTCGTTATGTAATCCCAGTGAACTTGATTGAGAGGAATTCATGCCGAAAAAATTGAACTGAAAGCCATATTGACTTGGGGGTACGAAAGCGGAATGAAAATTAATTTCACACCCAAAAAATTTTATGTTAAGTTTTTAAAGTCAAATTTGATGACTAAGATAAGCGTGTACTACATAACAATACTTTGTATATCAATAGCACTCGCCTCAATGGCATTTAACAGCATCAACTCCGCTGTTATTGTCAAAAAGACAAGTGCGAGCGCACAGCAGACGTTAGAAGCTCTGGATCAGAATCTGTCCTATCTTGTTTCAAATGTTTCTCAATTTTCAAGTTATGTTTTTTTTGATAACAATGTTCAGAGCGCACTGAAAAAGTCACATAGTAAAGGAATTGACCCGTCAATTCAGGATGATATCAGCAAAAGCCTTGTCAATATGATACTTTCGAGCGATGACATATCATCCGCATTTCTTTTTGACAATTACAACAACTCGTATTATATGAGCAGGATTACGGGGTCAAAAGTGTTGTCGGATGACGTAAAAAAGGCGTCCTGGTATAAAACGGTGGAGCAAGCCAAAGGTTACCCCGTCTGGGTTCTGAATGACGGTAAATTAATTCAAAGTGGCAGCGACGACATGCCTGTGTCGCTTGTGCGAATGGTGTATAGTACCGACGATTATAAGCCAATCGGTGTTTTAGTAATGAACATCAATAAATCTTTCGGAAACCATATTTTTAGCAGACTTGGGTCACAGTATAAGTCACAGTTTTTTATTGTCGACAGCAATGGAAACTATATTACACAGAACACTACAACCGAAAATACAATTGTTTCTGATTTTATTAAAAAGTCGACCGGCAGTACAAACGATGCAATCGAAAAAATAGACGGGCAAAAGGTTATTTTGATTTCAAGAAAATCTTTATGTTCGGACTGGCGGATTATTGGCATAATGCCGATGAGCGAGCTTTCAAAGCAGTTTGAAAGTACCGGAATGGTTATTCTGCTGATAATATTGATCAATGTTTTGTTCCTTTGCATCGGTCAAATCTATGTTACTAAAATCATCACTAAACCGCTTTCTAAAATGAAGAAATACATGGCCGGCATACAAAATGGAAATTTTCAAAAAATTCCGATTGAACTTGTCAGGGATGATGAAATTGTCGAATTGAAGCGGTCTTATAATATCATGGTTGAACAGATTCAAAAATTGATTCAAAAGGTGAAGGATGAACAAAGACAGCTAAGATTAAGCGAAATCAGTATTGTTCGTGCGCAAATAAACCCGCATTTTTTATACAATACTCTTGACGCTGTGAGCGCGCTTGCTTTAATTCAGGACAACGAGAGCGCGTATACGATTACACAAGCGCTTGAAAACTTTTATCGCATCAGTTTGAGCAGCGGAAAAGATGTTATTACCGTTGAAGATGAAATCAATTGTATAAAAAGTTACGTCCAGATTTTGAACATAAGGTACAAAGATTCTTTCGATGTAATTTATGAAATCGACGACGAGATGCTTGGTCATAGCATACTGAAGCTGATTTTACAGCCGTTTGTTGAAAACGCGATTACGCACGGCGTTCGTAACAAGCATGGCAGAGGAACGGTTACCTTAAAAGGCCATGAAAATGATGACAACATCGTTTTTGAAATAGAGGACGACGGAGCCGGAATGACAAAAGAAAAAATAGAGGAGATTATCAGCAAAAAGGACACAAGGCAAAAAGGCGGGTTTGGTATCTACAGTTCAATAACCAGAATTTCACTGTTTTACGGGGTTGAAAACCCTGTGTCGATTGAAAGTACGGTAAATGAGGGAACGAAAGTAACGCTCAATATACCTAAAATGAGTAAGGAGGACAGGAATGGATCAGATTAAAGCTTTCCTTGTGGACGATGAATATCTGGAACGGACATTGATTAAATACAGTATTCCGTGGGAGGAACTGGGATTTGGCATTGTAGGTGAGGCGGATTCAGGAGAAGAAATGTTGGAAGCGATAAAAGCCAATACGCCGGATGTGATTTTCACCGATATATGTATGCCGTTTATGAATGGATTGCAGATGGCCAAAAAAATCAGAGAGCTATACGCTGATATGGAGATCGTAATCATCACCGGTCACAGGGACTTTTCTTTTGCCAAGGATGCCATCAAGATAGGGGTCGCCGAGTACCTGCTTAAGCCGATTGATAAGCAGGAGCTGCTTAACGTCAGCCTCAGAATTAAAAGCCGCATCGAAAAGAAAAGAGCTTTGAATAGAGAATATCAGTCCATTCAAAGCGGTTTAATACATAGTCCGGGTCTTCCAAAAGATGAAAAATACAGCGATCTGGTAATGAAGACGATAAAAGTCATTAACGACTCGCTGTCCGACAGCGAACTTTCGCTTAAGAACATTGCTGAGCAAGTATACGTTAATCCCAGCTACCTGTGCAGGGTGTTCAAAAAGGAAACAAATAAAAATGTCACCGATTATATTACGGGGCTTCGTATAGGCAAAAGCCTTGATTATCTTAACAATACCAACCTTAAAGCATATGAGATTGCCGAAAAAATAGGAATCAACGATTCTCATTACTTCAGCATCTGTTTCAAGAAGTACATTGGAAAATCAATTCAAGAATATAAAAGGCTCAATCTTAAGCTTCCCATTAATGCCTAATTCAACAACGCTTAAAGACGTTTTAATACTGAAAAAAATTCACGGAAAATAAAAATACAAACCCAATATTTTCTCCCTGCCTGTGGTTTAAGAAAGGAATAACACGAGCTTTTTTATTTGCTTGGTTACTACTATTGTTATTTGTTATATAAATATAATAACAATAGTAAAAATATTATACAGTTTTATCAAAATAATGAATTTGAAAAATTTCAAAAGACTGTATAATGATGATCAAGGAAATTTAAACGGCCGTTCGAATTTCAAACAATGGAAAGGGAGTCAAGAGATTGAAAAAACATTCAAGAAGAGCGTTATCAGTCATTTTGGTCGGCACTATGGTTGCAGGACTGACGGTATGCGCAGGTTGTTCACAATCAAGTCCTGCAGCAACATCTTCCGCATCAACTGTTGTATCAACCAAATCAGACGAAAAGATAACCCTTAAAGTCTGGCATCAGTGGTCTGACGACTCAAATGCTCTGAAAAAAGACTACAATTCCGCGGTTACAGCGTATGAAGCAGCAAACCCGAATGTAAAAATAGAATCTGATGCACTTGCTACGGAGGCATATAAGACAAAACTGACAACGGCATTTGCCGGAAATTCAGCCGACTGCGATGTATTCTATGATTGGAGCCCCGGGAAAACACAAAGCCTTGCAGAGGCCGGTAAAATATTAGCAATTGATGATTATGTCAAAGACGGCACGTTGGATCAAGTTCAACCGGGCTCAACTGATGCGTTTAAATTCAATGGAAAACTTTATTCATTGCCGATGTTCTCATGGTATATGGTTCTGTACTGCAACAAAGACCTGTTTCAACAGGCTGGCGCTACAGAACCTACTACATACGACGAGTTGCTGACAGCTTGCAAGAAATTATCGGATAAAGGAATTCTTCCGATAACGAATGGCACAAGAGATGCATGGAATGCGTGCTTTATTTACGAATATCTTGCAATGAGAGAAAACGGCGCAGAGGCTGTCAACAGTTATCTGAACGGCAAAACAAAGATGACCGGAACAGGCTTCGCAGACGCGGCTAAGAAGGTACAGGAACTTGTTGCTGCAGGCGCTTTTGGAAACAGCACGCTTGCCACTGGCTCAACCGATGCGGATACCGCTTTCACAACCGGCAAAGCTGCAATGAGGATTGGCGGAAGCTGGGTCGCGAGCAATGTCTATGCTGACGGCTCAACAGTAAAAGGCAAAGTTGACGCGTTGGCAGTGCCTCTTATTACCGGAGGCAAGGGCGATGAATCAAACTTCTGCGGTGGTTTCACAGAGTCCTTCCTTGTAAATGCGGGCACAAAATACCCTGAACAATCGGTTGCTTTCATGAAATACATCAATAAAGCAATGGGCAAATACGCAGCGGAAACAAGTTCGGGATTTGATGGCTGGAAAGACAGCACGATTGATCAAAGCGGCTGGAATGATGTTTTCAAGCAAATTAATACACTGACTCAAAAATGCACTTCCAGTACTCTTGCATGGGATACATTCCTTGACAGTGCAAAGACAAAAATTCATCAGGATGACGTTGAGGGGCTGTTTGGCAATAAGATTACCCCGGATGACTTTGTTAAAAATGAGAACGCTTCTTGGGACTGATCCATTAAGTAAGAATAGTTCTATCAATAAGTGATTTAATGAGAAGCCTTCATTCCGTTTGTAAATGAGCGCTTCTCATTAAAAATTAAGGTGATTGTATTGAACAAATTAATGTATAAGAAACGCTCCATAGTTGTTTTTGTGTTGCCAACGGTTATCATCTATACATTGATAGTGGTAATACCGATTTTTATAAGCGCATATTTAGGGCTTTTTAAATGGAATGGCGTTGGAGCAATGCAATTCCATGGATTCGCAAACTATCAAAAACTCATCAGCGTAGATCCTGTATTTAGACAGGCGTTAATTAATTCCTTGATACTGGCGGCAGCTTCTATTTTCATACAACTGCCAATTGCGTTCATACTTGCACTAGTTTTGTCAAATGGCGTCAAATTCGAGAAGTTTTTCCGCACAGTTTATTTCATTCCTGTGATTTTGTCCAGCATGGTAATAGCGCAACTTTGGCTTAGAATATTCAATGCAGACTATGGTTTGCTAAATGGTTTGCTAAATGCTGTCGGATTATCAAAACTGGCTCAGCCTTGGATGGCAAATACAAGCACTGCATTTACTTGCACAGTAATACCGGCAATATGGCAGTTCATCGGTCAGTACATACTGATCATGTATGCGGGCATGAAGGCAATATCAGGGGATATATACGAAGCCGCAAAGATAGATGGAGCAACCGGTTGGCAGTCAATGACAAGAATAACAATTCCATTGCTTTCGCCGGTGATTAAGGTTTGTCTCATATTCTCTCTGACGGGCTCATTTAAGTCATTTGACCTTGTTTTTGCGATGACGAACGGCGGACCGTTCCACTCCACAGAATTGCCCAGCACCGTCATGTATTCAAATCTATTCAGCGCGGGTGCATATGGATACGGTAGTGCGCAGGCGGTATTTATTGTTATCGAATGTTTGGTTGCTACACTGATTATCCAGTTACTGTTTAAAAAATCAGAAGCTGAAGCATCAGCGGTATAAGGGGCGTTAGTGAATGGATAAAGTAAAAACAAAAGCAAAACCTTCACAGGTTATTTTGGTTGCTGTTCTTTTTGTCATTGCATTAATTCAAATATTTCCGCTGTTTTGGCTGATTGAATTTTCACTGAAGGACAACAATGAAATATATGGCAGCAATCCTCTCGCATTACCAATGGTCTGGAGATGGGGCAATTATACACAGGCACTTTTCTCCGGCGGTCTGCTGAATTACTTTTTGAACAGCATGTTTTACACACTGATCACGATCGTTGTCGCGGGTGTTTTAAGTGCCATGGCAGCATACGCGATAACCAGATTAAACTGGAAGTTAAAGAAATTTTCGTATACGCTTTTTGCATTGGGCATAATGGTCCCTTTGCAGGCAGTTCTGCTTCCACTGTTTTTGGTTCTTAACAATATGAAGCTGCTCAATACCTACTGGGCGCTGCTGATTCCTTACATTGCATTTGCGGTGCCTATGAGCATTATAATTCTATGTGGTTTCTATGGTTCGATACCAAAAGATATCGAAGAAGCAGCATATCTTGATGGATGTAATATTTATAAAGTGTTTTTTAGAATAATCCTGCCCATTGTAAAACCGGCAATCGCAACAGTTTCAATCTTCACATTCTTGGGCACATGGAACGAGCTGATGTTTGCTAACACATTTGTCAACAGTGCAGCTTTTCGTACGCTGCCGGTTGGAATATATTCTTTTGCGGGCGAGTATTCTACAAACTGGGGCTGCATAGGTGCGGGCATGGTTGTTGCGACGATTCCAACGCTTATAATATATTGCTTTTTGAGCGATCAGGTTCAGTCGAGCATCGTCGTAGGTGCGGTAAAGGGATAATATTATTTTATAAATACCACAGGTCATAAATATTTAATAAAACCAATGACGGCATTATCCGCACAATAGTGGATAATGCCGTCATTGATGTTTTAAGAGATATCATAAGAATGCAAAGGGCAGACACACCAGGAAGTGATAGAATCAAAACAAAAATATCCGGTGTTTGGTCATGAATATAAGGTGTTTTTTTCGAGAAAAAGATCAATTGCAAAGGAATAGCTCAAAAGGAACTTCGTCTGCGGGTTTTCAAAGTCAATTCCGGAAAGCTCCACAATCTTCTGCCTCCTGTAGTTCAGCGAATTGCGGTGAAGGAAGAGAAGCTCAGCTGTCTTATTCTGGTTGAATCCGGTAAGTGTATATGTGCGTAGTGTTTCATATAGTTTCGTACCTTTGCACTGATCATAATCCCTCAGAAGCGGCAAAACCGGATGACAGAAGCACGTAAGCCGCAGCTCTTCAGGGAGGGCGTCCAGCATATCAAAAAAAGCGTAATCCACATAGTTGTGTACTGAGCCGTCTGCCTCCATCCTCTGTGAGAGAATGGAGGCTTTTTCCGCCTGCATGTAATATTCCTGAAATTTTGCAGGATTGGAAAAAGAATTGCTTATCCCGGCCAACAGATAGTTTTTTTCACATAGTGATCTAAGCTGTTCCAGTTGATTCGGCGGGATTTCCCGACATTTTTGCACATCTATTATAAGTACAACCGATTTTTGGTAAATAATACTCTGTTCAACCTGAAAGATAGTCTCGAGCTGCGACTGAATAGACGCAGTGAGGCTTACCTCTCCATGGTAATACAGTGGCTTGACCGTCAATACGCGCATAAAGGAAGGAAACACGAGCTTGCTGACCTGAATGCGTGTGGTCGCCTGTTTTTCCGTAATTCCATTTAGCATGTCGGTCAGTATCCCTCCGTAAAGGTGCGAGTGCAGGGAGATTTTATCTTGATTCTTTAACGTCGTTTCTGTCAATGTTCTGCTGACAAGAGACAGTGTTTCGTAACAGTCCTCACCAAACTCACTGCTCCGCTGGATCATAAAGATATAGCCGAAAAGCGTGTCGTCACGTGTGATTTTGCTGCACAGATAAAAAAGCTGCATTTCTTCGCAGAAACAAACATATGGGTCCGAGCCAGGCTGTTTACCCTTTTCCTGCCGAAGTTTCCGGATATGTTCCATAAATTCCGTCGGACAGTAGCCTTGTTTTACACACTGCATCCAAAGCTGATTTTCCAGCCGGAGTGGAGCCGAGTGAGCCAAGACTTTGCCGCTCAGGTCGATTACAATGATAGAACTTTCGGCTCTGTCCGCAATATTGCTCAGAATACCGGAGATTCCCTTTCCGTCAAAGATCATTTGCAGCATGGACGAATAAAGGGCCTGCATCCTGTACGCCTTGTTTAGAACATAATCGGCAAGGTTTACGGCGGACTCATAATCGACGGTATCAATTTGCACCGAATTAACAAACAGCCTGCGAATTTCATCCGGAGCATCGCCCGCGTAAACCAGATTCTGCGGAATCACAGTTCCAAGATGGTTTGCATCATGCACAAAGTACAAAACATCAGTTTCGTATTTTCCAAGCATAGCTTCCGGAGTAAGCTCTTTTAACTCAAAAATTTGTGTGTTGTATCCAATAATAGGTTTATTAGTATTCAGTTTTGCAGTTAATTTTTCAAATATTTCGTTAAGCAGCATATTCATCACCTCAATACTATTTTAGTCACGAAGCACAAAAAGTGCAAGTGTTTTGTATAAGCAGTCCATATCTTTCAAGCGTAAAGTGTGTTATATTATTAACATACTAACTGTTGGCAAGAAGTGCTTTGCAAAATAAAGTCAAAATTTATGTGGGAAAGGGTTGATTTCATGAAGTATACGAAACTTTTTGAAAAAGGGAAAATCGGAAAACTTGAACTGAAAAACAGAATCGTTATGCCTGCAATGGGGACAGGGTTTGCATCCTCCACGGGGGAAGCATCCGACGAAATTATCCGGTATTATGCCGACCGGGCGAAGGGCGGATGTGGACTGATTATTACTGAAATCTGCCGGATAGACGAGGAGACGGGAATCGGCACCAGCAACCAGCTGTGTGCAACGGATTCTAAACACATTCCCCGCCTTGTCAGATTGGCGGAGGCCGTGCATGCGCATGACACAAAGATTTTTCTTCAGCTCCACCATCCGGGAAATGAGACAATGAGCAGACTTCTGCACGGAAAGCAAATAGTCGCCCCCTCACCGGTAATGTGCAAAATCGTAGGAGAAATGCCAAGAGAACTCACTACGGAGGAAGTTACCGCAATGGCGCAAAAATTTGTGAAGGGCGCCTTTATTGCTAAGACGGCGGGATTTGACGGAGTTGAAGTCCATGCTGCTCACGGATATCTGGTCAACCAGTTTTTAAGCCCGCACACCAATAAACGTACGGACAAATACGGCGGCGATTTCTTCAACCGTATGCGCTTTTTAACAGAGATCATCATCGGGATACGGTTTGCGTGCGGTGCCGATTATCCGATTTCGGTACGTATCGACGGCAGCGAATTTATTGAAGACGGCCTTGACGAAAAAGACTGCATCCATATTGCAAGATATGTTGAGAGCCTTGGCGTTGCCTGCCTGAATGTGAGCTGCGGAACATATGAATCCGGAGCGACCATCATTGAACCGTCCTGTTTTGCAGAAGGCTGGAAAAAACACCTTGCAAAGAACATTAAAGCAAACGTCAAGATTCCGGTAATCGCCGTCAATACGATCAAACATCCAGCTTTCGCCGAGGCGCTTCTTGAAGAGGGCGTTTCCGACTTTGTCGGCGTTGCACGCGGACTGCTTGCCGATGCCGAGTGGGCAAACAAGGCAAAGCGCGGCGAGGATGTTTTAATCCGCAAATGCATTGGCTGTATGAACTGTTTTCTCGTGGCAAATCAGGGAAGACCGATTGAATGTACGGTCAACCCAATTCTCGGACGGGAATCGACCCATGGGGACGACAGGCTTGTAAAAGACGGAAACGGGCGCACGGTGGCTGTCATCGGCGGAGGGCCGGCCGGCATGCATGCCGCACTGATTCTAGCCAAAAGAGGATTCAAACCGGTGCTGTTTGAAAAGAGTGACAGATTAGGCGGAACCATTAAATTTGGTTCAGTTCCTCCTCACAAGGAACTACTGGCCGAATTGATTGACACACAGGAAGCGGAACTCAAAAAATGGAGTGTAGACGTGCGCCTGAACACTCAAGGAACTGTGGATGAGTGCAAGAAAATCGGTGCGTGCGGGGTATTCCTTGCTCAGGGCGGGAACCCGATTGTTCCCAGAATCCCCGGTGTCGAAAAGGCTGTTCTGGCGGAACAGGTTTTGTCCGGAGAAGTAAAGCTCAGCGGAAAAAACATCGCCGTTATCGGTGGTGGAGTGACAGGTCTGGAAACAGCCGAATATTTGAGCCCGGACAATAAGGTCACTGTCATAGAGATGATGAATGCCGTTGGCACCACCCTTTATCCGAGCGTTCTGCACTACCTTATGGAGCGCCTGAATAAGAATAAAGTTGAAATTTTAACGGGTCATGCCATCAAGGCTGTTGGAGACGGAGAAATTACACTCGGTGTCACGGCCAATGCCAATGAAGTTACCCGTAAAGTTGATGTTGTTGTCCTGGCGCTTGGCGTGCGGTCGAACCGCGCTCTGTATGAAGAGATGGAAACTTCATTTGATAAAGTGATTTTGGTCGGCGACACGGAAAAACCGGGGACAATTGTCGGCGCAATGCATTCTGCAAATGACAAGGCATTTGTATTTTAAAGGAGTTGAAAGATATGAAAGAATTCAAAGACAAAGTTCTGGTCGTAACAGGCGGCGGAAGTGGAATCGGAGAGGCAATAGCCAAAGAAGGCGCGCTCCGCGGCATGAAAATAGTGATTAACGATATCGACGAGCCGGCAGTGGATCGCGTAGTAACTGAGCTCCATGCGATGGGTGCTAAAGTCGTCGGTCAGAAGGCCGACATATCGATTCTTGAGAATGTCGAAGCACTTCTCAAACTAACGCTCGACACGTTCGGTCAGGTTGATATGTTGGTCAACAATGCCGGCGTATCCGTCTCCGGCCCGATCTGGGAAATCCCAATACAGGATGTCCGCTGGATTACAGAGGTCAATATGATGAGCCACCTCTATGGTATGCATGTTTTCATCCCGCAGATGATCAAGCAGGGTACAGAAGCGGTCATCATCAATACGGAGTCAACTGCCGGACTTATGACATCCGGCAATGCGGTCATGTACCACGCCACGAAATTCGCCGGTCTCGGCGCATCCGAGGGCACCTATCTCGCGCTGAAAAACAAAGGACTCGGGCGTATTCAGGTGCATTGCCTTGTTCCTGCCTTTGTGAAAACGGGAATTCACCTGGCAGATACCCACAGGCCTGAGCGTTATGCGATAAATGACGACCCCTATTATCAGAGTCAGGACTTTAAGTCCGGATTTATCCGCAGTGAGCGCCAAGTTACCACCGGAATGCCGATAGACTATGTGGGAACCTGTGTCTTTACCGCCGTGGAAGACGAGAAATTCTACATATTTACACATCCTGAATCGCAGGTTGTAGCCGGTATGCGGATTCAGAACCTTGTCAATGGAAAAAATCCACAGTAATCAGCAGAGATATAAGGAGGCGTATTAATATGATCAGTGATTATAAAGGAAAAGTTCTTGTGATCACCGGGGGTGCAAACGGTATTGGGCGCGCTTTGGCGTTGGGTTGTGCAAAAAGAGGCTGTGACGTGCTAATCGCCGACATTCACGGGGAAGAAGCAGAGGCAGTCGCCAAAGAAATCAGGGGGATGGGTCGAAAGGCTGTTGCTGTGCAGGCCGACGTCTCGCTCTCAGACGAATGCAGGAAGATTTTCGACCGTACGATGAAAGAATTCGGCCGCTGCGATATCCTAATCAATGACGCGGGGGTGTCTAACGGTGCAGATCTTTTAGACATAAAGGAACGGGACATCAAGTGGGTAATGGAAGTCAACGTTTATGCCCACTGGTTCATGATGCAGCAGTTTATTCCTCAGATGAAAAGTCAGGGCACACACTGCCAGATATTGAACGTCTGCTCCATAGCGGGGCTCATCACTTTAGGGTCCGCACCCGTCTACTTCAGCACAAAACATGCGGCAGTCGCTTTGTCGGAGTGCGTATACAAGTCTCTTAAGGCGTCCGGCGACGACATCGATGTTTCTGTATTTTGCCCCGGATTTGTGCAGACTGAGATGCATCTGACCGACCGGCATCGTCCGGAAAGGTTTGCTATTCCGGACGGCGATCCGTATTACGGTTCGGAAGAATACAAGAAATTCATCGAGTTCAATAAGAAGATCCTCGACAACGGCGCTCCGCTGGAGCCTACAGCTGAAAAAGTATTTGAATCCCTTGCGAAAAAGCAGTTCTATATTCTAACGCATGAAAATTATGATGAGCTCTTAAAACAGCAGGGAATTTATCAGGCAAACAGAACAGAACCTGTTGACCCTTCCCTTTTAACAAAATAATAAGGAGAAAAAATTATGGATGAAACAGTACAGAAGCGCTTTATGCTCTACTTCCGCCTGTCTCTGCTTGTCTGGATTCTGATTGCAAACGCGATTCTTACTATTATGAATTTTCAATACGGCTGGCTGATTTTTATCAGTAATATCATGTTGTTTACGATGGAGGGAGATATAAAGGACAGACTGATTTCCGTCGAGGTGGGCGGTTTTGTGGGGCTTGTGCTCACAGTGGTTGCTCTTCTTGCTATTTCAGCACTGAAACCAGTTCTTGGCAGCTTGTTCGGCTTTTTGATTCCTCTGGCTGTCGTTCTTTTTATACTGATTGTCCTGCATCCGTATGCACCTAAAGTTCTTAACAACGTAGGGTTTGCGTACCTAACCTGTGCATGCATCGATGTAACCGCTTTTTCGTCGAATATCCCACTCTTTTTTGGCACCTTTATTGTCGGTAGCCTCGTTTTTAACGGAGTCTGTGTTCTGCTTATGGGGCCATGTAAAAAGCTGGCAATGAGAAGCAAAGCGTAGGCAAAAAAACGGTGTAATTCGCAGCATTATAGCTAATTTAATAAAGAAATGACCTCTAAGCCGTCAGAACGTTACTGATTGCTTAGAGGTCATTTCTTTAATAGGAGGAAACATAAAACCGGTATAAGAGGTCATGCGTTACCCGTAAATGTAAGATATAGCAGTACCGCATTCAAAGAAATAATGATTGCTGCAATCGCGATACCTAAAAAACGAACCTTTGGGGTGTTTACAAAGTCGCCCATCAGATCTTTGCGTTTTGTAATAATAAGCATTTGAATAATCGGCATCGGCAATATGAAACTTAGCGCAACCTGACTCATAACGAGGGCGTTCATGGGGTTAATGCCGACTGCAATAATAATCAGTGCCGGCAGCATGGTTACGAGCCTTCTCAGGTTGATTGGAATGCTGATGTTTACAAAACCTTTCATAATTGTCTGACCAGCCATAGTACCAACCGCCGAGGATGATAATCCGGCAGCAAGTAATGCAATTCCAAAAGCACCGCTAGAAAGTGAGCCCAATAGAGGTTCCAATGATTTGTGGGCTTCCTGCATGGTTTCCACTACAACTCCGTTTTTGAAAAACACGGCAGCTGATACAACTACCATTGCGGCATTGACAAAAAATGCAATGTTCATCGCAATGGATATATCCATTTTTTCCATTTTGAGATGGTGCTTTTTTCCTTCTAATGATGTGTCCGTACACCTGCATTGAACAAGCTGAGAATGTAAATAAATCACATGGGGCATAACAGTGGCACCCAGCATTCCTACAGCAATGGTAACAGCTTCGCCATTGGGAAGTGACGGAACAAGAGTATGGATTCCCACCTGAGACCAGTCGGGTTTCGCCAGAAACAGCTCAAGTAAATAAGCAATACTAATGACTGCTACCAGTACGGTAATAATGATTTCCACTGATTTCTGCCCGTATTTCTCCGTATAGCAAATCAAGAAAGTCAGCAGACCTGTCAGTAAACCTGCATATAACATAGGAATATGGAACAAGAGATTCAATCCCAAAGTTCCCCCGAGAAATTCCGCAAGGTCAGTTGCCATAGCGCTCAGTTCCGCGATAATCCAAAAAATCCAATTTGTTGATTTTGAAAAGACTTTTGCACACATTTCAGGTAAATTACAGCCGGTTGCGATTCCGAGTTTTGCAGACATAGTCTGTAAAAAAATCGCCATTACGTTACTGACCAAAATTACCCAAATCAGGGCATAATTAAATTTTGACCCACCGCTGATGTTGGTTGCGAAATTGCCGGGATCAATATAGGCTACGCTTACAACAAATGCAGGACCTAAATACTTCGTAAGCTGTCTTATTTTGCCTCTGGGATAAAGTACGAGTGGTTTATTATATAAAACAGGACGATCTGTAAGCTGACCTATTCCCGCATGAATAATGCCATCTTCGTTTTGCATATTATTTATCACCTTCATCTTCTGTTTTGTTTGTTGACACTAACAAACTTTGGTTAATATAAATTATGCCTGCAAACAAAATGTGTTCCAACAGGGAATAAATATTGGACCGTACGAATATATTTATCATTACGACTTTTTTGGTTAGGAGAAATTATGGAAAGTAAAAAATTTTACACTTTTAGTGAATATATGAAAAAAGATGTCAATTCCCTGACCGCCTCTATGGAGGATTATCTTGAAATGATTTACCGGTTATCCGCAAATTCCGGCTTTACAAGGATTCATACACTGTCGCAGGCTCTGAATGTACAACCGCCTTCCGCTACAAAAATGGTGCAGCATCTCGCGAATTTGCAGCTCGTAGAATATGAAAAATACGGCGTTATTATTCTGAAAGAAAAAGGAAAAGAATTAGGGGAACAGCTCTTGAACCGTCATATGATGATCGAAAGCTTTATGAAGATTATCGGCGTCGGTGATGAAAAAACACTTGAGGAAACTGAAAAAATCGAGCACATGTTGGGCGATGGCACTATCAAATGTTTTGAAAATTTTGTGGAGTTTATGAAACAAAACCCGGATATTTTGGAACGCTATACGACTTTTCAAAAAAATTGTAAAAACACATAAAATCTCAAATTTAATGTTGGTATTTTAATCAAACATAATTTCAATCCGAATGTGGGTTTAACACCCTGCGTTCGGATTGTTTTCGTATAAGAAATTCGTCAATAGAATGTTATCACCATATAATTTGCTTGGACAGGTAATTTACATATAAATAATAGACGCAAAGCAAAAAAACGGTCACAAGGCGATTTTGCCTTGTGACCGAACTGCGTGCAATATTGATAAAGTGAAATAGCTTTGGGTCAGCGATATTTATAGGATGGATGGTAGAGCTGTGTAGGAGCATAAAAATTATCACCAATATATTTAAACCCTAACTTCTCAAGTAATTTCTTTGAATCGGTATTGTCCGGGTGATGCCCTGCAAATATATTATCAACAGTCAATGTATTGAACGCATAATTAATGATTCCCTGAATAGCTTCTGTTGCCATGCCTTTTCCCCAATAAATAGGTCTTAAATGAATTCCAATTTCGAAAATATGATTCTCCATTTCAAAAGGACGCAGGCCACAGCAACCGATAAAATCATCCGATTCTAAATCGAAAATAGGCCAATACTGAACATGATAGAGTGTTTTATTATCTATTTCCTTGCTTAATCGGTTCTGAATATCTTGTTCTGTAAATTTACCATTAGCACAGATGTACTTTGTAACCGCATGATCACTCCAAAGCAAGTAGGCCAGGTCAATATCTTTTTCAGTCCATTCGGAGAAACCTATTCGATCTGTTTTAAGGAAATACTGCCGTTTCATCATTAACCTCTTTTATATTATTTGTACTGCCAATTGCCGGTCAAACATGAAGTTTAAAGGGCTCTACAACTTTGCATTGGTGCTATATAAATTAGGGAATAGAAGGATAAACGGTAGAATACTGGGCTTATACGAAGCTCAGATTGTACTCAAAATATTGCAAAGGCGCAAATCAGCATTGTGATAAACCATGCAATGATTAAGAGTAATGTTACCCATGCAAATGCTTTTTCAACGGTGGATAAATCTTTGATATAGTTCGATTTTTCACCTTTCGCCATATCTGGAACAATGAGCCATAAAACCATGCATGCTGCTATGGATACACCAGAGAGTCCGTAATAGTGAATCGGAATCATTTTAACAGCACATATAATATTCCAAACAATACCGGCGCATAGAAGAAAAGCAAAAATCAGTCGTTTTGTTTTAATCTTCATTTCATTACCTCAATCAATATAAATAATTGGATTGTATCCTCAAACAAACTGGAAAGTTCATTCCCGCTTTTATAACACCCAATACTGTCTAATGCGCAGCCCGAATGGATTCTGAACTGCGTGCTGTATCTATAATAAGAGCGGTTCTGCTTTCACGCTTCAATCATTGATACATATTCCTTTAAAGTAATTATATTACCATTGATCTTTAATTACAACATATATTGCTAAAATGCAAACTTAAAAATACGACAAAAAAGTACGAGCCAAAATGTTCCGTGGTACTTTTTGTATCGTCTGCCGCTTTTTGGGGCTTGAAACCTGCACTAAATGGGACAAGTAAGAGAAAAAATATCCCGCTTCTTTGATAAAGCCGAAGGAGTAATTTTGGAAAAGACAGTGCTATTTAAAATTCATTCATTTATAGCGGATAATAGTCAGGAAAAGTTGTCATTTCCTGCAAAATGATTTATAATGAAAAAAAGATTGTCCACCTGTGCACAGGATTGCACAGCGGGTCCTTTGGAGGAAGCCATGCAGAATAGATATTACAAACATGTTGGTAAAAAAGTCGGTCGTGCCGTGCGGGATGCCATTCGTTCAGGAGATTTTGAAGAGGTTGGCCGGGTAGTGGACAACAGCGTTCGTAAGTTTACCGGAAATGTGAATGATGCTTTCCGCAGCCAGAAAAATGCGGTTCAGCGCCCGACTTACACCCAGCCGGCACCATGGCAAGCGCAGCCAGTTTCTCAGAAACCGGCTGTATTTTCCGCGTTTCGAAGAAGAATGCCGGGCGGTATTTCCGGGCTTGTTTACGCAATTATTGGAGCTTCTGTCGGTATCCCAATGCTGATCGCGGACATTTCGGTTTTCATGGTGGGCATTACCGGATATATGGCTTTATCGAGTTTGGCCGTGGCTATTTCGGTTTTACTGCCGATCACGCTGGCTTCTTTGAGCATGATGGGCTACGGGATTTTCCTGCGCCGCCGCGCACGCCGCTTTGTGCGATACCGTGACGCAATGGGCAGCGCAACTTTTTACACGGTGGCTAAGCTTGCCGACACAGCCGGAGTAACGCCGGAACGCACGAAGAAAGACCTTAAGAAGATGGTTTCCGGCGGCGCATGCCCTCAGGGGCACCTGGACCGCGATGAAACCTGCTTTATGGTGGATGATAAGACATACGACGAGTATCTGGAAGCGGAAAAGGCATATGCCGCCCGTGCAGAAGCTGCGCGAACCCAAGAAAAGGAAAAAGAGGTAGACCCGAAAGAAGCGGAGCTTGCGGCCGTCAAAGAAGAGGGCAATGGGTATTTGCAGCAGATTCGCGCTGTAAACGATGCCTTGCCGGGCGAGATTATTTCTGAAAAGCTGGACCGGCTTGAAAATGTGACGTCCCGTATTTTTGAGTGTATCCGGAAGCATCCTGAAAAGTTACCTGACATTCGCCGTTTTATACGTTACTATATGCCCACAACCTTGAAGCTGGTAAAGTCTTATGAGGAGTTTGAAGTACAGCCGGTGCAGGGTGAAAACATTACGAAGGCAAAGGAAGAAATAGAGCGGGCGTTGGATACAATCAACACAGCTTTTGAAAACCTTCTGGATACTCTTTTTGCTGATGATGCACTCGACGTCTCTACGGATATTTCCACTTTGGAAACCATGCTTAAACAGGAAGGTCTGACCGGCAGCGACTTTGCAAAAACGCCGGACGACAGCAAGCATTTTTAACAGAAAACAAAGTCATAAATTGGTATTGGAGGGTTATATATGAATCAGAATGAGACACCTTCGCTCGAACTTACTCTTGACCCGACTCTTGAGCAGCCCATCTCCGCCCAGACTATCATTGCGCAGGCTGTTCCTGCACATGAGGCAGCATCGGAACCGCAGCTTACGCCGGCCGAACAGAAAATGGTGGCCGATTTTGCCGCGAAGATCGACCTGACGAACAGCAATCAGATTCTTCAATACGGCGTGGGCGCCCAGAAAAAGATGGCCGACTTTTCTGAAAGTACGTTGGATAACGTGCGTACAAAGGATTTGGGTGAAGTCGGGCAGATGCTTTCCGGCGTAGTAGCCGAGCTGAAAAGCTTTGATGTCGACGAGGATGAAAAAGGGTTCTTTGCGCGCTTCAAACGCGGAGGCAACCGGATGATCGCTTTGAGAGCCCGCTATGCTAAGGCGGAAACCAACGTCGACCAAATTTGCGACGCGTTGGAAGCGCATCAGGTACAATTATTGAAAGACATCTCCGTTTTGGACAAAATGTATGAGATTAATAAGACTTATTTTAAAGAGCTTTCCATGTATTTGCTCGCCGGAAAAAAGAAGCTTGAACAGGTGCTTTCAAATGACTTGCCCGCTTTGCAGCAGAAAGCAAAGATGTCCGGTCTGCCGGAGGATGCGCAGTCGGCAAACGACCTGTCCAATATGTGCGGCCGTTTTGAAAAGAAATTGCACGACTTGGATTTGACCAGACTGATTTCAATCCAGATGGCTCCCCAACTGCGTCTGGTGCAGAACAATGACCTGGTTATGAGCGAAAAAATCCAGTCAACAATTGTGAATACAATACCTCTGTGGAAAAGCCAGATGGTGCTGGCACTGGGTGTGGAGCACTCCACACAGGCAGCGAAGGCTCAACGGGAGGTTACAGACATGACGAACGCCCTGCTGCGCAAGAATGCGGACACGCTCAAAATGGCAACCGTCGAAACACAGCGGGAATCCGAGCGTGGTATTGTGGATATTGAAACGCTGCAGCATACCAATGAAACACTCATCTCCACACTGGATGAGGTTATGCAGATTCAGCAGGAAGGCCGCGAGAAGCGGACACAGGCCGAGCAGGAACTTAGAAAACTCGAAACTGATTTGAAGAACAAACTTTTGCAACTGCATTAAGTTCATGAATAACACACTATCGGAGCAGCTAAATTTGACTGCTCCGATTTTTTTATCTTGATTTTGCTAGGATTTCAGTAAGTGGATACTGTGGAAGCATTCGAATTATTATAATATACTTTAAGAGGGATGCTATTTCTCCGAATGGAAAAACAGCATCCCTCTTCTATAATAAAAGAAATTCTACAATTAGATGGTTCCGTCCCAAGTGCTTACATTTGTGGATTTTCCTTCTTCTTCATCAAACCAGCGGGTAGTTACTACCTTACTGTCGGTATAGAAGCGGAAGCCGTCCTTGCCAAGACAATGTAAGTCCCCAAAGAAGGAAATGATGATGAACGCGGCAAAAGTGGACATTAAGGTCAAACAGGCGAAAAAGTTTAATAACGAACAACCGGCGGCTAAAAACACAAATGCCTTAGCAACCGAATCATGGGCAACCCTATTCTATTGCATCAATTCGTTTTCCACGACGGCATTGTCGTGCGTGCCCGTTGAATTTGAGTGAGTGGATTTCATTGAAAGTAAAGAGAAGAACACTCCTGTTAAGGTTGTGGCTGCCCATATCCCTACTATAAAATTCCAGCCCAAATTCGGAATAAGGGAAGAGAACAGGATGCTTGCGGCGGAGGCGGACACATACGATGAAAAATCAAGGAAACCTGTAATTCCAGATATCTTGCCCGTGTCCGCAAAACGAAGCACATAGAAACTGAATATCATATTGCAGGCACCGGTCATTGCTGCGCTTGCAGTAAACAATGCAAAAATATTCAGAATAAGCCCTCTTCCGTTCAGGAAAAACATTGTTGAAAACATAAGCGTAGCAAAGGTAAATAATATCGTCAACATTTTTCTTTCATCGTTATGAAGACGCTTTACGATAAACATTGATAACAATGTTCCGCCTAAATTGACAAAGGGCAGTACAGAGGAAATCGCAGCTGAAGAAGCTACTGAAACAGCAAATCGTTCAGAGATAAAGGTTGGAACCCAAAATGCAACTGCGTTGCGAATTACGCCGTTCAGCATGGCAACTGCGGTCATCGCGATAAATCCATTTGCAAGTAAATATTTTAGTGTATTTTTTGTTTTTACAGGTTCCAAAAAAATATCTCTCTTTTTAACAATTCCTTTGTTTTCCATAATTGTATTGGCTAAAAACCAGAATACGGATATGATTATCAATATAATTCCGGTGATGTAAAATCCTAATTTCCAGCTGCCTTTTTGAGCGCTGAATATAGCAAGAAAATAGGTTACAGATGTTCCGGCAATAGAGGCGATTGTCAGCAAAGTCAATAAAACTCTGCCGATTTTTTCAGTTGTGTTTTCGCCGACTAATTTTGACAGCGGTCCCCAAAGCATTGAACATAGGAATCCGCAGATTCCCCACAAAATAAGGGACAACGAATACGAATCAAAAAGCGGAAACACCATGGATAAAATACCAGATAGAAACAACCCGACAAATACCATGTATTTTGCGCTGATCTTGTTGCCAATGAAGCCATTGACCAATTGACCCAGTCCGTATGTGATCAAAAAAGCGCTTCCCATGGTGGCCAGCGACTCTCTGCCATAGATGTTGCTGCCAATCATTTGGGGCAGCATCGTGCTTAATATGTTTCGCCCCATATAGCAGCCGGCATATGCTAAAAAGCATGAAACACCAAGAAATGTGGCATTTTTAACTGCGGTTTTCATTTTAATCATAAATTATTTACTCCTGAATCATGACAGTACTATTTGCTTTTAACAACATGCAATCGTGCATTGCCTAAACATATAGCCGATTTTGTTTGATCGCTTATTTTATTCTCGTCATCCGTGATAATATGGTTTACCCGATTGAAATCCAAGAATTTATAAAATGATTCTTTGTCAAATTTTGTGCTGTCTGCAACGACATAGGTTTCGCATGACCTTGTGCTGAGGGCAGCAGAAAACTCGCCCTCGCTTTCGTCCCACATCATAATCCCGCTTTGAGATATAGATGTGGCACATACAAAAGCTTTATCAGCCATAAAACGGTTTAATACAGACATAGCAATTTCACCGCCTGTTTTTGAAGTTTCACAGTCCACGGCGCCGCCGATAAAGATGATTTTTCCTGTAAAATCCCCATTTTTCTGCTTTTCCGTTAAAATGCTTGCAATAGTGAAGGAGTTCGTGATGAGCGTAATATTCTTTAAATTATAAATTGAACGAGCAATTTCTTCCGCTGTTGCACCATAATCAAAAGAGATAATATCTCCATCCGAAATCAGGGAAGCTGCATATTGACCAATTTTTTTCTTAGCCTCACAGTTTTGCTTAACCCGTGTTTTGTAATTTTCTTCGCGGATAGGGTGCTTTATAGCAATTGCGCCACCGTGTACCTTGAGAATTTTTTTATCCTTACTCAATTCATTTAAATCACGGCGTATGGTTTCGTCAGAAACATGGAATTGGCGGGATAAATCAGCAATGTATCCACTTCCATCGCGCAAAATTGCCTCTAAAATCATTGCTTTTCGTTCGTCCGCAAACATAATCGTTCCCCTCTCAAAGTCTAATAGCAATACTTTACCACATATATTAACATAAATCAACATAAATAATGTGATATTATTTTATAATATGTTGACTTTAAAATTTATGCATGCTATTATTTATAAAATAACTTTGACAGAAAGAGGTTGTATTAATGAATGCGAGAATTGCAGATTACGATGTTTTTCCCAGTGTTGTAAAAAGCGGCGAAAACGTGGAAATTTCAATCATACCTCGTGGCGATCACGCAAAATTTGATGATGCAGTTGAGTATGTAATAAAGTTTGTGCCCATGGAATGCTGTAATGTAGAATATGAGCTCAGCAGGTTTGAAGGAAATTTTAACACGCAAAGTGTAAAATCAAAAAATGGCTCCATCACTTTTACATACTGCTTTGCAGAAGAACAGGAATGGTCTGTAGTAATACAGGAAAAAAATTCTCAACAGAATAAAGTTTTTCACATCTATTCTGTTTTCGCCGACCTTTATGCAAAAAAGGCGTATAAGGGTGATTTTCACGTACACTCAAACCGTTCTGACGGAAATGAGGAGCCGGGAGTTGTGGTTGCAAATTATCGAAAAGCAGGATTTGATTTTATGGCAATTACCGACCACCACAGGTGGAGGCCTTCAAAAGAAGCAATTGATAAATATAAGAATGTCGATATTGACTTAAAATTATTTTTGGGTGAAGAAGTGCATGTTCCCGGAAACTATATCCATGTCGTGAATTTTGGCGGCAAGTTCAGCGTAAATGAATTATATGAAAACAACAAAGAAAAAATCGATGCGGAAGTAAGAGAAAAAGCAAAAAATATATCGGTGCCGGATGGAATTAATGCACTGGAATATTCCTACAGAAAGTGGATTGCCGAAAATATTCGTAAAGGCGACGGACTTTCCATTCTTGTGCATCCTTTCTGGATTTGGTGTGATGAGTATAATATTCAGACAAAGATGACAGATTATCTGTTTGAAACAAATTGCTTCGATGCGTTTGAACTTTTGGGCGGCCAGACAACGAAAGAAAACAATATGCAAGTTGCACTTTATGGCGAACAACGCGCAAAGGGAAGAATTATTCCGATTGTCGGTTCCAGTGATTCGCACGGGACAGAGCCGCCGGTATGGTTTAATGTAGTAAAGACGATTTTATTTTCCGAAGATTTGGAGTTCGATCATATTTATAAGAATATAAAAGAACTGCACAGCGTCGCAGTAGAAACCGCCGGCGGCGAAAGCTATCGGGTTGACGGTCCTTACCGTATGGTAAAGTATGCAATGTTTTTATTGGAGAATTATTTTCCGCGACACGATGAGCTTTGTATTGAAGAAGGCATCTTGATGAAAAACTTTATTTGCGGTGATGAAGAAGCAAAGACGCAGCTTTCCCAACATTCCGGACGGACAAAAAAGTATGCGGATCAATTTTTTGGTCATTAAATCTATCATGGAATAGTCAAGAAGAAGCCCAAAAAAGCGTTGTGAAGCGCTCTTTTGGGCTCGTTTTTTATGGAATTATATTTTATGAATATTAAAAATCAAATAAATTGCACACTACGTGCGGTATTTCATGGGGGATTTGCCTGTGATTTTCAAAAACTGCCTGTTAAAACTGGATTGGGAATTGTAACCAACCTTGTTGCAAATTTCCAATATTGACTTATTGTCAAGCGTGAGCATAGAAACAGCAGTGCTGATTCTAACCTGATGAAGATAATCTAATGGAGATAAATTTAGTGCCTGGTTGAATTTTCGTCTTAAAGTTGCGGTGCTTACGCTGCAAAGTTTTGCCAAAAATTCAACGGTTATTTGCTGGTCGTAGTGGTTCGAGATATAGGAAATGGCTACTGCGATATCCTTGAACAGCCATTGCTTTGAATCATTTTCTTCGATGAATTTGTTTTGTCGTGCGTGCTCAATCAGAGCGGATAAGAGCAAGTATTTCGCACATTTAAGGTAGTTTGAATTTTTGTGCCGCAATTCTTCAATAAAATCATGAATGTGTTGAAGAAGCACAGGGGAGTCAGGCGTAATGATATAGGATTGCCCAAAATTCGGAACAGGACATATGCAGCCGATCATTTCAGAGTCCTCATTAAAAAAAGCATTTGTATCAATGTTTAAAAACACCCATTCGCTTGGCTGCGAAGAACTGCTTTGTGCAATATGCAGCAAATTTTTGTAAATGATACAAGCACATGGGCTTTGGTAAGGAATAATTAAGTCATTAACGATGAATATTCCCGACCCGCTGTAACAGTAACCGATTTCCAAATCATCGTGATAATGAAGATAGTTTATTCCGGATGAAGAGGGACTCTGCGTTGTTGTTGTGTCGGTAGGAAAGTACGGAATACCCTTATCAAAGTTAGGAGGATCAAAAATAGCATCCAATTGCTCATTTAATAATTTTGATTGATTCTGCATAAAATAGCCTCGTTTTTAGTTAGAAATATTTATAATTTAATTGTATTCTAATATTATCGATAAATCAATAAAATTCAAATGAGTGAGGTAAAATAATGAATTATCCAGATTTTTCCGACTTTGCATTATTGCAACTCAATTTAAGTGAATATGCAAGAATGAAATGTGAACAGGGCTCTGAAGCAGAATCCAATAAAATCATTGAAGAAGTAAGGGAATACATCCAAAAAGCAATGGTCAGAATTCAAGAAATTCCTGATGATGCAGAGTTGACTGCCAATGAACCGGACGATCTTGACTCTATTCTTAAGCTTAGAGAAAATGGACCCAGAAGGTTGTGGAACAGTTTGCCTGACGACCAAACACTCGCTGACAAAGTTGAGGGCGCGTTAACAGGGAGAATGATTGGCTGCATGTTAGGTGTACCTGTCGAGGGACATACGGTCGAAAATATGGAAGCATGGTGTCAATACACAGGAAAGCAATTCCCACCAATTGACTACTGGGAAAATGTTATGTTCCCACACGCGAAAAATTTCTATGGAGCGTACGGGTACCAATACATGAAGAGCAATATGCGCTCTGTTCCAATTGACGATGATGTTATTTACACAGAGCTTTCTTTATTGATTATGGAGGAATGCGGTTGTGATTTTACCACAGAGGATGTAGGGAAAATTTGGAAAAAGTATCTGCCCCTGGCTTGTACAGCAGAAGAAATTGCAATTAATAATTTGAATAATGGTGTTCCCGTTGATAAAGTGGGTATTACCGACAATCCCTATCGGCAATGGATTGGCGCAGCGATTCGTTCGGATGGACTGGCATATGCTGCTGCGGGTATGCCTGAAAAGGCCGCAAGAATGGCATATCACGATGCATTTTTAAGCCATAGACGGAACGGTATTTATGGCGAAATGTTTTTGGCTGCTGCACAAAGCGCTGCCTTTGCAGTGAAATCCCCTGTTGAGGCAATAGAAATAGCACTAACAGAAATCCCTAAGAACTGCAATTTGCATAAAGATATTGAGTGGGCGCTGAAGGTTGGAAAAAATGTTAAAGATCATAAGGATGCCCGTAAGCTGGTAGATGAAAGGTTTGACGGTATGCATATTGTACATACCAACAACAATCTTTGTTTAATTGTATTTGGCTTAATGATTGGCGAAAAAGACATCGTAAAAGGGTTGTCTGAAACAGTGGCAATGGGACTGGACAGTGATTGCACATCAGCTTCGGCAGGAAGCATATTCGGAGCAATTATAGGCAAAAAAAATATTCCTGAATATTTGTACAAGCGTTTTAATAACACGATTGATACTTACTTAATCGGCAAAGAGTCTTTCCATTTTGATGACATGACACGCAGATTTATGAAACTAACGAAAAGTCTTTATAATGTTTGAGTAAATTATCACATGGTAAAATTCGTGCTTGTTGATACCGCATAAAAAGATAAGGAAGCAGCTTTTCACTGCTTCCTTATTTAGGTGGGTGCTGTGCATGATGATAACGCGGCGGTAAAAGCCTGCCGAAACAGAAAGACTTTTCATATCTTATCGTTTATTACAGAAGCTTATTGGCAATGGACTGTGTGGTGCGTTTTTTGTTCCTGTTGCTGATTACATAATTCTTCTTAAAGTACTCGGTATATAAAATATCCAACAGATACAGCTGCGCAACTTTTGCGGAAAGAGCACCGCCCTGGAACGGCCCTTCGTTCGCACCGCATAACAAAACGATGTCGGCAAATGCAGTGAGGGGGGATTCCGCAAATCGGGTTACACAAATTGTTTTCGCATGATTCTGCTTGGCGCGCTTTAAAATATCGATAACATCCTTTGTGGAACCGGAGTAGGAGAAAGCGATTACCAAATCATTTTCAGTCAATAGGGAAGAGGACATGGCCTGCATATGTACATCCTGAGTGGACATTACATTTGGCAAAATGCGTGCAAATTTGTAACGTGCCTCTAAAGCCATTACAGAAGAAGCGCCAACGCCGAAGAAGTAGATCAGCTTAGCGTCAGCCATCATGTCAATCGCAGAATGTATGTCTTCAATGTTAATCATGTCGAGTGTTTGGTTAAGTGCCGCAATATCAATATTTATTAATTTACGGCATACTTCTTCCGTGGAATCGGTGATGTCGATTTCATCAGACAATGTCATTGTGCTGGAAGTTTCATTGCTGCTGAGGGATTGTGCAAGCATCATTTTAAAATCCTGATAGCCACTGATTTTTAAAGTTTTACAAAAACGAAAAACAGAAGTATCCCCAACGCCGCAATGCTCAGCTAAATCGGTAATTGACATATACATTACGTCATGGGGCGACTGCAAAACAAAATCGGCCACCTTGCGCTCTGCTTTTGTCAGTGATTTTGCGCTGTTTGCAATTTTTAAAAGAATATCATTGTTCATCATCAAAAGCCTCTTTTCTGCGAATTTATTTTTGAAATGATGAAAAGTGCCAAACCGACCACAAAAGCAGAATATCATTTTACAACAAAGTTGCTTAAAATCAGCCGCTCAATATTCCAAATCGATTATTTACATATCCCAAAAATGATTTAATACAAGTATATATTATAATAAATAAAAATAATTTTCAACAATTTTTAAAAAATAATATCAGATTTTATTTTATAAGAATATTTATAAATTATTTGGAATTAAAAAAATAAAAATTCCGGATAATATTTTTTATTTCAACTTAAGATTTTATTAATTGCATTAATATATACCATAAAATGGAAAATAATTTGATTATTTTTTACAAAATATTAATTAAAAGATAAAAAATAAAAAAATAATCCAAAAAGTATTGAAAAAAATTTCTTTTATGATATACTCTAAATTGTGAATAAAAAATGACTGGGTTTGTGAAAACTAAATTGTACATATTGGCTTTTGCAACAATAAATGGAAGAGTTTTTTATTCATAAAAAAAATATTGGAGGGATTTGTCAATGAGAAAGTTTAGTTTCAAGAGGGTAATGGCATGTGCTCTGGCAATCGTAACTTTATCAACGGTTTTTGCCGGATGCTCTAACGCCGCTCCTGCAGCAAACTCACAAGCTGCAACTGGATCCGCAGCAACATCAAAGGCAGCAGGACCGAAAACAAAGGTTTTGTTCTGGTATTTATGGAGTGGTGACGCAGTCGCAACAATAGACGCCATGGTTAAGACTTATAATGCACAAAGTGATAAGTATGAAGTAGAAGCCCTTTCTGTTCCGGATGCTCAAAAAATAACCGCGGCAATTTCAGCGGGCAACGGCCCTGATGTTACTGACGAATTTGGAAGCGATGTTGGTAAATTGGCGAGTGCCGGTGTTATGGAACCATTAGATGATTACATAGCAAAAACCAACTATGATGTTGCTGATTTTATTCCCGCTGCTCTTGCCAGCATGAAAATGGATGGCAAAACATATGCACTGCCTTGCAATGTAAACTTCAGCGGGTTATATTACAATAAAACATTGTTAAAAGCAGCTGGCTATACAGAGCCACCTAAGACAATGGAAGAAATGTATGAAATGGCGATTAAGACTACAAAGGTAAACAAAGACGGAACAATTGATGTCTGCGGTTTCCCTGATTTCCCGAACGTTTACTATCTTGACAGTTTTGCTACCGCAGCAGGCGGCGGCTGGTACCAAAAAGATGGCAAACCTTCCCTTGCTAATGATGCTGCTAATAAATTTGCATTACAAATGGAAGTGGACTTCCGCACAAAATACGGTCTTGCGAATGTTGTTAAGTTTGCATCCGGTGGTAAGTATTTAGACCCAACCGACCCGTTCCTGATGGGAAAACAAACATTCCGTATTGATGGACCTTGGATGGGCCAAAACATTAAAGAAAAATTCAAGTCCGATGTTGATTACGGCGTAACTTTCGTTCCGTATCCAAAGGATAAGCCGGAACTGGCTGGCAGAGCAAATGCTTCTTCCTCAATGCTTTATGTCACAGCAAACTCCAAGAACAAAGACGGCGCATTCGACTTTCTTTCCTACTTAGTAAGTGCAAAGGGCCAGGTCGACTTTACAATTAAAGGCGGCGACTTCCCGTCAAGACTTTCCTTACTCAAGAACGAAGTATTCCTGAAGGGTTATGACACTGACTTCTATACTCAACTTGCTCAGAGCAAAAACCTTGTCTATGTGCCAAGCGGTGCTAAAAACGGTGAGTACAACACAATTGTTAACGAACAAACTGAATTGTGCATGAACTTGAAACAGGACATTGATACTACACTGAAGAATATCAACGAAAAAGGCAATGCGCTGTATAAGTAAGCAGTAATATGTAATAAAGTAATGATATATAGCCGAGTCTGGTTATATATCATTACTAAATTAAATAAAAGATGTAATTTAGGCAAAATCTTTTACATTTGGAGGCAGTTATATGCAGAAGCCTAATACAGGTATAACTCAGAAAAAATACCATTCAAACTTGGAGAAAAGCAGAGCAAAAACTGGCTTTTTGTTTGCGCTGCCATGGATTATCGGATTTCTGATCTTTAGTTTGTACCCTATTTGTATTTCCATGTACTATAGTATGACTGATTTTAATATCTTTCAATCACCCAAATGGGTTGGATTAGCAAATTATTCTGCATTATTTGCAGATGAAAAATTTTATAAAAGTTTAATAAATACGTTTTATATGGTGGTTTTTGCAACCCCGGTAACCTTGATTGCGGCCTTGTTATTGGCGGTGCTTCTGAATCAGAAGATCAAGGGACTTCCTGTTTTTAGAACTATTTTTTATTTGCCGAGTATTGTTCCGACAGTTGCATCTTCACTGTTGTGGCTCTGGCTTTTAAATCCGCAGTCCGGTTTGATAAACGTTGGCCTTAAAGCAATTGGCTTGCCTCAGCCAAACTGGCTGATGGACCCGCTTTATACGAAACCCGCATTGGTAATTATGGGGGTATGGGGCGTAGGCAGCAGCATGATCATATTTTTAGCATCTCTGCAGGATGTACCCCGTTCGCATTATGAAGCTGCTCAGATTGATGGAGCAAATGCGATTCACCAGTTCTTTAGCATTACGCTGCCGGCTATTTCACCGGTTATCTTTTTCCAGCTGATTATGAGTATTATCAACTATTTCCAGTATTTTACTCAGGCATACTTAATGATCAGCGGCTCGTCCGGCGGAAGCGGACTCAATGCGGAAAGCGGCGGCGTGGAAAATTCACTCCTGTTCTATTCATTGTACTTATTCCACAATGCGTTTGGATACTTCAAGATGGGCAAGGCTTCTGCAATGGCGTGGGTTCTGTTTGTAATTGTTATGATTGTAACAGCAATTATATTTAAGACGCAAGATAGGTGGGTTACTTATGGAGACGACTAACAAAATGAACAGCAGTATCAAAAAGAATAAAAGCATGACCAAGATATTAGTATACGTTATTATAGTTGTCTTTTCTGCAATATTCCTTGTGCCGTTTGTATGGATGCTTTGTACATCGTTAAAAAGTTTTCAGGAAATATACCAAAATCCTCCAACCATTATCCCTCACAAATTATACTTGACCAACTATGTGCTGGCGGTTACCAAAATGCCGTTCTTTTTATATTTTATGAATACACTTGTGATCTCGGTATTATGTGTGGTCGGAACAGTTTTGTCTTCTTCAATGGTTGCCTATTCAATGTCCAAGATCAAGTGGAAAGGCAGTAAATTTCTATTTCCCATCATTGTAGGAACAATGATGATCCCTACTCAGGTAACCATGATTCCTTTGTATATCCTTTTTACAAAAATGAATTTGGTTGGAACAATGGTACCGTTGATACTGCCTACCTTTTTTGGCGGTGCTTATTACATATTTCTGCTGCGCCAGTTCTTCAGGACAATTCCGGATTCTTTAATAGAATCTGCAACGATTGATGGCGCCAAAGACATCACAATATTTACGAAAGTGATACTTCCCCTTTGTAAACCGGCAGTCACCAGTGTTGCAATCTTCACATTCCTCGCTAACTGGTCCGACTTCCTTGGGCCGTTACTCTATTTGAATAAGCAGGATCAGTATACACTGTCACTTGGCCTACAGGCCTTTATGCAAACCCACTTTGTAGAGTGGGGTCCGTTAATGGCTGCTTCATTAGTCTTTACGGTTCCGATTATTATTCTGTTTTTCTTTGCACAGTCGTACTTTATTGAAGGTATTACAGTTACCGGAATTAAAGGATAGTTTTCTAACAGCATTTCAATTTCGCAATGCAATTATACAAGTTCGGAATTGCTCTATGATTAGGAGCTCCCGTGCAGCAGATTTAGGGTGGGGCGGTGAAACCGCCCTTTTAGCTCCGCTGAGAGCAAGGATACCCTGATTTTTAAATCCACTGATTTGAGTGGATTATTCAATAAATTTTATTAGTAAGCAGGAGATATGGAATGGACAAAAGTGAAATTTTAAAAAAGATACAGCATGGTTTAATTGTATCTTGCCAGGCTCTGAGTACAGAACCGCTGTACAGTTCCTTTATTATGGGAAGAATGGCATTTGCTGCGTATCAGGGTGGCGCAGTTGCTATTCGCGCAAACACACCGTCCGATATCAAGGAAATTAAAAAAACAGTAGATTTGCCCGTCATTGGATTATATAAGGTTGAATATGATGACAGCGAGGTTTATATTACGCCTACCATGAAAGAAATCGATGAACTCATGGAAGTCGGACCGGAAATTATTGCAATGGATGCTACCAACCGGCTTCGTCCCAATCAGCAGACGCTGGCTGAGTTCTTCAAAGAAGTGAAAGCGAAATATCCGAATCAGATGTTTATGGCGGATACGTCGTGCTATGAAGAAGGGGTAACAGCCAAAGAACTCGGTTTCGATATTATCGGTACAACCATGGCCGGTTACACAGAGTATACCAAAGGAACAAAGCTTCCAAACTATGACCTTATGAAACGTTATGTCGATACTTTAAATATGCCGGTAATTGCCGAAGGCGGAATATGGACACCGGAACAACTGAAAGCTGCACTGGATTTAGGTGTTTGGTGCGCTGTAGTGGGCACAGCCATAACAAGACCCCAGAATATCACCGAACGTTTTGTCAAAGGCATTTAAAATATCTTTCAATTTGCTCTTGATGGGGGACGAAGATGTTTAATTCAAAGGCTGTAAGTTCAATAAGACTGATTGCACTGAGTATGATTGTAACGTGCCATATTTTTCAGGGTGAAGATATGGTACTGGCATGGTGGTTTAATGTGGGCGTTCAGATATTTTTGTTTATGTCGGGTTTCCTGTTCGGAACAAAAAATATTGACGACGCAGCAATATGGATTAAAAAAAGAATTACTCGAATTATAGTTCCCTATTACATTCTTTTAGCAATTGTGATTGTGTTCTATTTGGTTTTTGCTAAGAATTTGCTGACTGTCAGCGGCCTGCTGACCAACCTTCTGTTATTACAGGGATTTGGTACGGGCCTTGCCGGGATTGAGCATTTATGGTTTATTTCGTATATCCTGATGTGTTACCTGATCACGCCAATTTTGCAGGCAGCCGATTTTGCCAATCCAAAAAACACAAAATGGAAATATATTATTAAACTAATTTTACTTTTAGCTGCTTTGCAAATTCTGAATCTTGCAAGCGTAATTAACGTTTCCATTCCGAACGTTGGAGCTTATATTATTGGATACTATTTTTCACGCAGACATTTCTATTATGAGAAATACCAAGGTTTAGCCCAAAGTGGTTCGATGAGAAGAAGTGTAATAGGAATTTTCGCGGCGTGCATTTTGACCACCCCCTTAGTTGTTTATTTGACGTATTTTTATAATGGCAGTCTGTTTTCATTTTTGGTACCGTACAAAGACGGAATTTTTGCATGGAACCACACTTTATTGGGCGTAACATTGTTTCTGGCAATGTACTTTCTGTTTGACTGCTTGTATCGCAAGAAAACATATAAACCGCTTGACCATATCATAAGATGGAGTGACCGGTATTCCTATCATGTATATTTGACACATCAAATCTTCATTTTAGGTCAGTTTTCGCTATTGTTTATTACAGCTAACAAGTTTTTCAATATTGCTATTATTTTGTTATGTGCCATTCTTACCGGAATTGTTTTACAAAAACTCAATCGCTTGGTATTGAATAAATTGGAACAGCATCATCAAAAATCGGACTCGTCAGCCCAAAAAATTTGCTGAAACTTCAATTAGAAATGAGGACGTTTTATGCTAACATATACACCGCCCATGGGATGGAATTCGTGGAACACTTTCGGTGCGAATATTTCAGATAAGCTTGTACGGGAATCAGCGGATGCCCTTGTGGATTTGGGATTTAAAGATGCCGGGTACAATTATGTTGTGATTGATGACTGCTGGTCGAAATTAGAAAGAGATGAAAACGGTCGTTTGGCAGCGGATGAAGAAAAGTTTCCGTATGGTATGAAAGCACTCAGCGATTATGTTCACAGCAAGGGACTGAAATTCGGGATGTATTCCTGCTGCGGGGTTCGGACTTGCGCCAACTATCCGGGCAGTTTTGAGCACGAATTTGTGGATGCACAGACCTTTGCCGACTGGGGCGTCGATTTTTTAAAGTATGATTTTTGCTATAAACCCGAACGTGCAAACGGAGAACTGCTTTATCGAAGAATGAGCATGGCGCTTCGGGCAACGGGAAGGGATATTTTGCTTTCCGCCTGTAATTGGGGGCTGGACAATTCGGGCCCGTGGATGCGTTCTGCGGGGGCAAATATGTACCGTTCCACAGGGGATATTGTAGACAATTTCCAGTCTATCAAAGATATTGCATTAAGCCAGGTCGACAAGCTCTGCTACGGCGCGCCGGGCTGCTTTAATGACATGGATATGCTGGTTGTCGGCATGTACGGAAAAGGAAACGTTGGATTAGGCGGCTGCAATGACGCGGAATATCGTTCGCATTTCGCACTGTGGTGCATGTTTAATTCGCCGCTGATGATCGGATGCGATATCCGAACATTAACAAAGGAAAGTGCGGAATTATTAAAAAATAAAGGGCTAATATCAATTAATCAGAATCCGGATTGCCGACCGCCTTTTGTGGCGAACAGCGTGGATAAACATTATGCGTTTGCGCGTCAGCTTTCCAATAATGAGTATGCAGTGGGGTTTTTTAATATGGATGAAACAGAGGGAGAAGTGTATTGCCTGCTCAGTGATGTGGGCTTAACGCAGGACTCGGGGTATGCTTTTGAGATGACAGATGTCATGACAGGGGAACAGCTTGGTATGTTCCGCGAGTTCTGCCATCCCAAAATCGGCGCACATGACTGCAAAGTATATAAAGGGAAGCTTGTGAAAATCTAATGCAGGATCGATGCATGGCTTGCGGCAAACCTTTAACGAGAGATGACATGGCAATGCATAAAAAGCTGATTAACCGGGGCGCAAAAGAGTTTTTGTGCATCCACTGCCTAAGCGAACACTTTAAAGTCGATGAACAGCTTGTGCGGGACAAAATCCAATTTTTTAAAGAACAGGGCTGCACTCTTTTTTGAGGGGTAAAATTAAATAATTATTATTAGGCACTTTACATCCATGCTGGAAATATAAAGTGCTTTTGCTTTAGGAGTTTTTATTTTAAATCGATTTTGTTATTGATACTGGGATGTTCACCTTGGTTCCCCTTGTGTCAATTAGCAGAGGAGAATGTTTATTTGATAACAGAAGGGAAGAGTTTTATGGTAAAAGTACTGTATGTTCCATTGGATGAAAGAGCCTGCAATTATTATTTTCCGCAAAATTTAGCAAAGATGACAGATAATATTGAGCTGCTTGTTCCGCCCTATGAAAAAATGGGGATGCTCAAAACTCCGGCGGATTATGAATTTATTTGGCAATGGATTTTCGACAATGCTTCGCTTTGCGATTATGCCATTCTTTCCGTTGACACGCTGGTGTATGGAAACATTGTGAATTCCAGAACGCACCACAGGACTTGTGAAGAATGTGAGCAGACGCTGAATAATTTCAGAAAATTAAAGAAAATGAACCCAAACATCAAAATTCACGCTTTCAATCTGGTGGCAAGGGTAGCCGGTTACGACAATGCCCATGAGGATCCCGAGTATTGGGATACCTGCGGTAAGAATATTTGGCGGTACACCTGCCTGATGGATAAAATTGACCGGCAGCACGCAAACGAAGCGGAAAAAGCGGAGTTTGATGCCTTGAAAGGCAAAATACCGCTGGAATACTTGAAGGACTTTTTAGACCGCAGGGTGGTTGATCAGTTTACAAACCTATACTGTATTGAACTTGTGAAAGAGAATATCTTTGATGTTTTGACCATACCGAAGGACGACACCGCGGAATATGGATATGCAGCAATCGATCAAAGTGCAATTGCAAAGAAAGTGCGAGAAAATCGTCTGATGAACGGTGTGCTGGTCTATCCGGGTGCGGATGAAGTAGGCTGCGTGCTGTTTACCCGAATCTTCAATTTGGTAAATCAGTACACTCCGCGTATTTATGTGCGCTATTCCTCTGTATTGGGACCTCAAATTGTTCCAAGCTATGAGGACAGGCCGCTTCACGAAAGCATTAAGTCACAAATTACGTCTTTGGGCGGCGTTTTGGAGGACAGTGCCAACTGCTCCGACTGTATGCTTGCAGTAAATTCTCCGGGTAAATATATGATTGAGTCGTCGGAGCAGTTTTCCAAGGATTTAACTTTCTCCAGCCATATTAATATGCACGAGATTTTGCGCTATATTTCCTATTACCGGTCAGCGTATCAAAAGGCCGTTGGCATTGCAGAGGTCTCAGTGGCAAACGGCTGCGAAAACGAATTTATGGATTATGCGCTGATATCCGGCGTGTTGCATGAGGTACAGGCGGTAGGGGGCTGGAATACAGCGCAAAATACCATTGGGGTTGTTCTTGCGAAAACGGTCATAGCAAGTTATTATCATTGCTTTAAAGATGATTTTGAAAAGTATCAGCTGTCGGAAGAGATTAAAGTGAGGGATATTGTCTGCGATTGGCTGTACCAATCAAATGTGTTGTTTCAGTTCATATTAAGCACAAATAACCGGATTAACCCGTATCATTTGGAATCGAATTATGATGAAACAAAACTGTTTTTTGAGAATGGCCTGAATCAATTGATAAAAGAAAAATTTAACGGGTGCTATAAAGGCGCGCCAATTGTATTGAAAAACCTGCGCTTTAACTGGGACGGCGTATTTTACATTGACTTTGAAATCGGACTCGATGGAATTGCGGCTGAATAATGGATGGAATCCGTATTTGTGAAGAAATAGAGAAATGAGAGGTGGATTTAAGATGTATACAAAGCAGGATATTATGAATGATATGGAGCATCTGGGGATTTTACCGTCAGACACCGTATTGGTTCACAGCTCTTTAAAGAGCATCGGGGCAACTGAAAACGGTGCGGATACGGTTTTGGATGCTTTCTGTGCGTATTTGAGCAGCGGCCTTTTGGTCATGCCGGGGCATACATGGGATTATATTAATGCACAGAATCCGGAGTTTGATGTAATGAAAAGCCCGGTTTGCGTGGGGGTAATGCCCGAGCTGTTTCGTAAGCGAAAAGGGGTTTACCGTTCTTTGCATCCCACGCATTCCCTTTTGGCTTATGGACATGATGCCGAACAATTTGTGAGCGGAGATGAAAAGTTCGACACGCCGTGCGCGCCGGATTCCTGCTATGGAAAGCTCGAAAAACGGGACGGTAAGGTTGTTTTTATAGGAGTAAATTTCATGAAATGCACCCTTGTCCACTGCATTGAAGAAGTTGCCAACGCTCCCGGGAGGCTGACGGACACATGGGAACAGCTGCGGGTAAAAAAAGCAGATGGAGAAGTGATTGCCGTTCCGTCACGCAGACACGATCATTCAAATTCTGACTATTTTGAAAAGCTTGAACCGGTGTTTGAGTACAGGAATGTATTAACAAGGGGCAAAATCGGTGACGCAGATACGATTGTTTGTAAAATACAGGATTTGTTCCGGATCACGCTTGAACTGCTAAAAAAAGATCCAAGGCTTTTTGATGATGATAAACCGGTTCCAAGGGAATGGTTTTAATGGATATTGATAGATTAGAAAGGAAGAAAATTTGATGAATAAGAAGAAAGTTGCGGTTATCGGCTGCGGAACAATCGGCACAACTCAGCACATCCCCGCGTACATAAAAAATGAAAAAGCAGAGATTAAGTATTTCTGTGACCTCATCCCCGAAAAAGCACAGGCTATGGTTGACGAGTACGGCTGCGGAACCGTCGTGACAGACTATAAGAAAATCTTAAATGATCCTGAGATTGAGGCGGTTTCCGTGTGCGTGCCAAACAATATGCATGCACAAATTGCGATGGATTTTTTAAAGGCGGGTAAAAATGTACTTTGCGAAAAACCGGCGGCCAGAACATACGCGGAAGCGGAAATGATGCAGAAGGTTCAGAAGGAAAGCGGAAAAGTGTTAAATATCGGCGTCGTAAACCGTTTTAACACGGCTGTAAACCGCATTAAAAACATGATTGACAACGGTGAATTAGGCGAAGTTTACCATGTGTACGGAAGCTTCCGCTCACACCGCAGTATCCCCGGCTGGGGCGGATGGTTCACTACCAAAGAAATATCGGGCGGCGGCGTATTAATCGACTGGGGCGTACACTTTTTGGATTTGATTATGTATTGCTGCGGTGACCCGAACCCGAAAACTGTATCCGGAAAGGCGTTTTGCAAACTCGGCAAGAAGTTGGACGAGTACACCTATACCGATATGTGGGCTGGCCCGCCGAAAGAAGACGGGGTCTACAATGTGGATGATTTCATAACCGGATTTATCAGAACCAGCGGGCCTACCATTTCTCTAAACGGAGCTTGGGCCCAGAACATTAATCCGGATGAAATGTACATTGACTTTATGGGCACAAAAGCGGGCGTCCGCTTGTCGTACGGCGGCAATTTCAAAATTTTCTCCGCGAAAGACGGCGCATTGCTTGAAACGGTGCCAACCTATAAAGTGGAACAGCCGTTTGAAAAAGAGATCGATGCATTCTTAACCTGTATTGATACGGGAGAAAAGCTTCCGTCCCACATTGACTCTGTTCTGATTACCGCAAAAATCATGCAGGCGCTGTATGATTCATCTGAACAAAGCAAGGAAATGGTGTTAGGGGGCTAATTATATGAAAAAAATCGGACTCATTGATTATTATCTCGACGAATTCCATGCCAATAACTATGTTGAATGGATTAAGGAAGCGTCGAACGGCGAGTTTGAAGTTGCGTATGCATGGGCAAAAATAGACGCTCCAAACGGAATGACTACGCAGCAATGGTGTGAACATTACAATGTTCAGCAGGTTGACACCGAGGAAAAACTGACGGATATCAGCGATTTTATCATTGTGCTTTCTCCGGATAATCCGGAAATGCACGAGGAACTTTGCCAGGTTCCCCTGCGCTCAGGTAAACATGTTTATGTTGATAAGACGTTCGCACCGGATGCCGCAACGGCAAGAAGAATTTTCGCCATTGCCGAGGAACACGGCACGCCGTGCTTTTCTTCCTCCGCACTTCGATTTGCGCAGGAATATCAGGGCATTGATAAGAGCAAAATCCAAAATATCGCAAGCTGGGGCCCGGGCACCTATGAAATTTATTCGATTCATCAAATTGAGCCGATTGTGTCGCTGATGGGTTCCGAAGCACAAAGGGTCATGTATATCGGAACTAAAAACTGGCCTGCGCTTGTAATTGAATTCAGCGGAAACCGCCGCGCGGTAATGTCGCATCACGGATGGAGCTGCCCGTTTGCAATGGCGGTTAACTTTGATGACGCAACCTCCCAATGTTTACAGGTTCAGTCCGATTACTTTAAACTGTTCATTCAAGAAATGGTGGACTTTTTCCGTTCGGGTGAAATAAAAGTGGCTCACACGGAGACCGTCGCGGTGATTGCAATCAGAAATGCAGGCCTGAAAGCCGCGCAGGTTCCCGGAACATGGGTTACTGTGGAATAAACTTTTCGTTCAGGAAAGGAAAAAAATCAGAAAGGCATGGTGTGAAATGAAAAAGTTTTCAATCGGCGTTATGGCGGATTCCTTTCAGCTTCCGTTTGAACAGTCCATTGTAAAGGCACACGAGGTTGGTGCCGACGGCGTTCAGCTTTATGCGGTACAGGGTGAAATTACTCCTGAAAACTTAAGCGCAGAGAAACGGAAAAATATCAGGCAAATCCTAAAGGAAAATGAGTTGGTGGTTTCCGCTCTCTGCGGCGACTTTGGCGGGCACGGTTTTTCTCGTAAAGAAGAGAATCCACTCCGAATTGAAAAATCAAAACGGGTTGTGGATTTGGCGCTTGAATTGGGAACATCAATTATTACAACCCATGTTGGAGTAATCCCGCGTGACAATAAGAGTGACCGGTACAAAATAATGCAGGAGGCGTGCAACCAACTCGCCGAGTACGCCTGTTCCAATAAGGCATATTTTGCAATCGAAACAGGCCCTGAGCCGGCGGTTGTTCTGAAAGAATTTTTAGACAGCCTTGATTCAAAGGGGGTCGCCGTCAATCTTGATCCCGCCAATTTGGTCATGGTTACCGGGGACGATCCCGCAAAGGCTGTTTATACGCTGAAGGATTACATTGTTCACACACACGCGAAAGACGGTATCATGATCAAACAGACTGACCCAAAGGTGATTTATGACTTCTTTGCGGACGGCGGAATCGGGGATTTGCGCCTGGATGAATATTTTAAAGAGGTACCGCTCGGCACGGGCGGGGTAGACTTCAATGCCTATATTCAGGCTCTGCATGAAATCGGCTACAATGGCTTCTTAACCGTGGAACGCGAAGTGGGCAATCATCCGGAGGACGATATTCGGATGGCGGTTCAGTTCTTAAACAAGTATTTATAATGCATTTGGTTATCCTGTACGGAGCAACTGTTCTGTACAGGATAACATATTTACATAAAGTCGGTGAAAAAATGACAAGAGAATATGGAGTTGTCTTAATCGGATGCGGTCATATTGGCAGGGAACATATTCAGGATATCTATTATAAAAAGCAAATCCATATCATCGGTGTCGTGGATGTCGACCCCCTGCGTGCGCAGGAGTTCTGTACCATGTTCGGGGCAGATTCATGGAGCACGGATTACCGGGACTATTTGACACGGAGCGATGTGGATATTGTAATTGTTGCAACCTATGTGAATACGCATCTTTCTATTGTAAAAGACTGTCTTTCCAATAAAAAGCATGTGATCTGTGAAAAACCAATCGGTCGAACCATGCAGGAGGGCAAGGAATTTGCAGATATCGTAAAGCAGTCCGACTGTAAGGTGCTGATATCCCATATTCTGCGGCATAACAAAACCTATCAGAAGGTGGCACAGCTCATTCAAGAAGGGGTAATTGGCGACTTGACCCTAATGCGGATGGTGCAAAACCACCATTGCAAAGACTGGGAGCGGTATAAAAGGCTGATGCTGGACTGTTCGCCGGTTGTAGACTGCGGGGTTCATTATATGGATGTCATGCAGTGGTTTGCACAATCGCCCATTGTTAAAGTGGACGGTTTTGGCAGCGCGATTGACAGTGACTTGCCGGAAGGCCAGTATAATTACGGGATCATTCATGTGCGGCTGCAAAACGGCTGCGTGGGCTATTATGAAGTAGGCTGGTCGAAAAACCTTGCCTCCAGCAATTTGAAAGAGTTTATCGGATTAAAGGGCAGAATCAGTATTATTTTAAATGCGAACCGATATAAGGATGTAGAAGAAGGAGATTTAATTGAATTGTATTTGAATGAAACGAACGAATACAGGACGATTAACTGTAAATCAGAATATAAAAACATGTGGGGACAGATGCAGAAATTAATTGAAATGATTGAAACAAACGCCCCCGCTGTACCGACCATAGATGAAGTATTCAGTGCTTTTCGAGTCGTGATGTGTGCCGACAGTCAAATTCGAAAAAAGGAATTTGCAAATATGCAGGAAAGTGAGTTGAAGATGGAATGAAAATTCAGTATCTTGGAACTGCGGCGGCGGAGGGCTGGCCGGCCCTTTTTTGTAAGTGTGAATCTTGTGAAAAGGCGCGCAAACTCGGTGGGGAAAATATCCGCACACGCTCCCAAAGCATTGTTGACGACAAACTGCTCCTTGATATGCCCGCAGACACGTATTTTCACGCATTGAACTATGGAATTGACTTTTCCTCTCTTCAGAATATTTTGATTACCCATTCCCATGAAGACCATTTTTATCCGTTGGATATGATTCTGAAGGCACCTCCGTATGCGCAGGAGGGCGCTGTAAAAAATATCAATGTTTATGGCAATAACGTCATCGTGAAAATGTTAAAGGAAGCAATGAGCCTAAGCGGAATTCCCAAAATCCGCGACTATATCACCCCGATTCAGGTGGAGCCATTTGTGCCGTTTGACGTGGGGGAATACAAAGTAACCGCTTTGCTTGCGGACCATATTCCAAATGAAAAATGCTATATTTACAGCATTGAAAAGAATGGGAAACGGTTATTATATGCGCACGATACCGGCGTGTTCCCGGAAAAAACGTGGGCGTATTTACCCGGAATTAAATTTGACGCAGTCAGCCTGGACTGCACATTCGGGTTGGGTTATAATGAGAGAGGGCATATGGGACTGCCAAATGCCGATGACGTGAAGCAAAGAATGCTGCGTGAAGGCTGTGCCGATTCCAAAACGAAATTTATCATTAATCATTTTTCACACAATGCAAATAAAACGCACGGGGAACTGTCCGACAGCGCTGAGAAATTTGGATTCTTAACGGCTTACGACGGCATGACCGTTGACTTCTGATGGAACAGATAAGGGGAGATTCGATGAAAACAATTGCGCTTGATATTGGCGGAACATCCATCAAAGCAGGCGAAGTAGTGGATGGAGTGCTGCTCTCTCCAGCTGAATATGACACGGATGCGAAACAGGGCGGCGAGTATGTTATGCGCCGCGCTATGGACATTATTTCACAATTTTCGGGGTTTGACACAATCGGAATCAGTACGGCAGGGCAGGTCGATTCCCAGCAGGGCTGTATCCGTTTTGCCAATGAAAATATTCCGGGATATACCGGAATGCGGGTTAAGGATATCATGGAGAAAAAATTCGGGGTTCCTGTCGCGGTAGAAAACGATGTGAATTCCGCGGCAATAGGGGAAGCGCATTACGGTGCGGGCAAGGGGCTGAACGACTTTCTGTGCCTGACTTATGGTACCGGTATTGGCGGCGCCATTGTAATTAACAGACAAATTTACAGCGGCAGCACGTTTTCCGCGGCTGAGTTCGGGCATTTGATTACGCATGCACAGGGGCGCGCCTGTAACTGCGGGCTGCACGGCTGCTATGAGCGTTATGCATCGACCGGGGCGTTAGTCCGCGCGGCAACGGAACTTGACCCTGCGCTTTCAAGCGGACGCAAGATTTTTGAGCACATCAACGAACCGCAGGTACAGGCGGTGATTGACGACTGGATTCAGGAAATTATTTTTGGCCTTACTTCGTTAATCCATATTTTTAATCCTTCCTGTGTTATTGTAGGCGGCGGCATCATGAATGAAACCTATATCATCAATAAGCTGCAAAGCTCCATTTACAGCAATATTATGCCAAGCTATGCGAATGTTGTGATCAAACAGGCGCAGTTAGGGAACCATGCGGGACTTTTGGGAGTTTCCTGCCTTGCGTCACAACTTTCCTTATAAACGCAGCGATTTTACAGAGCATGATGGGTTGTTCCTGTAAATTACCCATGAGCATTTTCCAAGCGGATAAAAATACAAATTAGGTGGCTGAAATAGGTATGTTGATTCAGAATAACTGTAAACTTGTTGTAATAGGCGATTCGATTTCGGATTTTGAACGAGCCAGACCGGTAGGGGAAGGACTGTTTGAGGCAATAGGAAAAAGCTACATTGCCCTAATTGATTCATTCTTAAAAACAACTTATCCGGAATCAAAAATTCGTGTGGTCAATATGGGCACAAGCGGCGATACAGTCAGGGATATTAAAAACCGCTGGAACACGGATGTTTTGGATTTGAAACCGGATTGGGTAGCTGTCCTCATTGGCATTAATGACGTTTGGCGCCAGTTCGATTCACCGCTTATTACAGAATCACATGTATATCTTGATGAATATGAAAAAACGCTGAACAGCCTTGTCGAAGATACGGCGCCTAAGGTGACAGAGTTAGTGCTGATGACACCTTTTTTTATGGAGCCAAACAAACAGGATCCGATGCGCGCCAAAATGGACGAGTACGGTGCCGCTGTAAAGAAAATTGCCAATCAGAATGACCTGATTTGTGTTGATTTGCAGGCCGCGTTTGACTCTTATTTACAGCATTGCTATTCAGCATCCATTACATGGGACAGAATCCATCCAAACCCGGTCGGGCACATGATTATCGCCAAAGCATTCCTGAATTCAGTTGAATTTGAATGGAATAAGATGGGCGAATAATCCCGCAGCTCGCAGCAAAAGCAGCAGTTTGCCCGCAGCCTGGGCAGAACTGCTGCTTTTTTATTGTGGGCTTGAATATGTATGATAGGGGTTAAAACGCGGCATTTTAACTGCCGTTCTTAACCTGTTACCGAAATAATGCAACCGGATGACCGGAAGCCCTTTCCACACGAAATGAAATCCGCTATAATGTGAGCAGAGCAAGGGGGGTGAATTGGTGAAGATACGCATTGAAGTAATCAATGATTTGGCTGAAGATGAGGTGGTAATCCGCTGCGGCCGTGTGGATGACACCATCCAAAAAATAAACCAGTATATTTTGGATCAGTCTTTGTTGAGTTCTCAAATCACGTTCTACAAGGGAAATCAGGAATTCTACTTTCCGCTGAATACTGTTTTGTTTTTTGAAACCGAAGGAGAGCATATTTACGCCCATACCTTCAATGATGCCTATCTCATTAAATATCGCTTATATGAATTGGAGGAAATGCTTCCGCGAAACTTTGTACGGGCGGCGAAATCGACCATTGTGAACGTTATGCAGGTGCATTCCATCACGCGTAACCTCACCGCCTCCAGTCTGATTCAGTTCATTAACAGTCACAAACAGGTATATGTGTCGCGGTACTATTATCAGGAGCTGCGGCAGCGCTTAAATGAAAGGAGTACTTTATGAAAAATAGAAATTGGTTTTGGGGATTTTTCTTTTTGCTGGCGGCAATTTTTGTAATTGCCAGTCAAACAGGTTCTTTTGGGCAAATCGGGCTTATGAGCATACTGGCGACAGTTTTGCTCGCCGCATTAGCAATTCACAGCGCGGTGAACCGGAATTTTTTTGGCGTGTTTCTGCCTCTGGCGTTTCTCTACATGATTTACTGGCAGCCGCTCAAGTTGATTGAAATTTCCTTTTGGCTGCTGATATTGGCCGCCGTACTGGCCAGCGTTGGCTTCAGCATTCTCTTTCGCAGTCATCCGTCAAAGATGCTGGATTGGAATGGCGGAATCCAGCATCCCAACCAGACGAGCGAGAACATCGATGATAATAACCCCTACGCGAAGGTGAGCTTCGGTTCATCCAGTAAGTATCTGCACTCGGACAGTTTAAAAAGCGGGCAGTTTATTGCGTCATTTGGCGCGCTGGAAGTGTTCTTTGACCAAGCGCAGCTCAGCCCGGAGGGTGCCGAAATTTTTATTGACTGCAGCTTCAGCGGGGTAGAGTTATATGTTCCGAAGCAATGGCGGGTGCATGATAATATGCATGTGAGTCTTGGCGCGGTTAATAATGATGCCCGGCTTACCGAGCCTCTGGAAAATGCGCCTATGCTAAACATTACCGGTAATGTGCAGTTCGGAGCCGTAGATATCAAATATATATAAATCAGCAGTAAAAGCTTCATTTTATTACCCACGCCATTTGAACCGCAAACCATGTTTTGCGGTTCTTTTTGTGTTATAATGAAAACAGGGACATTCTCAAGACATTTGTTTACGGCAATTACCTAAAAGTATGCAAGACAGCCGCATTGGTTCCAAAAATCAAAGTTTACCGGGCTTATTTTAGAGATCGGAAGAAATTGGATGCGAATTGATGTGAACGCAAAGAAATTTTACTTGACTTACTGATTTTTATGTATATAATATAAATTGAAATTTTAAGAATAAAATCAAGCAAAGCAGAGCAAATCAGAGTATTCTAAAGGTTTTTTATTGAAATTTGAGAATTTTATTGAAATTCAACGGTTTTTGCATAAATTTTTATAAATTCTGTAATAGATATGCCTATTTTATAGAGGGAAGGTTGTGATGGTAGGGTTGGAAAATAAGCTGAAATTGTACGGCTTTAACAACCTCACAAAAACACTTAGCTTCAACATTTACGATGTTTGCTATGCAAAAAGTGAGCGCGAACAGAGGGATTATATTGCCTATGTTGACGAGCAGTATAACTCGGAGCGGCTGACCAAAATTCTGTATCATGTAACAGAGATGATCGGCGCACATGTATTGAATGTCAGCAGGCAGGACTACGACCCGCAGGGGGCAAGTGTAACCTTTTTGATTGCGGAACAGGAATTTCCGGCTGCTCTGATTGACAAATCCTGCAACCTTGGGCAAATTGACTTACAAAATTCCCGTGACACAATCGTGGGACATCTGGATAAAAGCCACGTTACCGTGCATACTTATCCGGAATACCATCCGGATAACGCAATCGCTACGTTTCGGGTGGATATTGATGTGGCGACCTGCGGTGAAATTACGCCGCTGAATACGCTGAATTACTTAATTAGCAGTTTTGATTCGGATATCATCACGGCGGATTACAGGGTGCGCGGTTTTACACGGGACATGAACGGCAAAAAATTATTCATGGACCACCACGTAACGTCCATTCAGGATTACATTGACGCCAAGACGCTGCAAAGGTATGATGCGATTGACATCAATGTTTATCAGGCAAACCTGTTTCACACAAAGCTTTTGATTAAGGATATCGACCTGCAAAACTACCTGTTTAACACCGACGTGTATGAGCTTGCGCCCAAGGAGCGCCTGCGCATTTCAGGCAGCCTGCGCAGGGAAATGATTGAAATTTTCAGCGGCACCAACATATATGATTAGTGGAGGATGATAAAATGACACGTCTTTCACAGGAAAGGGCGCCAATTCTTGAGGCGCTGAACCAATACAAATCCATGCGGGTGGTTCCCTTTGACGTCCCGGGGCACAAACGTGGAAAAGGAAACCGCGAACTGACCGATTTTTTGGGGGAGCAATGCCTGACGGTGGATGTGAACTCCATGAAGCCGCTGGATAACCTTTGCCATCCCGTTTCGGTTATTAAAGAAGCAGAAGAATTGGCAGCGGACGCTTTTGGCGCCCGCCATGCTTTTTTTATGGTCAATGGCACCACCTCCGCCGTGCAGAGCATGGTGATGAGCACCTGTAAAAAAGGGGATAAAATTATTATGCCCCGCAACGTGCACCGCAGCGCCATCAATGCGCTGATTCTCAGCGGTGCGATACCGGTTTATGTAAACCCGGGCGTAAACAAGGCTTTGGGGATTTCACTCGGCATGGCGCTCGCCGATGTGGAGCGCGCGATTTTGGAAAACCCCGACGCCAAGGCCGTGCTTGTCAACAACCCCACCTATTACGGAATCTGTTCCAATCTGCGTGCTATCACCGAGCTGGCGCATCAGCACAATATGCTCGTTTTGGCGGATGAAGCACACGGAACACACTTTTATTTTGGCGATAATCTGCCTGTTTCAGCCATGGCCGCAGGAGCGGATATGGCTGCTGTCAGCATGCACAAATCCGGCGGTTCCCTAACGCAAAGCTCCTTTTTGCTGATTAACAATGCGGTCAGCGAAGGACACGTCCGCCAGATTATCAATCTGACGCAAACCACCAGCGGGTCGTACCTGCTGATGTCCTCGTTGGATATTTCACGCAGGAATCTGGCGCTGAGGGGCAAAGAAATTTTTCAAAAAGTAAGCGAAATGGCAGAGTACGCCAGAGTCGAAATCAATAAAATAGGCGGTTATTACGCCTTTTCGAGGGAACTGGTCAACGGCGATACCATTTATGACTTTGACGTGACCAAGCTTTCCGTTCATACGCTGGAAATCGGACTCGCCGGAATAGAGATTTACGACATTCTGCGTGATGAATATGATATACAAATAGAATTTGGGGATATCGGCAATTTCCTCGCCTATATCTCAATCGGCGACCGACAGCGGGATTTGGAACGTTTGGTGTCGTCGCTTTCCGAAATTAAGCGCCGGTTTGCGAAAGATAAAACCGGTATGCTGAACCATGAGTACATTGACCCGCTTGTGGTGATGGCTCCGCAGGAAGCGTTTTACGCGGAGAAGGAATCGCTGCCGATTGAGCACAGCGCCGGGCGCGTGTGCGTTGAGTTTGTAATGTGCTACCCGCCCGGAATCCCGATTCTCGCTCCGGGCGAAAGAATTACCACCGAAATTCTGGACTATATTGAATATGCAAAAGGCAAGGGCTGCTTTCTAACCGGAACAGAGGACAGCGAGATTGAGCGCATCAATGTTTTGAAGGGAGAATAGCCGATGGAACTATGGTTTACGGAAAAACACACAAAAAACGTTCACTTTTCCATTAAGGTGGACAAACAGCTCTACAGCGGGCAGAGCGATTTTCAGCGAATTGATATTTTTGAGTCCCCTGAATTTGGCCGTTTTTTGACTTTGGACGGTTACATGATGCTGACGGAAAAAGACGAATTTGTTTACCACGAGATGATTGTTCATGTTCCGATGGCAGTGAACCTCGGAGCGAAAAAAGTTTTAGTCATCGGTGGGGGCGACGGCGGCGTGGTTCGTGAGCTGACGCGCTATGCCTCCATTGAACAGATCGATTTGGTGGAGATTGACAAAGAGGTAGTGGATGTCTGCCGCAAATATCTTCCCCAGACTGCCTGTAAGTTAGACGACCCGAGGGTTTCCGTTTATTATCAGGACGGTTTGAAATTTGTCCGCACCAAAGAAAACGAGTATGATTTGATTGTCGTGGATTCCACCGATCCGTTCGGGCCGGGGGAAGGCTTGTTTACGAAAGAATTTTACGGAAACTGCTTTAAAGCGCTGACCGCCGACGGCATCATGGTCAACCAGCAGGAAAGTCCGTTTTATAAGGACGACGCCATTGCAATGCAGCGCGCCCACAAGCGAATTGTGGGGTCTTTCCCAATCAGCCGCGTATATCAGGCGCACATACCGACCTATTCGTCCGGTCACTGGCTGTTTGGCTTCGCTTCTAAAAAACGCAATCCGATTACGGATTTTAATGAACAAAATTGGAAAAAACTAAAATTGAAGACGAAGTATTATAATACGAAGATTCATGTGGGCGCGTTTGCGCTGCCGAATTATGTAAAGGAATTGTTGGAAGATGTTGAATAGAAATGTAGAAACGTTCCTCGGTTGCGACAATGCTTACGGGGAATCCAAAATTGTCCTGTTCGGCGCTCCGTTTGACTCCACTACCTCCTACCGCCCCGGCACACGCTTTGCCAGTAAAACCATGCGGAGCGAATCGTTCGGGCTCGAAACCTACAGCCCTTATCAGGACAGGGACTTGGAGGATATCCCCGTGTTTGACGGCGGGGATTTGGAGCTTTGCTTCGGCAATACGGAGAAAGCACTTTCTCAAATTGAAGCTTTTTCGGAGCAGATTCTTGCAGACGAAAAAATTCCGTGTATGATCGGCGGCGAGCACCTGGTGACCCTCGGCGCAATGAGAGCCGCCGTAAAGAGATACCCCGACCTGCATGTCGTGCATTTTGACGCCCACGCGGATTTGCGCGACGAGTATTTGGGCGAACCCCTTTCCCATGCGGCTGTGTTGCACCGGGTGTGGGAACTCGTGGGTGATGAGAAAATTTTTCAATTTGGCATCCGTTCAGGTGACCGCAGTGAATTTGTGTGGGGTAAGAATCACGTCAATACCCAAAAATTCAACTTTGACGGTTTGGAACAAGCGGTGGAAAAGTTACGCGGGGAACCGGTGTATTTTACAATCGACCTCGATGTGCTTGACCCGTCGGTTTTCCCCGGAACCGGCACTCCCGAACCGGGCGGCGTGACCTTTTTGCAGCTTTTGGAAGCGGCTATCAAGGTGAGCGGGCTTAATATTGTCGGCTTCGACCTTGTCGAGCTTTCACCGGTTTACGACCAAAGCGGCGTATCCACCGCGGTTGCCTGTAAAATGCTGAGGGAGCTGCTGCTTGCCATTGGCAGCAAGGAATAAAACATCCCTGAAACAGGGATTTCGTAATATATAAAATATCAAGGAGGTTATCATGATGGGAAAAGCTTTAATCATTGGAGCGGGCGGCGTTGCGAGTGTGGTTATCCACAAGTGCTGCCAGAATTCTGAGGTTTTTGAAGAAATTTGCATCGCAAGCCGCACACTTTCAAAGTGTGACGCGCTGAAGAAAAAATTGGAGGGCGGGCGCACAAAGATTCAAACCGCTCAGGTCAATGCAGACAATACACAGGAACTGATCGATTTAATCAATCGCTTTCAGCCGGATATCGTTATTAACGTCGCACTGCCTTATCAGGATTTGACGATTATGGACGCCTGCCTCGCGACCAAGGTCGATTATGTGGATACGGCGAACTACGAGCCGGAGGACACCGCTAAATTCGAGTACAAGTGGCAGTGGGATTACCGGGAGCGGTTTGAAAAAGCCGGCATTACCGCGCTGCTCGGCAGCGGATTTGACCCGGGCGTCACAGGTGTTTTTTCCGCTTATGCGCAAAAGCACTATTTTGACGAAATACACGCGATTGATATTGTCGACGCAAACGCGGGCGACCACGGCTACCCGTTTGCAACCAATTTCAATCCCGAAATTAATATTCGTGAAGTGACCGCAAAAGGCAGCTACTTTGAAAACGGAAAATTCATCGAAACCGAGCCGCTGACGATCAAAGATGTTTACGATCTTCCGGAAATCGGGCCAAAGGATATTTACCTGCTCCACCACGAAGAGATGGAGTCGCTTGCGCTGAACATCAAAGGAATTCAGAAAATCCGCTTTTGGATGACGTTCTCACAAAACTACCTGACCCATTTGAAGGTGCTCGAGAATGTCGGCATGACTTCGATTGTACCGATTAATTACGAAGGGCATCAAATTGTGCCGCTGCAATTCTTGAAAGCGGTTCTTCCCGACCCTGCTTCGCTCGGAGCGAGAACCAAGGGCAAAACCAACATCGGCTGTATTTTCCAGGGCGTGAAGGACGGTAAGCCGGTAAATTATTATGTTTACAATGTGTGTGTGCATGAAGAATGCTACGCTGAAGTCGGTTCACAGGCAATTTCCTACACAACGGGTGTTCCTGCCATGATCGGCGCCATGATGGTGATGACCGGCAAATGGAAGAAACCCGGCGTACACAATATTGAAGAGTTCGACCCGGATCCGTTTATGGACGCGCTGAATAAATTCGGACTTCCATGGCACGAGAGCTTTAACCCTAAGCTGATTGACTGAGGACAGAAAATGGATATTGATTTTCGCGCACTGCCGTCGCCCTGCTATGTGGTGGACGAACGGCTGCTGATTAAAAATTTAGAAATTCTGCGATCGGTGCGCGAACGCACCGGCTGCAAAATCCTGCTTGCTCAAAAAGCGTTTTCCATGTTTTCGGTTTATCCGCTAATCGCGAAGTACTTGGACGGCGTTGCCTCAAGCTCCCTGTTTGAGGCGCGGCTCGGCTTTGAAGAGATGGGTAAAGAGGTTCACGCTTACGCGCCCGCGTACAATGACCGGGAGTTTGACGAGCTCATCGGCTATTGCGACCATATTGTATTCAATTCGTTCTCCCAGTGGCAAAAGTACAAAAGTAAGGTGCAGAACTGCGGAAAACCAATGGAATGCGGCATTCGTATCAATCCGGAATATTCCGAAATTGAAACGGATCTTTACAATCCCTGCTTTCCAAACTCCCGCTTCGGCGTCACGCTGTCCCATTTTGAACCGGAACAGCTTGACGGAATCAGCGGCCTGCATTTTCACACCATGTGCGAACAGAATTCAGACACGCTTGAGCGGACACTGAACGTGGTAGATGAGAAATTCGGCCAGTACCTGAACAAGATGAAGTGGGTCAATTTTGGCGGCGGCCACCATATCACAAGGCCGGATTACGACATTGAAACCCTTGTGCGCTGCATCCGGTTTATGCAGGAGAAGTACGGCGTGCAGGTTTACCTTGAACCCGGTGAGGCGGTCGCGCTGAACACAGGGTATCTCGTTTCCACTGTTTTGGACGTCATTGACAACGGAATGCAGATTGCGGTTCTGGATACCTCAGCGGCATGCCACATGCCCGATGTTCTGGAAATGCCCTACCGCCCCAACATCATCGGTGCGGGGCAGCCGGGACAATTTGCTTATTCATATCGGCTTGGCGGGCCGACCTGCCTTGCGGGGGACGTCATCGGCGACTATTCCTTTGCGCAGCCGCTAAAGGCTGGCGACAAGGTCGTGTTCTGCGACATGGCGCATTACACCATGGTGAAGAACAACACATTTAACGGTGTGAATCTTCCGGGAATCGCTCTTTATAATGAGGCGGACGGGCTTCGCATTGTAAAACAGTTTTGCTACGGCGATTTTAAAACCCGGCTGTCCTAATCTAAAATGTAAAGCTGTCATAGAGTCTGCTTTTAACAGACTTTATGGCAGCTTTTGGAATTTCATGATATAATAAAATCTATTCGCCTGGATTTAGCCTGTTGCTGTTTTCGGGTTGCGGATATAAACAATTACAAAAGGAGGTTTATTTATGATTTGGAAAGAAAAATACAGGGTTGGTGTTCCGTTGATCGATGAACAGCATGAAGAACTTTTTCGACGTGTCACTGACTTTGTGGAAACTTTGCGCTCCGCCGGGGAATGGGAACAAAAAATACCGAAGGTAAACGAGACGCTCGCTTTTATGAAGGACTATGTCGTGACTCATTTTCACGACGAAGAGGCTTATCAGCAAAAAATCGGCTATCCCGGTTTTGAAGCGCACCGTAAAATACATAATGACATGGTAAGCTATGTCGTCACCGTTGCCGGGCAGTTTGAGAACGAGGGCCACAAACAGGAACTGATGCAGCAATTCGCTGGCAAGCTGCTGGCGTGGCTGATTAACCATGTCGCGTCGGACGATCAAAAAATTGCGGCGTATGCAAAAGAACAGGGGGCGGTTCAGTCATGACAAACAGTGTGTTTGCCCCTTTTTCAAAGGCAACCTGCGAGGTGTTCAAGCTTCTGCTTGACTTGGACGTTTCCGCGGGTGCGCCCGAAACCTTGAAGACGATTGCGGATACCGAGGAAAAGGTCAATATTGTCATCGGAGTTACAGGCGACCTTTCCGGTCAAATCCTTTACCGTTTCCCCAAAGAAACCACATTGGAAATGGTCAGAATTATGAGCGGAATGGAAATCGGAGAAATTGATGATTTTGTCACTTCCGCATTGGGCGAAATCGCCAATATCATCAGCGGCAACGCGATGACGGGTCTCTCCGAACAGAAAGTCGTGTGCGACATTCTGCCCCCAAAGGTGATTGTCGGCGGTGATGAATCGATGCCGAAGGACACGCCGATTCTAAGCACAAAAGTCACTACTCCAATCGGCGTTGTCGAACTTGACATTCAGGTTAGCTGAAAAGTTTATTGATATACCCCCAAATACCGGCTGCACAGGATGCAGCCGGTATTTTTAATCATGGGCAATCCGTTAAATGTGGAACAAAGCGCCATGCCCCGCAATACAATATAGTATTTATATGCTTTTCGAGGTGATTCGATGAGAAGATTGCAATATGGGATGTCGGGAACAGATGTGATGGAAATACAGGCGATGCTTGATAAATTGGGTTATAACGCCGGCCCTGTTGACGGAGAGTTTGGGCTGCAAATGCTCAGGGCGGTTACACAATTTCAACGCAATTTTGGTTTGGCACCGGATGGCGTAATCGGCGCCAATACGTTCAGGGTAATGGAACGGTTCCTGTTGGGATATGACGTGTATACCATTCAGCAGGGGGATACTTTTTATGATATTGCGCACGGGTACAATACCAACCTTGCCTTGCTGCTTGCTGCAAATCCGGGGCTGAACCCCGACAGCCTGATGATAGGACAGCGCATCGTGGTGCCCTATGGCATAGATGTGGTCGATACCAATATCGGCTACACCTATGAAATCTTGGCGCGGGATATTCAGGGGCTTCAAGCTCGCTATCCTTTTATTGAAGTGGGCAGCGCCGGCAACAGCGTGCTCGGCAAAAGCCTTTATTACCTCAGACTGGGCACCGGACCGAATCAGGTTTTCTACAATGGCAGCCACCACGCGCTGGAGTGGATTACCACGCCTGTGTTAATGAAATTTGCAGAGGATTTTGCGAAAGCGTATGCACAGGGGCAGACTCTGAACGGCTACAATCCAAAGGATATCTGGGAAAAAAGCAGCATTTACATTATCTCCATGGTGAATCCGGACGGCGTTGACCTGGTTCTGAACGGCCTGCAGCCGGATAATCCCTATTACCAGGACTTGATACGCTGGAACAAGGGGAGTACCGATTTCTCCACTGTATGGGAGGCTAACATCAGGGGCGTGGATTTAAATCATAATTACGATGCCGCATGGCAGCTTTCAAAAGACGCGGAAGCGGAGTACGGTGTCACCGGGCCGGGGCCGACGCGCTATTCCGGTCCATCGCCCGAATCCGAACCGGAAACGCAGGCAATGGTCAGCTTCACGAAAAACCATGACTTCAGGCTTGTAATGGCGTATCACAGCCAGGGGCAGGTAATCTACTGGAATTTCATGGATATGGCGCCTCCCGAAGGGAAAACCATCGGCGAGGCATTGTCTGGAATCAGCGGATATAAGCTTGATCTGTCCACCGGTATTGCGTCCTATGCGGGGTACAAGGACTGGTTTATTCAGGACTACCGCCGACCCGGGTATACGGTGGAAGTCGGTTTGGGGGAGAATCCTCTCCCAATTTCACAGTTTGATGCGATTTACAGCGATAATTTAGGAATGCTGCTCTATGCAGCTACAGTATAGCGCAAATTTTAAAGGCTGCTCAGGCGTATTTGCCGGGCGGCCTTTTATTACATATTTGATACTGTTTTTTTATACTGCATATGGTATAATAAAGAATCGATACAGATATTTGAAAGGTGTGGTGAAATGAAGCTGAAAGCTGTTGCGGTTGCGCTTGTGCTCGCAATGACACTGTCGGGCTGTTCATTTGTCGGGCTTGATGCTCAAACGCTCATGCACCCGCCGAAGCCAACCGGTGAAAAGGCCGATATTCAAGCCCTTCTTGAAAGTAAAGCCGGCAGTAAAATGACGCTGGAGTATCCGAACAGCGGGAATTACCGCTCGGCGATTATCACGCACGACATCTGCGGCGATAAAGCCGAAGAAGCCATGGCAATATACCAAAAAGGTGACGATAGCGCCGGAACCAATATTATGTTTATGAAAAAGGATGGGAAATGGACCGACATGGGCTCATTTAACAATCCCGCCGGGCAGGTGGATAAAGTCTGCTTTGGTGACTTGAACGGTGATGGTGAGGACGAGGTTATTGTCGGTTGGGGCAGCAGCCTGAACAACACCAGTACGATTTGTATCTATTATTATAAAAACGGAAAAATGAACGAGCTGAAGCTTGAGCAAAGCTATACTGAGTTGGCAGTTATGGACTTCGACGGGGATAATCAGGATGAAATTTTCACTGCCAATGTGAGCGTCGGCGACCAGCCCGCGCTTGCGCGTCTGTTCCGCATGAAGGACAATTCTGTGGAAGTCATGGGCTCCTGCAAGCTGGACATCGGTGTTACCAAATACACTTCCGTACAGACGGGACTGATTAACGTCAAGCAGAACGGAATCGTACTCGACGGTATGAAGAGTGCCAACTCCCTTGTTACAGAGGTGCTTTACTGGGATAAGAAAACCAAAACGTTAAAGTCGCCGTTCTTTGATGCAAAAACGCAAACGGCTAATTCCACCATGAGGAACACGTCGGTTGTTTCCAAGGATATTAACGGCGATAAAATTATTGAGATACCGATTGTCAATCTGATGCCGGGCTATACCGGCGCAACCACAGACGACGCCGCCTATATCACCAATTGGCACCGCTACGACACAAATACCAACACCCTGATCCGCGTGATGAGCATGGTGCTGAACTACTCCGACGGATACTGGTTTTTAATACCGGATATGTGGCGCGGTAAGGTTACAACCCAGACGGACACCGCCACGCGTACTATTACTTTTTATAAGTGGCTGACTGCATCGAAAAAAAACGCCCCCGGTAAGTTGGGCGCCGCACTGCTGAAAATCCAGGTCTTCACCGAAAAGGAATGGACGGACGGCACGGGAACAGAGGGCTTTTTTAAACTGCTTGATTCCGGCGGAATGGTGTTTGCTGCCGATATCCCTTTGCCTGATGATTCGCTTTCTTTAAGCGCCAGTGATGTGAAAGCAAGCTTCAAGCTTATTAATCAAGATCTAAATTAGGATGACGGAGGAACGGATATGAAAAACATCCTTGTTGCTGAAGATGAACAAGCGATTCGCGAATTTGTAGTTATTAATTTGAAACGTGCCGGATATAATGCCTTTGAGGCGTCCAACGGGGAGGAAGCTCTTGAAATCTATGACCGCGAGGGGGGCAACTTTGACGTTGCCGTGCTCGATATCATGATGCCCGGAAAATACGACGGCCTTGCTGTGTGCAGGGAACTGCGGCAGAAAAGCGGCTCGATCGGCATCATTCTTCTGACCGCGCGCACACAGGAAATGGATAAGGTCAGCGGCTTGATGATGGGTGCGGACGATTACGTTACAAAACCGTTCAGCCCGAGCGAGCTAGTTGCCAGAGTGGACGCTGTGTACCGTCGTGTCGCACTGGAACAGATGAGAAATGAAAATAATTTCAAAGAAGAGATACGTTCCGGTGACTTTGCCCTTAACCTGCGCAACCGTACCTTGATGAAAAAGGGCGAGCCAATTGAGCTGACACAGGTTGAGTTTCAGATTATGGAATATTTCTTTTCCAGCCCGACCGCCGCGCTTGACCGCACAGACATTTTAAAGCATGTTTGGGGTGACGCGTACTTTGGGGAGGAAAAAATTGTGGATGTGAATATCCGCCGCCTCAGGATGAAGGTGGAGGATGAACCGTCCAACCCGAAGCACATCGTAACGGTGTGGGGCCTTGGGTATAAGTGGGAAGCGTAATATTCGTTGTATGAACGCTTATTGATCAGAAATTGTGAGGGCGGCAAGTTTAGTCATAAGCAAAAGGGAAGGGGAAGACGGAATGAAAGCAACCGGTATTACGAAACGTTGGCTTTTTAATAGTCTGGGTGTGATCCTGTTCATTTTGATAACGCTGATCATTACCCTTTCCTTTGTCATACGCGGATATGTTTACAATGGGATTCAGACGGCGCTGAGCGGCCGCTCGGCTGAATTGACCAATGTGTTTGCCGACTACGGCAGGAAGTCACCGAGAGAATTCAGTACAGCCGCACGTAATTACGTTGAAAACTTCCCAAGTAAAGAAAGCATGGAACTGATGGTGTTTAACTCCAATGGAAAAATCATCATTACATCCACCGGCTTCGCACCGGACGAAACCCAGCCGATGCCGGATTATAGTCAGGCAAAGAACAGCGACAGCGGTTATGGAACCTGGACGGGCAAGCTGACAAGCGGCGAAAAAGTAGTCGCCGTGACCCGCGTGATGCGGAACAATGACGGTAGCCTTGTCGGCGGTATCCGCTACGTGGTTTCCCTTGAGGAAGCCGACAAACAGGTGACGCTCCTGAGCGGCGCACTGATTTTAGCAGGGCTGCTCATTATCTTATTTGTGATTGTTTCAAGCTATTATTTTATGAATTCGATTATTACGCCTATTAAAGAGATCGGCGCGACCGCGAAGCGAATTGCGCAGGGCGACTTTAAGGCTCGGATAGAAAAGAGCAACGATGACGAAATCGGGCAGCTCTGCGACAACATCAACGACATGGCCGACGAATTGGGCGCGGCCGAAAAGATGAAGAACGATTTTATTTCTTCGGTGTCCCACGAGCTGCGTACGCCGCTGACCGCGATTAAGGGCTGGGCGGAAACGATGCAGGCCGGCGGTGACGACAAAGAAACATTTGACCGCGGCATGGGCATTATTATCCGCGAATCCGAGCGCCTTTCCGGTATTGTGGAAGAACTGCTCGATTTTTCACGGATGCAGAGCGGCCGCATGACGCTCACCATGGATAAAATTGACATTCTGGCTGAACTGGGAGAGGCTGTTTATATGTTCAGTGAACGTGCCAATGCCGAGCATAAGTTCTTGATTTATGAGGAGCCCTCCATGCTATCTCCCGTTCTGGGCGATATAAACCGGCTAAGGCAGGTTTTTGTCAATATTATAGACAATGCCTTGAAATATACGGATGAAGGCGGCACCATCAGTGTGAGCGCCACGGAGCTGAACGGCTATATCTGCGTCGTAATCAGCGACAATGGGTGCGGAATCCCCGCCGAGCATCTGCCGAATGTGAAAAAGAAATTTTACAAAGCAAATCAAACAATCCGCGGTTCAGGCATTGGCCTTGCGCTTGCTGACGAAATTATGGTGCTTCATTCCGGCAGCTTGGACATTGAAAGTCACGAGAATGTTGGTACGGCAGTAACCATATTAATCCCTACGCTAAAGCATCTTGAAACGAAGCAGCAACCGAGTGAACCCGTAAACGAAGAAAGGAATTCCGAAAATAATGGGTAGAGAAAAAACAAAATGCATCACGTCCATCGGCGGACAGGCACTGATCGAGGGCATTTTAATGCGAGGCCCTAAAACAACAGAGGTTGCCATCCGTTTGAGTGACGGCACCATTTCCACGGAAGAATTGAGCACCAATTTTATTAGAGACAAGTATTCCATTATGCGGCTTCCACTGCTGCGCGGAATTGCCGGATTCATCGATTCCCTCACCATGGGGTATAAAGCGCTCTCCATTTCAGTCGACAAGGCCGGCGTTGAGGAAACCGAGGAACCGTCAAAATTCGACAAATGGGTCGAGAAAACCTTTGGCGATAAGATGATGAACGCGATTATGGTTGCCAGCACCGTATTGGGACTTTTACTTGCTATAGCGCTGTTTTTCGTACTGCCTACGTTTGTTTTTAACCTGATTCAAAATTATGCTGCGGGCTCGGCCATTGCACCGTGGCGTTCCATTATTGAGGGTGCAATGCGCATTGCAATCTTTATTGCGTACATAGTTTTATGCTCACGTATGCCTGAAATTCACAGGCTGTTCCAGTACCACGGCGCCGAGCATAAGACGATATTCTGCTATGAGAACGACGAAGAGCTGACCGTTGAAAATGTTCGCCGTCACAGCCGGTTCCATCCGCGCTGCGGCACAAGTTTCATTGTAATCATGCTCATTTTAGGCATCATCGTCGGATTCTTTATTCCGTTTGCAAATCCGTTTCTAAGAACATTTGTAAAATTGCTTTGCATTCCGCTGATTGTTGGAGTCGGCTATGAATTTATCCGTATGTGCGGCCGCCATGACAACACGCTGACTCATATTGTTTCCGCACCGGGGTTGTGGGTGCAGCGCATTACCACAAAGGAACCCGACGACAGCATGATCGAGGTTGCGATAGCCGCGATGAAAAAGGTCATACCGGAAAACGGCGAGGATAAAATCGGTTTATAAGGAAAAGAATGTAGGTGCATCTGCAACGATGACATTAGGGGAACTATATCAACAGGGAAAAGGCGTACTCTTCAAAGCGGGGAATCAAAGCCCCGCTTTTGATGCGGTATGCCTTTTTCAAAAGGCGTTTGGAATTGACCGTCAGGCTCTGATTATTCATTCCGGCGACCCGGCGGACGCGGCAAAAGCACAACACTACCTTGCTTGGATTGATGAACGCGCAGAGGGAAGGCCGCTCCAGTATATTTTAGGAAAATGGCCGTTTATGGAACTTACCCTGCAGGTTGGCGAGGGAGTGCTGATTCCGCGCGAAGAAACCGAACTTTTGGTTTATACGGCAGCTGACTTGCTGAAAAATAGAGAACGCCCGCGCATCCTTGACCTGTGTTCCGGTACTGGCGCGGTCGCGCTCGGGCTTGCATCGCTCCTGCTGAATGCGGAAATTACGGCAGTCGAATTGTACGATCAGGCGTTTACCTATCTCAATGTCAATATTCGGGAAACAGGGCTGCAAAATGTTACGCCTGTTCAATTGGATATTTTGAATCCGCAAAATGCTGAAAATTATTCGATGCTCGACTGCATTGTTTCAAACCCGCCCTACGTTACCAGCGGCGAACTCCCCACACTACAGTCCGAAGTGCGCAGTGAACCGCACACGGCGCTGGACGGCGGTATGGACGGTCTCGTCTTTTACCGCGCAATCGCCTCGCTCTGGCTGCCAAAACTCAAGCATGGCGGTGCGGCGGCGGTTGAGGTCGGCGAGGGTCAGGCAGCGGAGGTGGCGGCCCTTTTTCAAGCCGCGGGGCTTACAGATATTCGTATGGTAAAGGACTTTAACGCCATTGAACGCGTGGTTGCGGGAACAATGACTTAAACATTCGTTCGATATTTTTCTTGTATGTATTGCTTTTAAATATGAAATACGATATAATTTAATTGTACATTTATAAAAATAGAGGCTGTTAAATCAAGTGGTTTTCAGATAGCCTTCAATAAAAACATCGGAGGAAAATATGGCGACGGATAGAAACGCAGCGCTTGAAACGGCGCTTATGCAAATTGAAAAGCAGTTCGGCAAAGGCGCGGTCATGCGTCTGGGCCAAAATGTGGCAATGAACGTGGAGTCAATCCCGACCGGTTCCCTTTCGCTCGATTTGGCGCTTGGCATCGGCGGTCTTCCGCGCGGCCGTATTGTTGAGATTTACGGGCCGGAAAGTTCGGGTAAAACAACGCTTGCGCTGCACTGTATTGCCGAGGGGCAAAAAAACGGCGGCAACGCGGCGTTTATCGATGTTGAGCATGCGCTCGACCCTGTTTACGCCCGCAACTTGGGTGTGGATGTTGACTCACTGCTGGTTTCCCAGCCGGACACCGGCGAGCAGGCGCTCGAAATTACCGAAGCGCTTGTGCGCTCCAATGCGATCGACGTGATCGTCATTGACTCCGTTGCGGCTTTGGTGCCGCGCGCTGAAATTGAGGGCGAAATGGGCGACAGTCACGTTGGCTTGCAGGCGCGTCTGATGAGTCAGGCACTGCGCAAATTGGCCGGTGCCATTTCAAAGTCGAACTGTGTTGCCATCTTTATCAATCAGCTGCGTGAAAAAGTCGGTGTCATGTACGGCAGCCCGGAGGTAACCCCCGGCGGCCGTGCTCTGAAATTCTACGCTTCCGTCAGAATTGATATTCGAAAAATTGAAACCTTGAAAAACGGTACGGAGCAAATCGGCTCCCGTACCCGCGCCAAGGTTGTGAAAAATAAAATTGCTCCGCCGTTCCGTGAGGCGGAATTCGACGTCATGTACGGCCGTGGCATTTCCCGCGAGGGAGAGCTGCTTGATTTGGCTGTGAAGCTGGACGTGATTCAAAAAGGCGGTTCGTGGTTCTCATTTAATGAAACCCGGCTTGGGCAGGGCCGCGACAATGTGAAGACTTTCCTCGCTGAGAACAAGGATATTGCGGATGCAGTGGAAGTGCTTGTGAAGGAAAACGTGGCAAAGCTTTACACCAAAAACGCACCGGCACCGGCTTCGGCCTCCCCTGCAAAACCGGTTGAGGTTGTGCCGCCTGCGCCTGTCAAGGCAAGCGGACGCGGCAAGGCCGCCAACATTGATATTTCGGCAGACGACTAATGTTGATAACAGCTATTGAACCGCGCAGGAAGAGCCTTTCCGCTCTTTTTATTGACGGTGAATTTGCGATGAATATTGACACGGAAACTTTGCTGAAATCAGGCTTTAAATTGGGGCGGGAGCTTACCGATGAACAGCTTCACGAACTGATTCAGTCGAGCGAAAGCCGCCGCGCCAGTGAAAAGGCGCTCTATCTTTTGGAGCACCGCAGCCATTCACAAAAGGAATTGGCGGATAAAATCAGCCGTGTGACCACGCGTGAGGCTGCCGAACAGGCGGCACAGCATATGGTGGATATCGGCCTTGTCAATGATGAGGAGTATGCCCGAAGCCTTGCCGCGAATCTGCTTGGTTCAAAGGGCTTTTCCGCTTCCCGCACACAGCAGGAGCTGCTGCAAAAGGGCATTGATAAAGAGCTTGCACAGCAGATTATTGAAGAAATTGCACCCGACCCCGTAAAGAAAATAACGGCGCTGATTCACAAAAAATACATCAGAACGCTGAACGATGAAAAAGGCCGCCGCCGCAGCATCGCCGCGCTGCAAAGGCTCGGTTTCCGCTGGGACGATATACGAACCGCGTTAAATCAATTGAATAATGAGGAAGAATAAATGTCATATAGTGTAGGATTGGTGAGCCTTGGCTGCGCCAAAAATCAGGTGGACGCCGAAATCATGATGGCTTCGCTGCAAAAGGCCGGCTATGAACTGAAGGATGACGCCGCGCTCGCGGATGTTGCGATTGTCAACACCTGCGGATTTATTGAAGCTGCCAAAAAGGAATCCATTGAGGAAATTCTTGAACTTGCCAAATTAAAGGGCGAGGGCACGATCAAGGCAATTGTTGTAACCGGCTGTTTGGCCGAGCGCTACCGTGAGGAAATTTTAAAGGAACTGCCCGAAGTGGACGCCGTGATCGGCATCGGTGCGGACAGCGACATTGCTGCCGTGATTGACAAGGCTTTGACCGGTGTAAAGGCTGAAAGCTTTCCCGAAAAAACGCTCCTTCCGTTGAGCGGCGACCGCCGGCTTTCCACGCCAAGCTATTTTGCTTATTTGAAAATAGCCGAGGGCTGTGACAACCGCTGCGCTTACTGCGCCATTCCGTTTATCCGCGGGCGCTACCGTTCGAGGACGATAGAAAATATCGTGGAAGAGGCGGAAACACTGGTCAAAAACGGAGCGAAAGAGCTGATTTTAATCGCGCAGGACACAACGCGCTACGGTTGGGACATTTACGGAAAGCTGATGCTGCCGCAGCTGTTAAAGGAACTTTGCAAAATCAGCGGCGTCGAGTGGATTCGTATTTTATACTGTTACCCCGACTATATTACCGATGAACTGCTTCAGACCATCGCCGCAGAGGATAAAATTGTAAAATATATGGATTTGCCGCTTCAACATTGCAGTGAGCGCCTTTTAAAGGCGATGCGCCGCACAGGGAGCAGGGCAGAGCTGACCGCCCTGATTCAGAAAATGCGCGCAATGATTCCGGGTTTGATTTTACGCACCACGCTCATCACCGGTTTCCCGGGTGAAACGGATGAGGACTTTACCGAGCTGGCTGAGTTTGTACGGGAAAACCGCTTTGAACGCCTCGGCTGCTTCCCCTATTCACAGGAGGAGGGCACAGCCGCCGCAGAGATGCCCGACCAGATCGATGATGAGTTAAAGCAGCACCGCATGGATATCATCATGGAAGATCAAATGAATATCATGCAGGAGTGGGGCGAAAAGCAAATCGGAAAGACTCTGCGCGTGCTTGTAGAGGGCTTTGACCGTTACGCCGAGTGCTATTTCGGCCGATCCTACGCCGATTCACCGGATATAGACGGTAAGATTTTCTTTACTGTGCAAGAGAAAAAGCCGAAGTACGGGGATTTCATCAATATAAAAATCAGCGATTGCATTGATTGTGATTTAACTGGAGAAATAGTCGAATAGAGGAGGCGCGGGAATGAACCTGCCGAATAAATTAACTGTAGTCCGTGTGATACTGGTACCGTTTTTTGTATTTTTTTTATTGTTGCCGGGTATTCCGCACCATTATCTCTACGCGCTGATTCTGTTCAGTGCCGCGGCGTATACCGACCATCTTGATGGGAAGTTAGCTCGCAAGAACAATCAAATTACAAATTTCGGTAAATTCATGGATCCCCTTGCTGATAAAGTGATGGTGGTTTCAGCGCTTGTCTGCTTCGTACACCTTGGCCTTGCCGACACATGGTGTGTGATTTTAATTATTGCGCGTGAGTTTATCGTCACCTCCATCCGCCTTGCCGCGGTGGATAACGGCGTTGTGGTTGCGGCGAACAACTGGGGCAAAACCAAAACGATCAGTCAGATTATCGCCATTATTACTATTCTTGCTTTTCAATACATTCAGGAATTGGTTATGCTCGGAAAGCTGTCTGCCTTTACAATCAGCGGAATGTCAAGCGCGGCGGTGTTTGGCCAGGTGGGCTTTGTGCTGATTTTAATTGCAACCTTCTTCGCAGTTCTTTCCGGATTTATTTATATCAAACAGAATATTGGCGCAATCAATACGACAAAATAAAGGAAGATATCTTGGCTTGCCGGTGAATATTTTTTACAGCTGTCCGGCAAGGGTTTACTTGACTCATATTTTGGTATATACTATTGTAACATTATAATGATTTTTTGCTATATTATCTGTATTGATAAATGCAACGAGCGGAAGAAGTACCCGCAATGCCGGCATTAGAGATAAAGCGTCAAGGCTGGAAGCGCTTTTTGTTGGGCAGACGGCGAAATGCATCCGTGAGCAGGCGGGGGGAAACAAGTATCCCTGCACGGCTGGCACCGTTAAAGGCCCACAAGGTATAAAACGGAGTGGAACCGCGGTATAACGACCGCCTCCGTCCCTGATTTGGGGGCGTAGGCGGTCTTTTTTATTGGAGGAAGGTAATGTTTACGAGTCTGAAAGAAGAGCTTGATTCGGTGATCGAACGTGATCCGGCAGCCAGGTCAAGGTTAGAGGTGTATTTCCTCTATTCCGGTTTTAAGGCGATTCGCGCCTACCGCAAGGCACATTGGTTTTATCAGCATGATATGAAATTTATTGCAAGGTTTTTGTCCCAGCGAGCGCGCCACAAGACGGGGATTGAAATCCATCCCGGTGCTGAAATCGGGAAAGGGCTTTTCATTGACCACGGCATGGGTGTGGTCATCGGCGAAACAACCGTGATCGGTGACAACTGTACCCTGTACCAGGGCGTTACGCTTGGCGGCACCGGGAAAGACCACGGCAAACGTCACCCGACCCTCGGCAATAACGTGATGGTCGGCGCCGGCGCAAAAGTGCTTGGCCCCTTCCGTGTTGGCGACAATGCCCGTGTGGCGGCGGGTGCGGTTGTGCTCGACGAAGTACCCGACAACGCGACGGCGGTCGGCGTTCCGGCCAGAGTCGTTCGTCTGAATGGCGTGCGCCCGTGCAACATGGATCAGATTCACATTGCGGACCCTATTACGCAGGAATTTTGTCGTATCAGTTTACAGCTTGAAAAAATTCAAAAGCAGCTTGATGCGGCGATCAGACAAAAGGAGGAAAAATGAGATGAAAATTTACAACACGTTAACACGCCAAAAAGAGGAGTTTGTTCCGTTAACCGCGGGGGAAGTGAAAATTTATGCGTGCGGGCCGACTGTGTACAATTACATTCATATCGGCAACGCCCGCCCGATCTGCGTGTTTGACGTGCTGCGCCGTTATTTGGAATACCGCGGCATGGAGGTAACCTTTGTTCAGAATTTTACCGACATTGATGATAAAATCATCAATAAAGCGAACGAGGAAGGAACCGATTACCTGACCGTTTCCGAACGGTATATTGAAGAGTACAAAACGGACGCCAAAGGGCTAAATGTGCGTCCGGCTACCATTCATCCGCTTGCCACTGAGAATATCGACGAAATCATCCATATTATTTCCGACCTGATTGATAAAGGCTACGCCTATCCTACGCCAAATGGGGATGTTTATTTCAGAACATTAAAGGATAAGGAGTACGGCAAGCTTTCGCATCAGCCCCTTGAGGATTTGCAGTCCGGCGCGCGCATTGCCACCGGCGAAATTAAAGAGGATCCCATGGATTTCACCCTATGGAAAAGCGCAAAGCCCGGCGAACCAAGCTGGGTTTCTCCGTGGGGTGAGGGCCGTCCGGGCTGGCATATCGAGTGCTCAGCCATGGTGCGCAAATATCTTGGCGAGACGATTGACATTCACTGCGGCGGGCAGGACCTTATTTTTCCGCACCATGAAAACGAAATTGCCCAAAGCGAGTGCTGCAACGGCGTACCGTTTGCGAACTACTGGATGCACAACGGTTACATCAATGTGGATAACCGTAAAATGAGCAAAAGTCTGGATAATTTCTTCACCGTGCGTGATGTTGCGGAAAAGTATGGCTATGAGCCGATTCGCTTCCTGATGGTTGCTTCGCATTACCGCACGCCTGTCAATTATACGATGGAAATTATTGAACAGAATAAGGCCGCGCTTGAAAGATTGTACAATTGCCGCAATAATCTGGAGTTCTTAATGGAGAATGCGCCCTCCGGTGAAAAGCCGGGCGAACATGCAATGAGGCGCAAACTGGGCGAATATCAGGATCATTTCATCGATGCAATGGAGGACGACCTGAACACGGCCGACGCAATCTCGGCGCTGTTCGATTTGGCGCGCAGTATTAATTCGAACTTGAACGCCTCCACAGCACCGTCAAAAGAGCTTTGCTTCTTTGCACTGAACCTGTTCAACGAACTTGCCGACGTACTCGGGCTGCTTTACGCGAAACAAGACAATTCGCTTGATGAAGAGATCGAAAAGCTGATTGCCGAACGTACGCAGGCTCGCAAAAATAAGGATTGGGCCGCGGCAGACAGAATTCGTGATGAACTAAAGGCGCGCAATGTTGTGCTTGAAGATACCCCCCAGGGCATCAAATGGAAAATTGAACAATAATATAACTTCAATAGCCTGCTGGCAGCACTAAAATATACCCCGATTGTTAAGCGGTATGCGATACTGAAACAAAGGGGTGTATTTTGCGTGCAGGCAAAATTCATTGCAATTATATACGCCTTTTCAACAAGAGTCCGTATTCAATATAGAAAGGTGAGCGCAATGGCAAAGGATAATACCAAAACAAATGTAATGAGAATTTTAGACCAGGCGAAAATTGAGTATCAATTTTATTTTTATGACCATGAGGATGGTAAGATTGACGGTGTCTCCGTTGCCCATAAATTGGGACAAAACGAGGAGCAGGTCTTCAAAACCCTTGTTACACGGGGGGCAGGGCGGGAATTTTACGTTTTTGTTGTACCGGTCGCAAAAGAACTGAATTTGAAAGCCGCGGCGAAAAGCGTGGGTGAAAAATCAGTCGAGATGATTCATGTGGATGAAATCAACAAAACCACCGGTTACATTCGAGGCGGATGTTCCCCAATCGGCATGAAAAAACAGTTCAGAACCGTAATAGACAGCAGTTGTGACCATGTGCCCACCATCATTGTGAGTGCGGGCAGAATCGGTGCACAGGTTGAGCTGAAACCACAGGAGCTACTCGGCCTAATTGGCGCGACAACTGCCCCGATTACGCAATAAACTGCCGGATATGATATTTTATTTCCAACACATTCGGCAGACTGTCTAAAAACAGGACACATTATGAAATTGTCTATGTCGCTTTGCCGAAGCCATCAGTATACTATAATTATTGTATGGAAATTGGAGCGTAAATGATGGAATACAGACATAGAATGATGCGCAGCACCGTAGGTGCTGTGGTTAACAGAGCGATTCGTGATATACAGCTCGACCCCAAACGCAGTATACGCAATTTAGCGGATATGGGAGAGAACTTTTCAAAATCGCCCGCGCAGAAGAAGTTTTTTGAGATGACAGGCGATATTTTAAAAAAGCCGGACAATCATTACAATGAGCTTCTCGTCAATATGATTCAGAATGTAAGAGCGGATACGATTAGAACTACCAGCCTGAATTTCGGCTATACCAGCTTGAATTACGGTGCGGGCATTCTGCGTGAAAATTCCAAGGGCGGGAAAAAAATCCCGTGGGTGCTGCACTTCGATTGCAGCTCCGCGCAAAATGCATTTGGCCTGTCAAGAATGGATGCAATAATTTCGGATGCCGTATCACTTGGAATTTATACATACATTTTTCAAATCGACGAAGCAGCTGAACGCTTACCGGAACTAATGCAGCTTTGTAAAAATCATGGAGAATGTTCGTTTTTTGCTTCCATATCCCCGAAAATTCTTCAGCGGACACAATCGTTTACCGAAATACCGAACTTGATTTATTCAGTTAACGTAACCAGCAGTGAAAGCGAGAACGATACCGACCGTGCATTAAAGGTACTGTATGAGAATAAGTGCCTTTATGGTTTCCACGCTTATTACACGAAGGAAAACGCGGAATGGCTGATGTCTTCCCGGTTTATACAGCGAATGGCCAGCGATGGCTGTTTGTTCGGCGCGTATATCAACACAGACATAAACGAAAAGGAACTTGAGAATCAGATGTACCGCTATGTATGTACGAAGCGAGGAAAAAAGGGCGAGGCGCCGTTCGTTTTTGATTTTGCCCGCGATATCCGTTATATCGGTGATGTGATCTCCTGCGGAGCATTCCTGAGTGTTGGTGTAAACGGTGAGGTGAAGCTCGACGGGGGCCGTTCAGCCGACCTGAACAATACAACACTTTCCGAATTGCTGAAATAAGGAAAATGAAACCACAGGATTAGCGCGAGTCGTGAAATGTTATCATTTTATTCAGACTTTTTTCATTTGTTTATAGTATACTAATACTTATAGCACGGTTTAGCGGGCGTTCTCCAGTTGAAATATATATTTTAATTGGAGAGTAGTATAAAACGATAAACAAGAAAAAGACGGCTATTCCGTAGGATGAAGGAGTCTCAATTTATGAATTGGTTCAGAAAAATGATGATGGGAAGATACGGCACCGACCAGTTGTCGATTGCTCTGCTTGCCCTTTATATGGTACTTTATTTGTCGGCACAGCTTACAAGATGGTACGTTTTGATGCTGATCTCTTTTATTCCTTTCTTTCTGTGCTTTTTCAGAATGTTTTCAAGAAATGTCAGCAAACGTTACAATGAAAATTACAAGTTTATGAATTGGTGGAATCCGGTGTGGATGTGGATTCGCCGCAACGCTTACAAAGTACGGTCTTGGTTTCAAAATGCTGCGGGCAGAACCAAGGACAGAAAAACACACCGCTATTATAAATGCCCAAATTGCTCAAACACCCTGCGTGTACCGAAGGGAAAAGGGAAGATATCCATTACCTGCCCCGTGTGCAAAACTGAATTTATTAAGAAAACCTGATTGAAAGAAACATCTTACGGTTAAAATCCGCAAGATGTTTTATTTTTTGTATTACGAAAACTCCCGGCTATGCCGGGAAGTTCAGAAAAAGCTTTAGCGTTCCATATAACAGAAAAACTCCTTTTGATATAATAAAGCTGCGGTCTGCCAACTGCAACAGGATATATCAAAAG